>Ga0307516_10004723_pt1 | contig 16652 bp, 7 predicted proteins | sample 19_EM_MG_FD_203310 | JGI IMG/M metagenome (GOLD analysis project Ga0307516, IMG submission 203310) | Populus trichocarpa ectomycorrhiza microbial communities from riparian zone in the Pacific Northwest, United States - 19_EM | ecosystem: Host-associated > Plants > Roots > Unclassified | place...
CTCTTACCGTGTGTTCCGGGGCAAGACGGGGGAGTTGAAGTACGCGTGAATGACCGAGCTCTGCATCCGGTCGTGGCCGACGGCCTCTCTGCGGTGGCGTGGGTGGCCCGCCATCGGGGTCACACCGATGCCGACGGCCGGGCGTTGTGCGATACATCGTGCGTGACCCCACCAGACGCCAACGCCGCGCCCGACCCTGCTCCCAGAATCCGGCGTTCCTGGCGCAGCGTGGCGCGCTGGGGCGCCGCAGCGGCCTTGGTCGCAGTGGCAGCCTATGCGGGCCATCAGCTCGGCCTGCAGGCCGGTGTGGCGCGTCTGCAGGACGCGGCGGCGCACCGGCTGGACATGCTGAGCACCGGGCTGGACGCCGATCTGGCCCGCTTCGACTACCTGCCGGCGCTGCTCGAGATGACGCCGGCGGTGCCAGCGCTGCTCGACAGCCCGTCGGACGGCAAACTTCGCGATTCGGTCAACCGCTACCTCAACGGCGTGAACGCGACGGCCGGGGCCGAGATGCTCTACGTGCTGGATGCGAACGGGGTCTCGGTGGCGGCGTCCGACTGGGACCAGCCGGGCACGACGATCGGCCAGGACTTGTCGTTCAGGCCGTACGTGACGCAGGCCATGGAGCGCGGGAGGGGCAGCTTCTACGGCGTCGGAATCACCAGCCGCAAACCGGGCTACTACTTGTCGTATGCGCTGCGCCGGGGTGCGCGCTCGCGCGGTCTGGTCGCCGTCAAGGTCAACATCGAGCAGGCCGAACAAGCGTGGCGCATGGTGCCCGGCCACGCTTTGCTGGTCGATGAGCGAGGCGTCGTGATCCTGTCGACCATCGACAGCCTCAAGTACCGACCCCTGGTGCCGCTGAGCGCGGGCCAGCGGGCCGAAGTGCAGCGCTCCCGCCCGTATGGCGAGGCTGCGTTGTCGCCTTTGCACTGGGCGGTGAAAGACGCGCTGTCGCCGAACACGCACCTGGTCACGCTCGACCGCACGGCGTACCTGGCATCGAGCCGGGCGCTGCAGCGGGTGCCGTGGCGCTTGATCACGCTCGACGATCTCGAGCCCGAGCGTGTGCTGGCGCGATATGCGGCCATCACCGCGGGCTCGGCGATGGCTGTTCTGCTGTTGTTGGCCGTGACGCTGCAGCAGCGCCGGCGTGCCGTTCGGCAGAAACTGGCCAACCAGGCGGCGCTGCAGCAGGCGCACGACAACCTCGAGTCGACCGTCGTCGCACGCACGGCACAACTCCGGGCGGCTCAGAGCGAACTGGTCCATTCCGGCAAATTGGCGGCGCTCGGGCAGATGTCGGCCGGCATGGTGCACGAACTGAACCAGCCGCTCACGGCCTTGCGTACCTTGTCCGACAGTGCCGGCATTCTGCTCGAGCAAGACCGGCATGACGAGGTGCGCGCCAACCTGCGCCGCATCGCGGGCACCGTCGATCGCCTGGGGCGCCTGACCTCGCGGTTGAAGACCTTCGCGCACAAGAGCGACGCACCGCTGGTGCCGGTGCTGCTGGCGCGCAGCATCGCCGACGCACAAGCTGTGGTCGGCGCGGAACTGAAAGACCGCGGCATCGCCCTGGAGGTCGACATCGAGCCCGTGTCGCTCGGCGTTCTGGCCGAAGAGTCGGCGATCGCCAGCATCGTCATCAACCTGATGCGCAACGCGATCGATGCGCTGCGCGATACGCCGAACCCGCTGCTGTCGATCCGGGCGCGGGCGCGAGACGAGCGGGTGATCATCACGGTGGCAGACAACGGACCCGGGATTCGCTCCGATATCCTCGCCCGCTTGTTCGAGCCCTTCGTCACCAGCAAGCCGGCCGGCGCGGGGCTGGGTCTGGGCCTGGTCATTTCAGCGCAACTGGTGCGCGCTCATGGTGGTTCGCTGGTCGCCACCAACCGCGCGGAAGGTGGTGCGTCTTTTACCGTCAATGTGCCGATCGCACCGACACAGGAGTAAGCACTGCGTGAGCGAATCCATTGCCATCAAGGTTCTGCTGATCGAAGACGACGAAGACGTGCTGGTCAGCACCGCGCAGGCGCTGAGCCTGGCGGGCTTCGCCGTCGAGTCGTACGCCAGTGCGGAGCGCGCCCGTGCCCAGATTGCGTTCGATGCGCCGGTCATCGTCGTCTGCGACGTGCGACTGCCGGGCTTGAGCGGCACCGAATGGCTGCCCGAAATACGCAAGATCGACGCCGAGCTTCCGGTGGTTCTCGTGACGGGCCATGGTGACATCGCGATGGCCGTGCGGGCCATGCGCGACGGCGCCTACGACTTCATCGAAAAGCCGTTCGCGCCCGACCGGCTGGTCGCGATCGTCCGCCACGCCGTCGAACGGCGCCAGCTGGCGCTGAAGTTGCGAACGCTGCACGACGCGCTGGAAAACTGGCACGGCATCCAGGCCGTGCTGATCGGTCGCTCGGCCCAGATGCAGCAGGTTCGGCGCACCGTGATGACACTCGCCCAGACCTCGGCCGATGTGTTGATCTACGGCGAAACCGGGACCGGCAAGGAACTCGTCGCGCGCTGTCTTCACGACTACAGCGAACGCCGGCGCCAGCATTTCGTGCCGGTCAATTGTGGCGGCCTGCCCGAAGCCCTGGCCGAGAGCGAACTGTTCGGCCACGAAGCCGGCGCATTCACCGGCGCGAGCCGAACCCGTGTCGGCAAGTTCGAGTACGCGCACGGTGGCACCTTGTTCCTCGACGAGATCGAGAGCATGCCGACGGCCGTGCAGATCAAGCTCTTGCGGGCCTTGCAGGAACGCACGGTCGAGCGCATCGGCGCGAACAAATCCATTCCCTTCGATTGCCGCCTGGTGGCCGCGAGCAAGGACGACCTCAAGCTGCTGAGCGACCAGCACAAGTTCAGGGCCGACCTGTACTACCGGATCGGCGTGGCCTTCATCGAGCTGCCGCCGCTGCGCGAACGTCGCGAAGACATCGCCTTGCTGTTCGAGCACTTCGTGCTGCTGGCCGCCAGCCGCTACGAACGCGCGGCGCCGGTGCTGAGCCATTCGCAGCTGGCCGACCTGATGGCGTACGCGTGGCCGGGCAACGTGCGCGAATTGCGCAACGTGGCCGATCGTTTCGTGCTGGGGCTGCTCGGCGAGCGGCTGACGCAGGCGCACGGCGCGGTCGAACGCGACGCCGGCCTGGCGCACGGCCTGGCGCTGCAGGTCGAGCAATTCGAGCGCGCGATGATCGTCGAAACGCTCAGGCGCCATCGGGGCGATCAGTCCGCGACCGCCACGGCACTGGGCATCGCAAGACAAACGCTCTACGACAAGATCAAGAAGCTGGGTCTGGTGGCGGACGAATACAAATGACGGTTGGCGCCGCGCTCAGGCGCGCGGCGATTCGCGCGCCACCCAGCGCGCCAGCGTCGCGAACATCTCGTTGACATTGATCGGCTTGGCGATGTGGTCGTTCATGCCAGCGGCCAGGGCGGTGTCGCGGTCGCCGACCATCGCATTGGCCGTCATCGCGATCACCGGCAGCGACTGCCGCCGCGGCCGCAGGCGCAGCGCCCGGGTGGCCGCGTAGCCATCCAGCACCGGCATCTGGCAGTCCATCAGCACCGCGTCGAAGTCCTCGCGTTCCAGCACGTCCAGGGCTTCCTGCCCGTTGCGGGCCAGGCTCACCTCGATGCCGGCGCTGCCGAGCAGGGCGATCGCCACCTCCTGGTTGACCTCGTTGTCTTCGACCAGCAGGATGCGGGTGCCGCGAAGGCGGGTGCGCGGGTCGGCGGGGCGCACCGGTTCGCGCACCGCATCAAACAGCGCGCCGGGGGCGGTGATGCCCAGCGCCATGTTGCAGGCGTCGACCAGGGTCGCGGGCGTGACCGGCTTGACGAGCACCGCGCCGACCGCCCGCTGCTGTTCGGACAGGCCATGCTGCGCCGCGTCGCGCGACACGGCCGGCATCATCAACACCACCGAGATCTGCGGTCGCAGCGGCCCGCGCCGCCCCAGGGCCGCGGCAGCGGCGGGGTCGTTCAGGCCAGGCAGGTTCGAATCGACCAGCAGCAGCTCGTACGGTTCGTTGCCGGCTTCGGCCTGCCCCATGCGCTGCAGCGCTTCGTCGGCGCCGGCCGCGGCATCGGCACGCAGCCCCAGGGCCACGCAGGCCCGGGTGAGCACCTCGCGTGCGCCGGCGTTGTCGTCGACGATCAATACGCGGGTGCCGCGCAAGCCCTCGCTTCGGAACTCGGGCGATGCCGATGTGGCGGCGCCGGCCTGCAGGCCGAAACGCAGCGTGAAGCTGAAGCGGCTGCCGTGTGTCGCTGTGCTCTCGACCTGCAGTTCGCCACCCATCAGCCGCACCAGGTGCCGGCTGATCGCCAGCCCCAGGCCGGTGCCGCCGTAGCGCCGGCTGGTCGACGCGTCGGCCTGCGAGAACGGCTGGAACAGGCGCTGCTGCACCTCGGGGCTCATGCCGATACCGGTGTCGCGAACCTCGAACAGCAACTGCACCGATGCCGCGTCGCACGAGAGCGCCTTGACGACGATGGTGACCTCGCCACGCTCGGTGAACTTGACGGCGTTGTTGCCGAGGTTGAGCAGCACCTGCCCCAGGCGCGAGGGGTCGCCCACCAGCGCCGTCGGCAGCTGTGGCGAGAGGTCCAGCAGCAGCTCCAGACCCGCCTGTTCGGCGCGCATGCCGAGCACGTCGACGAGGTGGTCCAGCGCCTTGTCGAGCGCGAAGGGGATCGCCTCCACCTCGAGTTTGCCGGCCTCGATCTTCGAGAAGTCGAGGATGTCGTTGATGATGCCCAGCAGCGACTCCGCCGCGGCATTCGCCTTGTAGACGTAGTTGCGCTGTTTCGGCGCGAGCTCGCCCTGCAGCGCCAGCGCCGACATGCCCATGATCGCGTTCATCGGCGTGCGGATCTCGTGGCTCATGTTGGCCAGGAAAGCGCTCTTGGCCTGGTTGGCCGACTCGGCCGCGTCGCGTGCCAGCCGCAGCTCGGCGGTGCGCTGCTGCACGGTCTGTTCGAGCTCGTCGCGGTGGCGGCGCCCCGCGGCCTCGGCCTGCTTGCGCTCGGTGAGGTCGTAGGACAGGCCGACGAAGCCGGTGATCCTGCCGGCTTCGTCGTGTTGCGCCGTCATCGCCAGTTGCACCGGCACGCGGGTGCCGTCCTTGCGGACGAAGCTCCACTCGCCATCGTCGGGCAGCCCGCGGCGCGCCCGGGCGAAGAAGACCTCTACACCGGGCTCGATGGGGGTGCCGAGTTCCGCGGACAGCACCCGTGCACGGCGCGCGATCGCCTCGGGGTCGTGCCAGGTGAGCGGGGTCAGCTTGCCCACCACTTCGTCGGCGCTGTAGCCGAGCAAGCGCTCGGCCGCGCGGTTGAAGATGGTGACCACGCCTGCCGGCGTCACCGAAACGATGCCCGAGCCCACGTTGTCGAGCACCGTGCGCTGCAGCGCCGAGAGCTGGCGCAGTTCGGCATCGCGGTCTTCGACCTCCGCCATCATCGCGTTGAAGCCGCGGCCGAGCCGCGCGACCTCATCGGCCCCGGCGACCGGCACGCGGTGGCTGTAGTCGGCGCGCGTGCGCACCCGATCGGCGGCCTGGGCCAGCGCCGCGATCGGGCCGACGACGCTGCGCTGCAGCGCCACCAGCAGGCCGAGCGCCACGGCTGCGAGCAGCCCGAGTGTGCCGGCCGCCATCATCCGCAGCGCATCGCGGGTCTGGCGCTCGAGCTCGCCCAGGTGCATGACCAGATGCAGGCGCGCGCCGTCTTGCAGGCCCTGCAGCAGATCCACCGTGTGCTGTTCCAGCGAGACCAGCACGCCGTCGGGGCGTTGTGGCGCCTGCGGCGGCGATGCCTGCGCACGGGCGCTGTAGCGTGCCAGCACGCGACCGTCGGCGAGCACGATCTGCGCTTCGAGGATCTGCGCATTGGCGCGCAGGGTGTCGAGGATCTCCTGCGCCCGGCGCGCGTCGCCGAACGCCACGGCCGCCTCGGCCCCCACCGAGACCAGCTTCGCATAGGGCTCGACGGCACCGCGCGCGCGTTCTTCAAGGGTGACCCGCTCGATCAGCATGAACGCACCGCCGGCCACGGCGAAGGCCAGCAGCGCCGTGACGAACAGCGCCAGCGCCAAGCGGCCGCGGATCCCGACCGGGCGCCACGGGCTCATCGCCACCTCCGCAGGGTTCCGTTTTCGACGATCTCGCGCGAAATCTCGAGCATCTTCGACGGGATCGTCAACGCTGCGGCGCGCGCCTGGTCCAGATTGATGCTCATTTCGATGCGCTCGCCGGCCAGCAGCCGGATCACGCCGCCCTCTTCGAGGAACTCGGGTGCGCGGCCGACCGTCAGGACCGGGAGCTTCCTCAGCTCGGCCAGCGCGGCGCGGCGCTCGGTGGCGACGGGAAGGTCGACGAAGACGATCTGGCAGGCGGGGAGCTGGTCGAGCCGGGCCGCACGCACGACCTCGAACGCCCGGCCGTGCTCGGTGCGGCCCAGGAAGGTGGCCTCCAGCGCGCTGTCGAACTCGTTGCGGCCGAGCAGGCAAACGAACCAGGGCGACTGCTCACTCGCGAAGGCGCGCGTCGGCCACGACACGTAGCGCGCAAAGTTGCGCAGGAACGCCGCTTCGACGCGGGCCGGGTTCTCCGCGGCCCGATCTTGCGCGGCCGTGCTGCCTTGCCACAGCAGTGCGGCCAGCAGGCTGGCCGCCGCCAACCAGCTGCCGCGCCAGAGCCGCGATGCACCAGGCAAGCTGCGGGCTGCGCCCTCCGGTATTCGCCCTTGGGGCGGCCCGGCGGGCTCATGCCGCCTCACAAGGCGGCCCGCAACGTGAGCAGGACTTCGCGCGGCCGCGAGCGCGAACTCTGCGACGGGCGGTACGTGGCATCAGAGAGGTTCTTGCCTGCCAGCTCCAGGCTCATGCGGCGCCCGCCCGACAACCACGAATAGCCGGCCAGCGCATTGACCAGGGTGTAACTCTGCCGCGACGACGCCGGCGCGTCGGGCAGCAGCGTCTGATCGCGAACGATGTTGAAGCCGCCGCCCACATACGCGCCCTGCAGGGCACCGGAGCTGAAGTCGTAGCGCGTCCACAGGTTGGCCAGGTTCGGGGCGCTCATCTGGAGCCGGGCGTTGTGCAGCAGGCTCACGTTCTTGTAGTTCAACTGCCCGGCGGCGTCGAGCGTGGCGGGGTCTTGCGCGAGAACGGCGGCGTCGTTGCCGGTGACCTCGACGGTGCGCGCGTTCATGTGGCTGTAGGAGAGGTAGATCTGCCATTGCTGTGTCGGCGTGATGGTGAGGTCGAGCTCGATGCCACGCGAGCGTTGCTCGCCGCTCTGCAGGTTGTAGATCACCACCGACCCGGCCGCGTTGGTTTGCGCGAGGTCGTTGACGATCCTGTTGTTGCGCAGGTCGAAGACGCTCAGCGTGCCGGAGATCCGGCCGTCCAGCAGTTCGGCCTTCAGCCCGAGGTCGAAGCCCTTGCCTTCGCTGGGCTCGGCAGGCGCCATCGTTCCGTCGAGCCGATTCAGGATGCGCGCGCCGGGCACGAAGGACTCGGCGTACGAAGCGAAGGCGGCGAGCTGGGGCGTGAGCTTGTAGAGCACGCCGAACTGCGGCGTGCCCTTGCGTGCCGCGAGCCGGTCGACCTGCTGCGTGAGGTGATTGGTGAGCGTGCTGCGCGTCGAGGTCAGGCGCCAGCCGGCCAGCAGCAACAGCCGATCGTCGAAAAAGCCGAGCGTGCTGCCGGCATAGATGGACTGGTCGGTGGAATCGGTACGGGCGTCGGTGGGGTTCGCGGTGAGTGAGGAAGCCGGAATGTCGACGTGGCGGTTCCAGGTCGAAGGGTCACGCAGATCCCACAGCGGCAGTGGCGACGCGGTCGGGTCACTGCCCAGTGCCGGGTCGTTCGGCGCCTGCGCCGCCCGGTTGTCGAATCGGCGTCTGACGTGCTGTGCGCCGAGCAGCACGCGCAGGTTCGTGTCGCCGAAGCGGAGCTGGCCGACGGCATCGACCGAGAAAGTCTCACCGCGGTTGGTGTAGGCCTGCGTGCGCAGCCGCCGGCCTTGCAGGAAGGTCGTGTTGTTGGCCATGCCGAAGTTGCCCGAGAACAGCGCATCGACGCTGTAGTACTGCTTCGCATAGCCGCCTCGAATGTTCCAGTGTTCGTCGGCCTTGAAATCGATCCACGCGTTCAGGCCCTCGGTCTCGCTGCGCCGGTAGTCGACGTCCGACATGCTGTTCCAGGTGTCAGCGAGGCCCGGCACGTCGAGACCCTGCAGGTTCGGGTCTGCCGGCGTCGGCACGAGGCCACTCTGGCGTCCGTAGGTCGGCTTCTGCATGATCTGCGGCGACTCGATCTTGCGGAAATTTTCGTACTTGAGCGAAACGCTGACACGATCGTTGGGCTGCCACAGCAGCGCCGGCGAGATGTTGCGGGAATACGCGTCGTAGGGCTCCCAGTAGTGAATGTCCTGGTCGTAAGACGCGGCGACGCGATAGAGCAGCGTGTTCGTCGCCGGCCCCGTCACGTCGACCTGCGCGCGGTACTGCCCGTAGGAGCCGACGCTGGCGTCGCCCGTGGCCGCGAAGCGCGCCTGCGGGCTCTTGGTGATGATGTTGACGATGCCGCCCGGGGCGACCTGGCCGTACAGGAACGACGACGGGCCCTTGACCACCTCGACGCGCGCGATGTTGGTGAAGTCAAAGATCGACGGGCCGACGAAGCCGTCGCGCAGGATCTGCGTGGCACCCGGCACGGAACTCACCGCGAAACCGCGGATGGCGAGGTTGGCGTTGCCTTCGTTGAAGTCGTTGCTGCGGTAGGTGACGCCCGGCGAATAGCGGGCGATGTCGTGGATGTCGCGCGGGTTCTGGTCCTTGATGAACGACTCGGTGAAGGCCTGGATCGCGAACGGCAATTCGCGCACCGGCGCATCGAAGCGCGAGGCCGACACCGCGTTCGAGGCGCGGTAGCCACGGTCGAGATGGCTGGACACGTCGAAAGGCGAGACGCGCACGTTCACCAGCTCGGTGATGTCCATGTCGGCCACGTCGCGGCTGCCCAGTGCTGACGGGGTGTTGCCGTCGGCGGCGCCCGCCGCGGGCAGGCATGCGATCGCGCTCAGCACCAGAACGGCGCATGTTGCCCAACGCCCCGCCATTTCTGCACTGCCCGCTGCCATCAGCGCTCCCGTTCGAGCCCCACTCTGGGGCGAGTCTATCGCCTGCTTCGCTGGTCGGGCGTGATCTTCGACAAGTTGCGAGCGCTTCGCCGCGACTCGGCGCCCGAGGCCGCTGCCGCCTGGGTATTGGAGTCGGCTTTTTCCGGGCCCGGGACTGCCGGTTGTCTGACGCGGCGACGCAAGAGCAGATTCGATACTTGCGACAGCCGCTGATGGCCCCAAGCTTTGTCGGAGTCGCCCATGTCGCTGTTTTCTCCCTCCCTGTCCACACCGTTGCCGACGCGGCGCAGCGCGCGTCTGAGCTTCACCCGCTTGCGCCGACCGACGCCGCTGCCCACGCTGGCGTCGGCGACGGCGTGGGGTCGTTTGCTTGGCTGGTTGCGCCGACACACAGCGGTCTGATCGGGGCCGAGCATGCCATCGCTAGCATTCAAGGAACCTGGGTTGCAGGTGGCCGTTCCCTACTGGTGGCATCAACAACCGCTGAACACCCCGCGCGTCGCGAGCGGTGTGTCGGACGAACAGTCGGCTTTCCTGCAGGGTGCCTTCAAGCGCTCTGGTGGGGTGGCCCTGGGTGACGAACTGGCGCTGTTCCTGCGTTCGCACTGCGACCAACCCGTCTCGATGCTCGCCCGCTGGATCGTGCAAAGGCAAGTGCTCAGTTTCGTCTGGCGTGCCCAGACCTTGATCCCGATGTTCCAGTTCGAGCTGAAGCAGTGTTCGATACGCGCCGGCGTGACGGAAACGATCGCCGAACTGGCGGCGGCTTTCGATGATGTCGAGACCGTCGTTTGGTTTGCCAGGCCGAACTGCTGGCTCGCCGGCGCCGCCCCTGCAGACGTGATGCCGGCCGACGCGCCTGCCGTGCGCCACGCCGCCCGCGCCGATCGGTTCATAGCACTGGGCTGACGACGGGCGGCGCAGCGCGCCTGGCCGGCGTTCGGTCAGTGCGCGCTCGGCGGCCTCATGGCGAGCCCTTCAACAGCACCTTGCCCGTGCGCCCGAGCTGCTCTGCCGCCGCCATGGCCGCGGCGGCGTCGCCCAGGCCGAACACGCCACCCACCGGAAGTTTCAACACGCCGCTGGTGACCTGGCGGGCCAATTCACCGATCATGCCGGCGAGCTCGGCGGGCGGGGTCGCCGCGAGCCGCTTGCTGGCCCAATAACCCCGCACGACCGCCTGCTTGAAGATCAGATCGCCGCCGCTGATCACCAAGGGCTTGAAGGTCAGCGAGCCGAACGAGATCAGCTCGCCGTTTTCGGCCAGCAGCCCCATCACCTGTCCCGCCGCCTCGCCGCCGATGGAATCGATGGCCCGCACGATCGGGGCGCCACTGGCCAAGGCCTTGGCGCGGTCCTGCCAGCCCGGCGTGTCGGTCGCCACGCCGTGGGTGATGCCCGCGGCGGCCAGGTCGGCCAGCGCCGCTTCGCGCCGCACGAGGTTCACTACTCCGATGCCACGCGCCGCCGCCAGCGTGGCCAACACCTTGCCCACAGCGCCATTGGCGGCGTTCTGAACGATCCATTGGCCAGGCAGGAGCTTCATGTCCTCCAGCAACATCAGCGCACTCAAGGGCATGGCCAGGAGTTGGCAGGCGGCCTCGTCGGGGAGCGCATCGGGCACCGGCACCAGCTTGGCCGCCGGGCTGATGAAACACTCGGCCCAGGCGGCCTGCGCCGATGCAGTCGCCACACGCTGGCCGATCTTCAGGCCTTGGACGCCGTCACCCAAGGCATCGACAACGCCCAGCGCCTCGGTGCCCGGCACGGCCGGCAGGGCAGGCTTGTAGCCGTAGACACCGCGCACGATCGCCAGATCGTGGTTGTGGATCGGCGACAGGACCATCCGCACACGGGCCTCACCCGGGCCCGGCACGGGCAGCGGGCGTTCGCCCGGGTGGACGACATCGGCGGGTTCACCAAAATGGTCGATCAAAACGCTTTGCATACAAACGATCCTTTGTGCGGTTGCCAATCATCTTCGGGTTGCGCCAGGGGTTCGGCCAGCAGCCGCAGCACGAAGGAGTTCACGCCCATGCCGATGTGGCTGGCCGATTCCCGGATATTCTGCGCCGAGGGCCCTGCGGGCCTGCCGCACAGCAGTTGGCACGCGCTTGGCGAGCTCGCGCGCGTAGACGCCGCCCAGACTCCAGCCCACGACGCTGACGCGGCGGCCCGACTCGGCATGCAGCTGTTGCCGATCTTCTCGAGCATCAGGTTGCTCGGCACTGCGAACAGGAAGTAGCAGACGAAGAAGATGCCCGCGCCCAGGCCTTAGACGGCGTTGCTGAAGGCCAGCGGCTGCTTCATCTGTAGCTGCGCATGCCCTGGGGGTAACCCCGAAGGAATGAACGCCCGGTCTCGGGCGAGGATCACTGCCGCCCCAGCCCACCTCACCCGACGCACGCTTCCCGATGATCGATCCCGTTGACGCCATGACCCTTCGTGCCGCGATGCAGGCAGACACCTGGGACTCGACGCTGCTGCGACTCGCCTGTGATGGCGCGCTGGAGCCGCTCAAGGCGTAGGCCACGGCGAAGACGATGACACCCGGGCCATGGACGCAAATCGTGTGGGTCGCTCGAACCCGTGCGTCGCGCATCGGCCATGCACGGCGAACCGCGGACGGCTCAATGGCGTTGCTCAAGGTTGCCACCGCGGACGTCACGAACTTTCGCGAGGAGTTCGCGCTGCTGCGCGCGTTGGACGTGCCGGGCCTCGTCCGTCCATCCGAGCTCGCGACCGAAGGCGCGCTCCCGGCGATGGTGCTGGACGACCGCGACGTCGTCGCGCTGGCCGAAGCAATCGACGGCCCCCCGTTCGGCGTGGGTGCAGCGCTGCGCATGGGCTGCACGCTCGCGCGTGCCCTCGCCGGGCTGCACTTGGCCAAGGTGTCGCACGGTGACTTGCGCCCGGCCAACATCCTGCTGGAGCGCAGCTCCGGCGAAACCTGGATCGCCGACCTGAGCGCGGCGGTCGAACGACGTCGCGCTGCCCCGAACGAGTCGCCAGCCATCGACGATTGGGCGTGGGTGGCACCCGAGCAGACCGGGCGCATGAACCGCCCGGTCGACCATCGAGCCGACTTCTACCAACTCGGGCTCGTGCTGTACCGCGTGCTGGCCGGGCGCCTGCCGTATGACGCGGCCGACCCGCTCGAGTGGGCGCACTGCCACACGGCGCGCCTGCCGCCGCCGTTGTCAGCCATAGCGCCGCACGTGCCGGCGATCGTCTCCGACCTGGTGCTGAGACTTCTCGCGAAGACCGCCGAGCAGCGTTACCGCCACGCGGAGGGGCTGCTGAAGGACCTGCTGCACTGCCGCGCGGAATGGGAGCGGACGGGCACGGTCGCGCCGTTCGTGTTGGGCACGGACGACCCGCCGGACGAGATCGAACCGCCGCGCCGTCCGCACGGCCGCGAGCCGGAGCAGGCGGCGTTGCGCGAGGCCTACGAGCGGGCTGTGACGGCAGCGCGGCCGCAGCTGGTTCTGGTGTCGGGGCCGCCCGGCATCGGCAAGACCACGCTGGTTCAATCCTGGCGCGGGACCTGGGCCGCGACCCACGGTCGCTTCGTCGCAGCCAAGTTCGATTCACAGCGCCGCGACGTCCCCTACGCCGCGCTGGCACAGGCGCTGCAGGACCTGGTGAAGCAGATCCTGGCCGAGCCCGAGCTTCGCATTGACGCCTGGCGTGCCGCATTGGCCGAGGCCCTGGGTGCGAGCGGTCAGGTCGTGATCGACATCGTGCCCTCGCTGGCGCTGGTCGTCGGTCCGCAGCCTGCGCTGTCCGAGCTCGCACCTGCGGAGGCGCAGAACCGGCTGCGCTGGGTGCTGGCCCGCTTCGTCGGCGTCTTCGCGCGCGCCGAGCATCCGCTCGTGATCTTTCTGGATGACCTGCAATGGGCCGATGTCGCGAGCCTCGAGCTGCTGCGCGATCTGCTGGTCGGTGGCGTTGCCGGCGCGCTGCTGGTCGTCGGCACCTGCCGCGACCAGGCGGTCGACGCCGCGCATCCGTTGTCTGACATGCTCGAGCGCGCCGCCGGTGAAGGGCTGCGGGTGACACGCATCGCGCTGGCCCCGCTCGAGTCGGAGCACATGGCGGCGCTCATCGCCGAGAGCTTGCACACATCGGTCACGGAAGCGCAGGCACTGGCCGCGCTGGTGCCACAACGCAACCAAGGCAACCCGTTCTTCGTCTTCCAACTCCTTTCCGAACTGCGCGCCGAAGGCCTGCTGCACTTCGATGCCCAACGCCAGGCGTGGGGCTGGGACCTCGAACGCATCCGTGCACGCCAACTGTCGGACGACGTCGTCGAGCTCGTCGAACGTCGCTTGCGACGCCTGCCCGTGGCGGCGCGCGAAGCGTTGCAGCACGCGGCCTGCCTGGGGGGCAGCGGATCGATCAAGCTGCTGGCCCTGGCGCTGGGGAAGTCGCCGGCCGAGACCATGGCCGCACTGGCGGACTCGACGCGTACCGGCCTCACCGACTGCGCGGACGGCCGCTACCGATTCCCGCACGATCGCGTGCACGAGGCGGCACATGCCCTGATCGCGCCGGCCGACCGCCCCGCGTGGCACCTGCGCATCGGCCGCCGGCTGCTCGAAGGGCTCGCGCAGGAAGAACTGGACGAGCACCTCTTCGAGGTCGTCCACCAGCTCAATCTCGGCGCCGATCTCATCACGGACGACGACCAGGTGCTGCGGCTCGCGCGCCTGAACGCCCAGGCGGGCCGCCAGGCCAAGGCCGGTCTGGCGTTTGCGTTGGCACACGAGCATCTGGCGCGTGCGGTGGCCGCGTGGCCGGCGGGCAGCTGGGAATCTTGCTACGAAGAAAGCTTCGCGCTCGAGTTCGACCTCGCCGAGTGCGAGTTCCTGGTCGCCCGCTTCCAGGACGCCGACACGCGGCTCGAAGCGTTGCTGACGCGGGCGCGGTCACGCGCCGAGCGCGCGCGCGTTTACGGCCTGCGCATCCGCCTGCGCCTGGTGCCCGGCCACTTCGGCGCCGCCGCCACGGCGGCACTCGAGGCGCTGCGCCTGTTCGGGATCACGTTTCCCGACGCCGACGCGCAGGCGCTCGTGCAACAGGAACGCCAGGCGGTCGAACATGAACTCGCCGGCCGCGGCATCGACGCACTGCTCAACGCGCCGCCACTGCACGACCCCGAGACCCGCACGGTCCTCGGCCTGATCGTCGATTCGTTCACCGGCATCTACATCGCCCGCCCGGATGTCTTCCCCTTGCTCGTGCTCCAGGCCACGCGACTGGTGCTGCGCCACGGCAATTGCGAAGAAAGCGCTGTCGTCTACACGTACTACGCCCGCGTCCTTCTGGCGGCTGGCGACATCGCCGCCGCATACGACTACTCCCAGCTGGCGGTGCAGCTGAACGAGCGGCTCGACGACCGCAAGCGCCGCGGCATGCTGCTCTTCTCTCACGCCGGCTTCATTCACTTCTGGCGCCGGCCGTTCGCGAGCGGGCGGCCCATCCTCGACCGCGGTTTCGCGGCCTGCACCGAGGTCGGCAACTTCGTGCACGCGGCGCTGATCGCCGTCAACACCTGTCTGTACATGGTCGAGGCCGGAGAGCGGCTCGACGAGCTGGTGGCGCAGGCCGAGCGCAGCATCGACTTCCTGCTCGCCACGCACAGCGGCGGCACGCTCGAAGTGGTGCAATGTTTCCGCCAGTTCGCGCGCTGCCTGCAGGGCCGCACGCGCGCGCCGGGATCGTTCGATGGCGACGGCTACGACCACGCCGAGACGGTTCGGCGCATGGCGGAGCAGAAAAACGTCGCCGGTCTCGGCATCGTTCACATGCTGGAGCAGATGGCCGCGTTCATCGTCGGCGAGCCGCAGGCGGCACTGCAGGCCGCGGCACGCACGGAAGGCGTGCTGCGCGCGGTCTTCGCGATGGCGGTGCGGCCGACCTTCGCCTTCTACCGCGCGCTCGCGCTCGCCGCGGCCCACGGCGAACTGCCGCTGCCCGAGCAGAGCGCCGCCGTGCGCAGCATCGAGCAGGTCGCGGCCGACTTGGGCGTCTGGTCGGCACAGTGCCCCGAGAACTACGCCACTCGCCACGCGCTTGTCGCTGCCGAGTTGGCCCGCCTGCAAGGGCACGAGCTGCAGGCCGAGCGGCTCTACGAGGAGGCGATCACGGCCGCGCGCGTCGGCGCCCTGCCGCAGCAGGAAGCACTGGCGAGCGAGCGTGCGGCCGTGTTCCATCGGGCTCGCGGCATGGTGCGCATCGCCGACGCGTATCTGGCCGATGCTCACGCAGCCTACGCACGCTGGGGAGCGACCGCCAAGCTGCGCCAGCTCGAGGCCGCTCATCCGGTGCTGCGCGCGGCCGCCGTCGCTGCCCTGCCCATCGACACGCTGGCGCTGATGAAGGCCACGCAGGCTGTGTCGAGCCAGATCGACCTCGATGCGCTGCTCGAGACGCTGATGCGCATCGCGCTCGAACAGGCCGGTGCGCAGGCGGGCCGCCTGTACGTGACGGCCGGCGACCGGTTCGAGCTGGCAGCCGACGCCGAGGTGCGCGGCGACACGCTGGCGGTGCGTGTCTGCCGGCCCGGCAAGAGCGTGGACGACGATGACGAGCAGCACCCGGGCGGCCTCCTCAACTACGTGCGGCGTAGCCGCGAGCCGGTGCTGCTGGCCGACGCGACGCAGCCCCACCCGTTCACCAGTGATGCCTACCTGCGCCGCAACCAACCTCGCTCGGTGCTGTGCATGCCGCTGATCCGGCAGTCGCAGACGATAGGCGTGCTGTACCTCGAGCATCGGCTCAGCACGCATGCGTTCACCGCCGGGCACGCCTCCGTGTTGGGCATGCTGGCGGCGCAGGCAGCGATATCGCTGGAGACCGCCAGCCTGTATGCCGCCCTGAGGGAAGAGAACGAGCAGCGCCGACGCGCCGAGGCCGCCTCCGTCGAATGGCAGGCACGCATCACGCGGCTGGTGGATTCGAACCTCATTGCGGTGCGCATCGCCGATCTCGACGGTCGCATCCTGGACGCGAACGATGCCTACCTGCGCATCGTCGGCTACTCGCGCGAGGACATGTTGTCCGGCGTGCTCACGACCGAGATCGTGACGCCGCTCGATTACCGGGGGGTCGAAGAGCGCGCCAAGCAGGAACTGCTCGAAGAAGGGCGCTACAAGCCGTTCGAGAAGGAGTACGTGCGCAAGGACGGCACGCGCGTGTCGGTGTTGGTGGGAGGCATCCTCGTGGAAGGGCCGCCGCCCCAGACGGTCGGCTTCGTGCTCGACGTCAGCGAGCGGCGCCGTGCTGATGCCGAGCGTCAGGCGCGGCTCGAGGCAGAAGCCGCCAACCAGGCCAAGTCCTTCTTCCTGGCCAACATGAGCCACGAGATCCGCACGCCGATGAACGCCATTCTCGGCATGTCGCAGCTGGCGCTGCAAAGCGGCTTGAACGACACGCAGGCGCGCTATGTGAACCATGTGCAGCGCGCCGCGGAGTCAT
>Ga0307516_10004725_pt1 | contig 16651 bp, 26 predicted proteins | sample 19_EM_MG_FD_203310 | JGI IMG/M metagenome (GOLD analysis project Ga0307516, IMG submission 203310) | Populus trichocarpa ectomycorrhiza microbial communities from riparian zone in the Pacific Northwest, United States - 19_EM | ecosystem: Host-associated > Plants > Roots > Unclassified | place...
CCGGGTTCGGGGGGGGCCCCCCCCCCTTTTTTTTCCCCCGGTTGTGGGTGGTCTCCACCCCCCCCCCCCCCCCCCCCCCCCCCCCGCCCTTACTAACACCATTCAAAGGTGGCGACGTGATGAAGCTGCAGATCCGCGTCGACAAAGCGACCAACACCATCTCGGACGTCAAATTCAAGACATTCGGATGCGGCTCCGCCATCGCCAGTTCGTCGTACCTCACCGAGCTGGTCCGCGGGATGTCGCTCGACGAGGCCGGAAAGATCAAGAACACGGAGATCGCCAAGGAATTGTGCCTACCCCCAGTCAAGCTCCACTGCTCGATGCTCGCCGAGGACGCCATCAAGAGTGCCATCCGTGATTACCAGAGCAAATCTACGCGCGCCCAGACGATGGGAGAGAAGTTGTGAAAGTGTGTCTCCCGTTTGCTTGGAGCTGCGCGGGGGTGTGGTGGAGAAGGGAAAAGTTTCTGGCAGGAGCAGGACGAGGCAGTGATACTGTTTTTTTGTTTTTTTTTTCGACGGCGTTCTTGTAACTGTTTTGCTTTATTACCTTTTCCTCCTGTTTCTTTCCTTTTCGTCTCCCTCCCTTCTACCTCTTTCTTTCCTTGGTTGATGCGTGTGCTGTGGTGTTGGGAATGCGTGTGCTTTTTTTCTTCTTTTTTTTCTTCCTCTTTTTCTCCGTGCATCTATCTCGTCATACCCTGCCTGCTCTCTCCACACAATGAATAGGTGGGCTCCATGACAGATATGCACGTATTCTATTTCGCCGGATAGCTGTTTTCTTTCTTTCGATGTATATGTATGTACATACTTACTCACCTGTCTTAGCATGACGATATCTCTTTGTTTCGTTCATCCAGGGAGTGTTTGCGATGCCCCAACCCGATGAGTGTGAGGAGTGTGAGGGGCGACCCCGTAAGTCCCGGCCAGCCAACCAATCGTGGGAAAACGTGGGGTGGTATCCATCCATCCATCGATCGCCGACCACAATCACAACAGCAAGTAGATATCTATCCGGCCAGCGCAGACGACGGAGACGGACCTGGGGGAGGCGCGAGGGACATTCGAAGATGGGGATACTTGTGTATTAATCCTGACCTCGATCGCGACATCGACAGACGACCGGCGAGCTTGCCGACGCCAGACGACAAGTGACTGCTGCGTCGCTGCTCATACACAGATACATACCCGTCCACTAGTTATTTGCGGATCGTGAGGAGAGGGGGCGGAGGTCACCGGCCACCAGTATGCCGGACGTGTGTGTGGTTGGCTCATTCACGAGACGGCTTCCTCGATACATATCCTACACACGTGTCACCCCTCCTCCCTTCTCGCGTCCAGCTATCGCTCGGTTTCGAGTTTTTCTCCATATGCGTTCTGTCCGCATTCTGCATAGGTATATATATATGTACATATTCAATCAGAAGGTGTAGATATAAATATTGCCATGATCCAGATACATAGGCTGACTTTCGGGGCCACGCGCTCAACAGCGAAGTCGTTCTTTTTTCGACGAGTTGGGTGCCTGCTATGCTACTATGTAGATCTAAACCCGTGATGGATAAGTACATAAGCATCCAGAGATCACGATCCTGCAGCGCCCGTTTTTTTTTGTGTGCATTAGCGAACGTGAATCTGGCACTGCACCCTGTATGAATGTATGTATGTACTCCATCTCCGTCCCTATTTCTATCTGTTTCTCTACGTATCTCCAGACATCCTTCCATCATTCATCCTCCATCCATCCTCCATTCATCCTCCATCCATCCTCCATCCATCCTCCATCCATCCTCCATCCATCCAGATACACGATCTGCCCAGTATCGTGTCCGACAGGGGAGCTGAGTGGAAGCACGACATGCCCCGCGCCTGCTGTATGTGCGGTACCGTACTGGTGGATGGATGGATGGCGGTTAGCTGCTGTGGACATCACGACGTTTAAGGAGAGGTGGCAGAGACAGCAGCTTACTCCCTCGATCCGCTCCAGCATCCAGGGGTCACCGGTCAGTCGGGGGGAGGAAGTGAAAAGTCATTTCGCGAGCCATGAGGATGAGGAGCGCACAGGTCATGGAGGTAGGTGGGCAGGGCTAAAATAAAATAAAATAAATATCTATCTAGCGATGGCGGACAGTAGCAGTTACCAGTGCGCAGGTACTTGGCTAACAAGGGTCGATTCATGCGTTGGGCACGCTAGTACGCACTAGCCTTTTGGGGAATTAGTATTTTCCGGATTGTAATGACTAATCAGGCGCTGACTGTTCAGCTAGATATGTACGTAGAGAACATCTTCCACGTGAAACGATCTCCTCGGCGAGACACAGCGCGACGAATAGACGAATCGCATCTCGGCGAAACGAATCGCAAGTCGTCCCGGCGAGACAAAGAACGCTCGGCAAAGAGAAGGACTGCCACAACTGTTCCTATTGTTTATTTCTATCTCAATTTGTGCTGGTGTCAGTTTTACCGATGGAATGAATAGGTACGCGTCATTTTCATCCGAACCCGACGATGCAGACTGCAGTCATTCGGGGTTTTTCGACACGCCCTTCCTTTCTTCCAACATTTGTACTGGTCTTTACTCTTTCGTGGACGATATGTATTCGTAGCGTTGAACTTGTACCGCACCCTGCCGTTCATTCGTGTTTCCACCTACCTTGGTCCAGAGAGTGTCGATCAATGGCTAGAACTCATCGAATTCTTGTGGGTTACTGGACAGGATTCTCTAGTCATACATAATGCACCTCTCCATAGGCAGTTGCCAGCTCAGGCAGCGTCGGCCTCGCGTCGGACTCATAGTAAATATCGTGCCAGCCTCGCAGTTGATATCGTGTCGTGAACGTCGCGTCGGGCTATGTATCTAGTTCTGCGAAGCTTCCAAGCGAGGTCAGCGATGCGTGTGAGGGCAGTCCCACAACGCGTACCTGATATCATGGTAGAAGACGCGGACATTCGCGTGTGTTATTGATGGGAGTGGTGGAAGCGGCGAAGCCCATGAACCGTGGCTGCCACAGCAGATACACAATTTTTTATTTTATCTGTTTAATTATTTCAATCCGATGGCACGTGTGGCGCGGCGAGCCCCAAAAACGGACTAGCGTGCCCAACGCATGAATCGATTCTTGGCTACAAGGCTGGCATGTCAATAATGTGCGAAACAGCATCTGGGGGAGTGGGAGCGGGCGCTTTGTTTTCGATCGGGAATGGGCGGAAATAGTAGTTTCTCCAGTCCGGACTCTGGCTGCTCTCCTCGCTACATAGCGATGCTACGAGTAGATATCTATGGGAGAAGCCAAAGTCAGCCCCCCAACTAACTATGGGGACAGCCAAAGTCCGAGCGTGGTGGGCGCCGAAGAAACACTGCTTCTCACACTCTCTGCCAGCTAGATACCACTGCATCCTCTCCGGGATATACATCCCTCTGCTCCAGTGAGTGCCCTCCAGCACAGAGCTGCACTACACGTACCGCGCCGCACGCGTGAGAGCTTACCGTCCAATCGTCATTCTTCAACAACTACCCTCTCTTCTTCCATACTTACCTATACGTACTTGCCTGCTGATACGCACTCCTTACGTGCCTACCGTGATCGTTGTTGTCACCATCCACACTCTCCTCTGTCGGCTGTCTTTGATTGATCGCGCCCTCTCTCGTCTGGCAGCTCTGTCTTGTCTTCTCTTGATTGGTGCTCTTCTTGTCTCGCCCGTTCGTTACTTCTATTATCTACTTCGTTGTGTTCCTCGTTCGCTCCCTCTCTTCTCACTCTTGTGAAACTTCTTCCCTTCCCCTTCCTCCTTACCGACTCTACTCTAACGAGCTACTTCTGCCGCCTTCCCCCCGCCTCCCTGTCGTGTCGACGTCCATTACTTCCTAGATCCCACACCGCCCCACAGAACACCAGAACAAAAACTACCTCATACACTATTGCCCCCGCCGTCGCAATATATGACAGTCGCCGCTGCGTTGGCCGAACAATAACAGCAGCAAAACATTCGATAACCCAGCGCCACCCACTTGCTGTCAACCCGCTCAACCCACATTCAACCACGCTTTGCTTCGGTAACCGCCGTCAACCCTCGCGAGAGCGAGCCTTGATCTAGCGATTGCCTGAAGCTTACAGCACCAAGACAACGCGCGCACGCACGATGGAGGACGACGCGACCCCTGTGCTGCAGCAACAGCTCTTCCGCGAGCGTCAGCGGGAACGCGAGCAGCTTTCCGAACAGCTGACCGCTCTCAAGAGCCTCCTGCGACTCGACGCGGACGGCATCGGCGAGCCCGAGGATCTGCTCGATGTCATCGAGGAGACCAAGGCGAATCTGGAGCGGTTCTCGATTTCTGTGCAGAGGGAGGGGGTCTTGAACACAACGATTGCGCCGCCGACGCTGACGGCGGGGGAGATCGAGGGGTTCCAGTTCGGGATTGAGGTCGAGGCCGAGGAACCACAGAGTCCTAGCCGTGAGAGGAGGCTGTCCGAGACGTCGTCCACGAGGAGTAGTTGGCGGAGCTCGCCGGGGAGCATCGCAAGCACCCCTGCGACGAGCGTGTCGCATAGGGACTCGAGACGTCTGACGTCGCCACCACCGGTGTTCCGGAGCCCGTCACCATGCCCCAGCCGGTTCCGTGGGTTCGGTGATATTCAGGGGATGGTCGGCGACGGATACGGGGTCGACGAGGAGGGTGATGACGATTACGAGAACGACATGTCGGATGCTTCGTTCCAGCGGTTGTCGACTATTCTCGCATCGCTGCAGCAGCAGGCTGAGGCTGCAGTCTTCTCGCCTGCGCCGCCGGCCATCGAGGAAGAGCCGGAAACGCCGATGTTCTGGCGCGACAGAGGGTGTTCTGCGAACACGACCGTTACCGACGACCACTCTCCCGCTTCGACGATGACGATCACGTGTCGGCGACGATCGGCGCCGAGTACCCCAGGACTAACGCCGACGACGCTGTCGAGGAGCGGTACCGGCCTCTCCGCGGCGATTCAGTTCCCACGACCGCCATCCAGTCTACGGAGATCGAACGCCGAGCACCTGCTGCTGCCTCCGTTCTCGCCCATGACCCCCTCGATGCCCTCGCCCCCGGCCAACTTCGCAGCGATGGCCGAATTGGTGCGGCGGAAAACGACGACAGCGCTGGACGGCGCGGTGGAAAGCGGTACCGCGGAATCAGACATCGAAGGGATGCTGACGGAATTTTTGGAGCTGTCGGCGAGAAATGCGGAGCAGGATGTAGTGTTCCGCTGGGTGTGGATATACATGTTGAGCGGAGGGATTGTGTGGTTGGTCGTGGGCTGGTTTTTAGGGTGGGGATGCAGTGGATGCGGGGAAACCCTTAGGTGTCAACAGCGATGACAGGTCGAGCAGTCTCGTTTTCATATTTTTCATCGTATATTTTCCCCTTTTTTTTCTTCATATGTCTATGGATGGGATTTTTGGCTTGATTTGATAGGTACTTACCCTTCTTTCTGCTATAGGCAATTGTTTTGCCTTGTCTCTTTTTTGTTTTCTTTGTCTCTCTCTGCTCCTTTTTTCCATATTGTTTGGGATTGGTGTTGTTGCTTTTTTCTTCCCCATTCTGCATGTCTTCTCAAAAGCAAGGGTTTCTTATTTTTTTCATTCTTCCCTTTGTGTTGTTGCATCCGGGTTTGATCATTGGCGGCTACTCGCACACACTCTCTCTGAGTTTCCGTTTACTGTGTCTCTGATTCTCTGCACATATATTGTGGATTTCGCGTTGGGCTGGACGGGTGGTGTGTGATATTGGTTTCCGAATTGCATAGGTCGGATGGATGGGGGTGGAACATGTGGAGAAGGATGGATAGACTGAGAGATGAAGGGTGTGTATATATACGATGGCTACACTGCGGACCGGAGATAGAATGTTTGATTTCTACCGGTGCCCGTCCCCGTCTCCCGGCCGTCCAGTCCTCTCGTAGCTCGCCATACCCACCCCACGCGTTCATCGTCCGCCCCACCCCTCACCCATGAACGCACCCCTCCCCAATCCGCCGACAACCCCGCTGATCCCGCCGCCACCACCAGCAGCACTCCCGCCACCACCGCCGCCACCGCCACCGCTATTATTCCCCGCCCCACCGCCACCGCCGCCGCCGCCGCCGCTGCCGCCGCCAGCCCGCGCCACGCCACCGCGCTTGAGCACCTTCTCGGCGCCGCGGACGCCGTCGACGACGCGCTTGAGGTCAGTCTCGACGACGCAGCCGCCGACGACCATCTCTTCGAGGGTAGCGTGGAGCGTCTCGAAGTTGAAGATGAGGTCGAGCTCGCACACGTTCTCGAACAGCTGGTCGAGTGCCTGCACGAACACCTGGATCAGGTCGAGCAGGCCGAGCGGCGACTCGAGCGAGTCGCTGATGACGATGAAGTACAGCGTCGCGTAGTGGCGGTACAGCAGCGTGATCGGCTCCGACGCGCTCGCGCTGTTCCAGTCGTTGCTGCCGTCCGTGGTCGTGGACGGCGACGAGGAGGAGGAGGAGGAGGGAGAGGAGAGGAGCGGCGGGAGCGGCAGGAAGTTGCACGACGTCGACGGCCGCGCACTCACCAACGTGAAGATCTGCGTTAGCAGCCGCTGCTGCAGTGATTGGTCCTGCTACGCGGTCAGTGCGGGAGGGGGCCCCGGCGAGAGAGAGGACCCGTGGGGAGTGGGGAGGAGGAACTATTTGGGAGTAGAACTTGGCGAGACGCGGTTGGCCGTTGTTGTTGAAGACGAGGACGGCGTTGATCATTGTGCGTGGTTGGGGGCGGGACGAAAGTTATGTACATATCATACACGGATGGTGGGGGGGGGGGGTGGCTGTGTGCTAGTGGAGGTTACACGGTTCACGTTACATATGGGTGGGGGGGGTACACTCATGGCTGGTCACTCGTATCTCCTTATTACTATCGCTATGCTGCACCCACGCGCCAACCACCACTATCTCTATGCACACACGGACGGACCGACGGACGGATCACATCTCGATGCCCATCAGATAGCCCTCCAGGATCCGCATGAACTTGGCCACGAACGCCTCGAGGTGGAAGATGTGCTTGGCGCCGATGTGGATGCGGTGTTCGTAGAAGGCCGACCACTTGACTACCTCGGCGCGGAGCTGGTCGTCGATGCGCTCGATCAGACGGAACGTCAAGAGCTGTCCGCGTCAGTTGCTGTGTGCAGTGTACGAGGGACCGCCGGAGGGAAAAATACCTTGAGGATGGTGGTCGGCGGGATGCAGTGCGTGAGCAGGTCGTACAGCTTGCTCCGCACCTGCATGATTCTGGCCGGAGTGTGCTCGGCCAGGATCTCGTCGGCGATCTGGCTGATCAACGCCTCGAAGTCCGGTGGCGGGATGGGCGTAGAGTCCTTTACCCAATCACTTTCACAGCGGCCGGTCGGTCAGCACCTGTACTCTACTTCCGTGCTCTCCGCCTTTACCGGGAACATACTTCTGGGCGTAAACCGCCTCGAACATCAACAGCGCCCTCCGAAGGTTCCTGCCGCTCTCCTCGGCGATCCTCGCGCCGAGCTTATCGCTCCACTCGAACTTCTCGCGCTCGGCTGTGTACTTCAGGATCTTGACGATCTCCTCCCGCGTCGGCGCCGCGACACGCACCAGCAGCGTACGCGACTTGATGGGCGGGATGATGTTTGCCGTCGAGTTCGCGACCAGGATCAGCCGCAGGTTCGGCGAGTACTTCTCCATCGTCCTCCTCAGCGCGGCCTGGGCATCGCGAGTCAGGTACTCGGCCTCATTGATGACTACGACCTTGAACCGCTTCCTCGCGGCCAGATCCATTTGCTGCGTCTGCGCCGTCTCCTTCAACAGATTCTGGACCACCACTCGGTCGTAATTGCCAACGTCGGACGGCGTGATCTCGAGGTGGTAGTTGGACGATACGATGTTGAATTCGATCTTGCGACCGGTGTTCGTCTGGAAGACCCGGGCATCTATGTGGATCTGTCATGTGCGCCGTCAGCTGGTGGTGGTGGTGGTGGCAAAGTACACTCCCTGTAGCAAAGAAAAGAATGAAAGAATGAAAGAAAGAAGAGAGGGGGAAAAACACGCCTTCTCCGCTCCAGATCCGTAGAGCTCTTTCAGTGTCGCCCCAACACGCGTCTTCTTGCCCGCGCCCGACGGCCCGTATATCAGGAGATGAGGGAAGTCGCCGCTGTTGGCCTGAACGAACAATGGAATGTCAGCACATCCGCCTCGGGGAGCAGAGGGCTGTGAGAGGGATGAGATAGCTTTACCAAAGCCTTCAGCCTTGAGGAGAGCCCCTCATGGTACTATTGTCATCGTTTCTCTTTAGCCCATGATTTCGTTATTCGGCCTTGCTGCGGAGATGGGAGGGGGGGGGGGGGGAGACGAACCTGCAAAGCCTCCAACGAACGGGGCCGGTATTTGTCTACGAACATCGACATGATTCGGAAGGCTTGGTCGGCTGTCTGGTGATTTATTCGGTCGACTGCGGTTGCGGATTGCCGGGCTGGGAAGAAAATAAACGATCGCCGAAACCGAACAAGTTGATGCGAAAGTGGGAAGACGCGTAGATAGTGGCGATGTGGGTGTTTTCCTCGCGTGTCGAGTTGCCAGGGCGGCGCGCAACGGTTGTGGCGCAGCGGCTGCCCTAACGGATAGTTGTGTATATAGACTATCCATGAGAGACTGTGGCTGATCTCGCCGCGCCGCAGCCCGGAGAGTCTGTCCCGATCCGGAGAGTCTGTCCCGATCCGGAGAACTCCGGTTCCGAACCGGATGGCGAGACGGCTGCGTCGATGACGCCTGGAACCTGGTGCTGTGCCACCAGGGGGAGCTGTGCATGATATGTATCTGTATCATGCCTGTTCGCAGTTCCAGATGACACCTTGCTGTCCGGAGAGACGGACGCGGGATAGGACGATGCGCCGAATCGGATTGTGTGGTTCCGCACCCTATGTTTGGCGCACCCCCAGCCCGTACCGGTGCGTGACATGACGGGTGCGCGGCGGAGGTGTTTGATGTGTGGATTCCGCACCTCCCCCCCGCTCGCTCTCACGGAAGTCGCCGTGCTCTCTGTGCGGGCGGCGCAAGCCCCGAGACACGACGGAACCATATCTACACCGCAAACAGAACTGCGGAAGGGACGGGCGGAGCGAGAGAAGAAAAAAAAAACCTCCCACATGGACGTCGAGACCAGAGAGTCCGTAGAATCTATGCGCGTTTGTTTTGCTGCTGCGCCTCCACGGCGATGCGTGCCAGCTATGTACAATCCGCACTCATCGACAATTTGCATTTTTCCTGCTTCCGCCACCCCGCACAGCACAGCACGGCATAGCAGCAGAGCAGAGCAGAGCAGAGCAGAGCAGAGCAGCCCATTCCGGATATCCCTCCCTTCCATCCCCGCCCCACGGGAATCGCATATCTGCTGCCTATATAAGAGAACTTTCCCCAGTTTCCCGTAGACACTATCTACCTTACAACCACAACTTACATACACCTGCGATAACCCCCGGAGCTTTCCACCAACCTCAACACGCACAATAACCTCCGCGACGCAAGACACCTACCAAAGCTACCAAACAACAACCCGTCTCCCCCCTCCGCAACCACCAAAAAACAAAAAAACAAAACAAAAAAACAATGGGATCCCCTCGCCAGCTTTCGCCAGCTGCTTCCCCTAACCTGCAACCCGTCGCCTCTCCATCACCGGGCGGTTCACCAGCACGTTCCCGTGCATCCTCGCGGGGCTCCCATCTCAGTCTCGACCTGTCGTGTCTGCCACCGTTAACGCAGCCCGCGAAGCCGACCAACACCCTTCTCATCATCGTACGTCCCTCTCTCTCTCTCTCCCCCCCCCACACCCCCACCCCGCACCCCGGTCGGTCCCACAAACCTCGATCATCCCAATTGACACATTTTTTAATAATTTATTTTTTTAATACCAGAACCTGAACAATCCGGCGATCTTCACGCAGCCGCACATCACGCAGCTTCGGGACATAATCTCGGCAACGTCGCCGCTGGCGAGCTGGTCGCCGCTCAAGTCGTTCCGACGCATCGTGTGTTCGTTCGCAAGCGTCGAGGATGCGATCTCGGTGCGGTCGGCGATGGACGGCAGCGTGGTGATGGGCGAGCGCGTGCGCGTGTACTTCGGCGAGCACACGCCGCTGCAGCCGGTGGACCAGCACCTGCAGGCGCCCGAAGCGAAGAAGATGTTCTTCATCTCGCCGCCGCCGTCGCCGCCGCACGGCTGGGAGTCGCGCAACGAGGACCCGCCGAACCAGGTCGTCGTCGCCGAGGACCTGGCCCATGCCCTCGCGCGGCTCTCGTGGGAACCAAAGCACCAGGACGAGAACGACAACACGCCCGCCGCTGGCGAGGCTGCGAAGGAGAGGATCGGACGGCCTAGGAGCGCGAGCTCCGTCCTGCTCTTCGAGCCCGAGAAGGGCGACGAGGGAGAGATGCCCGCCATCAGCGTCGACGACTACACCGACTCGGGCGACGAGAAGAGTCCTGTCGAGTCTCCTGCGCCCGCACCGAAAGTGGAGCAGGTTCATACCCAGCGGCCGCCGGTGGAGTTGATGTGAGCATGGGAGGAACGAGGATAGACGATGGTTTTGGTGGTGGGGGGGATGGATGGCGTTTGACTGTACAGAGATTTCCATTTTTTCTTTCTTTTTTCTTTCCTTGTGCGTGAGTGTGAAGGCGTCTACAAGTGTGCTTTTTTTCTTCTATTTGGTTTTGGGGATCCGGGGGTGGTTCGACATCATGGGAGGTGTTCGTTTTGTTTTTCCTATTCCTCTTTACTCGGTAGCATTATTACTGTTTCTTTCGGGAGGTATGTACTACTACTACTATTACTTCTACAACTGCCTACTGATATATCTTGCTCTTGAATGGATGGCGGTGCCACATCGCCTGGCCTGATCGTGGTGACTCGCCACAGAGGAACAAATCCCTGTCCGTCCTTGTTCCCGGCGATACGACCGCAACCATCTCTTCCTCGCCGCCCAATCACCGTACGTCACCCGCAGACCACTCGCCCTGCTCACTGCAGCTCCCTTAGCGAAGGAAGCGAACGTACGGGCGACGATGCAACGCTGGGAAAGCAATCCAAACGAGGACGGCACGAGAAGAAAATTGTGGATACAACTCATTTTGTATCTATAGAGCGCACCGCTGCGCACGAGTGTGTCCATGTCTGCGGTAAAGTAGAGTAAAAAAGACATCCATTATTTTTTTTTCCCCCTAACTGTCGTCGTCGAAAAGATACCCAGCAAAACCCGCTCCTTTCACCGTCCCCGATTATAGCCCTCCCTCGCGAGACTACCTGAGCACGCTGCTCCGATTGATCGCCTCCATTAATTCGGGGCGATTCATGCTCTGAAAACACGCCGACGCCTCTTGATATGTCAACCACCTCCGTTTCCGCTTGTGCATCTCGGGCCATCGGTCTTCCTCGCGCTCGACGTGGAACTCGAAGAAATAGTATAGCGTGCGTGTCTGACCGGCCTTCGCCGGCAGTACCACGTTTGCCGGGCGGGGGTCTCGGATCTCTCCCAGGGCGCGCGTCACGCGTCCCGTGATTCCGGCCTCCTCCCAGGCTTCGCCTGTAGATTTGCACACTCCCGTTAGCGAAGGATGTAAAATCTCGGCAGTGGAGTAAAATATAATATCTATATATAAATATATCTGTATATGACGGTGTAGATTGGTGGGGAAAGGGGTCGGGAGAGGAAGGTGGGTGGCATACGAGCTGCGGCGTCTTCCGGTCGTGCCTCATCGGTCTCATAGCCGCCCTTGGGAAGAACCCAATGATTTTGACGATTCGTTGATTCCACGACCAAAACTTTTCTCCGATCGACGGAAACGGCTACAACGCCAGCAACGAGTCGGGATCCGTCAGGTCCGTATCCTGAAGTGCGGAACAACGGAGAAGTCAGTCTCTCTCTTTCTCTTTCCACGCGTCGGACATTAAAAAAAGAACGTGGATGGCAACGGGTGTGGCATGGATACATTTCTCTAGGGGGGGGAAAGGAAAGAAAAATAAGAAAAAAAAGTGCCCTGGATTCTGGGATTTGGGGTGTGAAAACCGACGCATGACGACGGCGGCGACGTAGGACCGCAACGCAAAGAAATACAATTCGGGCGGGGGGGGGTCAACGGGTTGATGGGATGAACGTACTCTGCTTGACCCTTCCAACACGCGCCTGGAAATGTAGGTTTCAGTACAAGCACAAGGGGGCGACGAAATCAACCACACCGACCTCCATGGATCGACTCTGTACCATCTCTCAATTTCACGCGCGCAGGTTGGTGCTGACTCGGGAAAGGGTTGAGAGGGGAAGGGGAGGGGGGTGGAGTTTATATATTGTAGATGGCGTAGAGCGAGTAGGTGGTGGGACGCAGTGGCTTTCGAGTTAGACTGGCGGAAGAGGATGAGAAGGAGGAGGAGGAGGAGGAGGAGGAGGGAGGTGGTGCAGGTGTTGGTGTGTTGATGGAGGGAGAGAGGTGGATTTCGGCCAGATAAGTAGTGCGGGCGACTTGACAGCGGGAACCTTCAATGGGAAGACAGCGCAAGTTGGTGGAGTAACCGACGACAAAGGGATGCGGACGAGGCAGAGCCACGGATGATGCAGCGGCGGAGGCGGGCAGACGGCCACGGATATGGGTTGGCTGGGTTGGTGGCCGAACAGGCCAGAATCATGAAACGGTGGCCCAACCCGACACAACGGATTGGAGAGGATGTATAAATATGAGGCTGGAGAGGGTGTATGTACTCCCCACAGGCAAAGATGATGACGAAACGGACAGTCTCTCTCTCTCTCTCTCTCACAAAGCAGTGAACGATGCTCGTGTATACGTAGCGGACGGTGCTGGGCTGGCGGGCCTTGTGTGAATCGGAGAACGTGTGATATTGGGGGGACGCGAGGGTGTCGTGTGAGCTGGGCGCAGAGGGGGGTGGGAAGAGGAGGAGGAGGAGGAGGAGGAGAGGAGAGGAGCGGGAGGCGGGAGGCGGGAGGAAGAGGAAGAGGAAGAGGAGGAGGAGGAGGAGGAGGAGGGTTATAATGGGGCGAATTGGCTGACGGGGCGTGACGGGGGGTGGGTGGGCGGGGAGAGGAGGCCGGTGACTGTCTGGAGGATAGGAGAGGGAGGGGAGGCCTGGTGGCAGCGGGACGGAGAGGCTCGGAGGGCTGTTTGGCGACTACATGGAGGAATCCTCTTTTGGAGGCGGACTCACTCTTTTCCGGGGGGTCCGTCCGTTTCGCACGGGGCGCATGTACTCTACGTGCCAGCCGGCCATCTCGGGCTCCGTACCGGTCTCTGCGCCTCTCCCCTCCTCGGTGGGTCGATGGGTCGATGGCGTGCACGGCGCGCTGACGACTGCCTGGGCCGCGGCGCGGAAGCACGTCGTTAGAGCAAGCCCCCCCCCCAGCAGGCCTCTCCTCTCCCCTCCGCCTCGCAGGGCGCCCGTTGTCGATCCGCTGGCCGTCGTCGAGATTGCGCCGCCTGTCTGCCATCCCCGCGCGGCGGCAGTCCCCGGCGGCGGAGACGTCTCCTTTCCGATCGTGATCGATTCCCTGGAGAGAGCGGGGGAGGCGGCCACCGGCCAGAGCGGCGGGCAGCGGCGGTGGATAGAGTGCGTCGTGCCTCCACCGTGCCCCGAACACGCCCCCGGGCCCTGCACGGAAAGCCCCGGGAAGCAAGTCGCCCGCGGTCGTTAGGTAAGACGCGGTGGAGCAGCCAGATATGTACGTATGTAGCAGGAGCGGCGCGCCCGCACCCGTCCGGCGGCCGCGTCGGCTCTGCTGGCCCCGACGCCCGTCTCGTGTCGGCGGGCAGCGAGCCGCGGGAGAAACAGCCGCGCTGGTGTGGCATGCAGCGGAATGCCACGCCGTGGTGGCCGCTCCGCCGTTTGTTGCGGCCGGGCCTGGTCTGCCTCCGTCCGCTTTGATCCGGAGTCAGCGGCGGAGGGAACGCGGGCAGCGGCACGTGGCGGGAGTGGCTGGCTTCCTTGTTTCTCCGGCGGGCTGTCGCCTGCGGCACATCCCGCGGGCGGGCGGCCATGTATGTGTCGTTCGGGGACTTGTTCGTTTGGCCGAAGCCCGCCCCGGAGCAGCTGTCTCGCCCGCGCTCCCTGATTCGCTCGCGCTCGCTGTTTCGCCCGCGATCACTGCGTCGCGCACGACCACTGCTGCGCCCAGTGCCCGTCCGCTTCCCCGCTTCCGCTTCCGCTCCCCTTCCCCTTCCTCTCCCCCCCTTCCTCTTCCCTCGCCGTCGCCCCCGCTTCCGTCCCCGCCCGCATCTCACGGGCACCGCGCCTGCTACGGCCCCGATGCGGCAATGGCAGCCCCACGGACACGCGCAGCATCCCGCTGGCTCGCCACCATCGCCGGTGCGGCTCCGTCTCCCCTTCCCGAGACTGCGCCCGCCGCACCGCCCCCCGCTTCTCCATGGAGATGCCGGTGGCGGTGGCGTCGGCGTCGACGACGTCGTCATTGTCGCCGCCCCCGCCGTTCGAGCCGCGGACGAATGACGCGTGCCGTCAGATACGGTTTATGCGGGTCGGCGCAGGGATGGGGATGGAGATCTAGATAGATAGAAGAAGGCCAGAACGGGGCTGATCGCTCCGAGAAGCGGCGTCGGGCATCCGGACTGGACGCGCCCCCCGTCTGCCCCCCCGCCACCCTGCCACTCGCCGTCCGCATCCGTCACACCCCCCCCACCCCCCCACAAAAGGCTCGGCGGCAGCCCCCGACCGCCACCGCATTCTGCCACGCCCACCGCGCCCAGCCATCGCGTGTGCCACACAACGTTCTCGTATGCACTCTTCCGCATGCCGGCTGTGGCTGCAATCGCAACTGGCCAGCCGTCGTGTCGTCGCAACGCAAACCGCACCTGCCCTGCCCCCGTCCTGCCCCGCCTCCTCCACTCGCCGTGCTACCGTGCCCAATGTCCGTTGCTCTGCCGACGCCTGGAATATAGCCAGCCAATCTCCGCCAGCGCAATCGCCATCTGTTCTCTTCCCTCTGCACTGCTGCTGCTGCTGCTGCTGCTGCTGCTGCTGCTGTTGTCCCGCCGCTGCCACTTCCCCCAACCTTCGTCCCCTTCGTCGATCCACTCGGCCGGCCAGCGAACCCCGTCGACACTGCGGACAGCGCCCACACCCCAACCATGTCCGCCGCAGCAGCCGGATCTCTGTCGACCAGCGCATTCTCGTACCAAGGTTCGTTCCGTGCCAGTCGTTTCCCCTCGTGGCCCGCGAGCACTGTGCGTTTGGTGTCGTGCATTGTTTGGGTCGGCTAGCTGACGCCAGTCCTTCCCTTGCGCCGCGGTGTCTGTCGACGTGCAGGTTCCTTCTCCAGCCCGCTCTGTGGTTACTGCAAAACGGATCCCTCGGGAAGCCCGCCATTACGTGAATTAACCCCTCCCCCTCCTTCCGGTCCCCGCTTCTCCATTCTCGTGCCCCCCCCCGCCCCTGCATTGCTTGCAGTTCTTGGCTCATCACTTCCTTTCTCCGCCCTGCACTCTGCCACACAACTCTGTCCACTGTCCACATACATACATACCATGGCCCACTGCTTCTGCCCCACGCAACGCGCATGACGTCGGGGGAGGAATATAGTGGGAGAGAAAAAAAAAAGGAAGAAAAAAAAAAGGAAGAAAAAAAAAGGAAGAAAAAAAAAGGAAAAAAAATACTGCACGGATCCGGAAAGCACAAACAAACACCCTCTCGCGCTGTCCCCGGGAAAAAGTCCGTGTAAATCGCTAATGAACTGGTGAATGGTTCCAGGTGTGTAGGCTCGTCGTTTTACCTGGGCTCCAAGTCCTTGACTGTAAAACACTACCAAAGTCTCGTCGACCGCGGATGGAGACGGTGGGTTGCGCCCCGATCCCCCGCATCGAGGCGGACAGCTGTCTGGCAAGCTCTTCCAGCACCTGCGTTACCATGACGATATATCCTGCCGTCGGGTGATATTCGGTGATGCGGGTGCTGCGTTCTCCGGACTGTCCAGGTGCGCGGATCGGCACCGTTTCGACCAGTCGTTGCTGACACGCCGTCCGTTCGTTCGCCATTGCAGGAGCGGAACTACATTGTACAAGCCTCACATGCTTCTGGCCTGTTGCAAACACTACACCATCCGGTGAGTGAGGATCCCCGAGCACCCTCCCGTTCCTGGCATAGTTACCGTCCTGTCCACCACTGTTCGTGCTGGCCATCGGGGCGGACGGCAGTGGTATGCACTACACGATGAGGGGGGGATTCAATGGCGGTGGATCGGTGGATCGATGGATCGATGGATGGGCCGACGACGGGGCGCGGCGGCTTCGGCTTCTGCTTCGGATAGAGCTGATATATATCCATGATTCCTCGACTCAAAAAGCCTTCACGCCGACACGTTCAAGCCTTCCAGGGACCAGCGGCAGTGTCTGCACAAGTGGACTCGCAATGTTCTTGGCGAGGATTACGCCCGGGAAGCTGCAAAGAAGTATCCCAAGTCCAAAGAGTAAGTTCGTCCAGCCCACACATGCACCCATACCCACCTTGTGCATCATGCACGTTCGCAGTTCGATCGGCTTGTGCCGCTCAATAGATTGGCTGGTACGGGTTGCCTGGTTGCTGGTTGGTGGGGGGGGGGGGGGGGGGACTGGAAACATAAAAACCGCCAAATT
>Ga0307516_10004726_pt1 | contig 16651 bp, 16 predicted proteins | sample 19_EM_MG_FD_203310 | JGI IMG/M metagenome (GOLD analysis project Ga0307516, IMG submission 203310) | Populus trichocarpa ectomycorrhiza microbial communities from riparian zone in the Pacific Northwest, United States - 19_EM | ecosystem: Host-associated > Plants > Roots > Unclassified | place...
GTTGGTACCAGAGGATTTCTTTTTCTTGCCGGCCTTGCAACTGGTGCTGGGTCATGGTGTGTCTCCTGGGGGAAGGGAATCTTCAGGCGGGGAGGCTTCGAAACTGCCCTCGAAGGTGAAATAAATCGAGGTCGAGAACATGGCGGCCATCAGCAGCGCAACCGGCATGATCAACGCCGCCGCGGCCTCCGGGCTGGCCAGCAAGCCGGCCAGCAGCGTCACCACCACGCCGGTCAGCAGGAGCACGACCATCCATGCGGCGCCGAACACCAGGTAGGCGCCGGCGTTGCGCCAGCAGACAACGGCGCTGAAAAACAGGCTCTTGACCGGTGTCACGCCGTGCCAGTGCACCAGCGCCGGCGCATGCCAGAACAACACCGACACCGGCAGGTAAAGCACCATGACCAGCAGCATCACCCCCTGCATTCCGGGCGACAGCGCGCTTTCGCGGCTGACGGGCGCATCGACAAACAGCGGCACGATGGAGACGATCAACAGGCAGGCGGCTGCATACAGGAAACCAAGTACCAGCATGGCGCGACCGCGTTGCTGGCCGGCCCTGAAGGCGCTGACCAGGATGGCAGGCATGGGAAAACGCCCCTTGGTTGCTTCCAGCGTGGCAGCCATCAGGCCCAGCGTGGCGGCCGGCACGATGGCCAGCGCCAGCACCACGCCGACAAAGGGAATCAGCGATGCCAGGGTGGCCGCTGCCATGTAGAGGAAGAACAGCCCCGCCAGTGCCAGCGGCTGCTTGAAAAATGTCCGGATGCCAAGTTTGACCCATGTGATGCCGGTTCGCGCGGGAACAATGTTGAGTTTCATTACGTCAGTTGCATGTTGAGAGGTTCAGGGCGCCAGGGCGTTCATCGTGAGCCCTGAAAAAGGTCGATTGGGTGAACAATTTAACGCCAGCGTGGAAGTTTGCTTTAAAACAAGGCGGCGCAGCAACTTTCTGCGCGCCCGGGCATCGCTCGCGTCAGTTTGAAATGGCGTGGGGATGGGCCACACGTTCGCGCAACACGCGCTCAAAGTGGCCGGGGTCGTGCGCCTGCAGCACGGCGGCCTCGCGCGGCAGATGAAGGTCCCACAGCCGTGAAATCCAGAAGCGCAGCGCGCCCGCCCGCTGCATCGCCGGCAGCAGGCTGCGTTCTTGCGGGGTCAGGCGGCGAACCGCCTGGTAGGCATCGAGGAAAGCGTCGGCCCGCGCCGCGTCGTGCGCCCCGCTGTCGAGGTCTATGCACCAGTCGTTCAGGCTGACGCCGATGTCAAACAGGAAGGCGTCGCAGCCGGCGAAATAGAAATCAAAAAAACCGGTGAGCACCGGCGCGCCGTCCTGACCTGCGTCGTCGAACATCACGTTGTCGCGAAACAGGTCGGCGTGAATGGGGCCGCGGGGCAGCGCCTGCCAGCTGGGCGAGGCCGCGACATGGTTCTGGTAGGCCAGCTCGGACAGGATCAGCCGGCGCTGCCCCTCGTCCAGGTGCGGCAGCACCACCGGCACGGTGTCGTTCCACCAGGCCAGGCCGCGCAGGTTGGGCTGGCTGCGGGGAAAGTCTCGCCCTGCCAGGTGCATGCGCGCCAGTGTCTGGCCGACGGCCGCGCAGTGGGCCGGGGTGGGCGCCAGCTCGCTGCGTCCACGCAGGCGGTTGACCACGGCGGTGGGTTTGCCTTTCAGGCGCAACAGGATGTCGCCGGTTTTGCCGGACGGACCGGCGCCCGCCGGCACGACGGCCTGGGGCTCGGGCACGGGAATGCCGTGCTGCGCCAGGTGCTGCATCAGGTACAGGTAAAACGGAAGCTGCTCGAAGCTCAGGCGCTCGAACAGGGTCAGGACATACCGGCCCTGGTCGGTGTCCACAAAATAGTTGGTGTTTTCGATGCCGCCCGCGCAGGGGCTAATGGTTTGCAGCTGGCCCAGGCCGAGCGACTGCAAAAGGGGGGCGGCCTCGTCAAGCGAGACTTCGGTGTAAACGGCCATGTCCGGGAACTGCAGCCGGAAACTAGAACTTCAGCACGTTCCAGACTCGGCTGCCGGTGGCGCCTGCGCCGGAGCGAGACGGGGCCGTGCCGCCGCCCTTGGTGGAGTCGGTGGGCAACACCTCGTAGGCGGGAACGTCGGCCTTGGGCTGCACCGTGATGCTCTGTGTTTCACCGCCCACCCGGACCTCGTCGATGCGTGAGCCGGCGTCTTCGGTGCGTATGCGCTGGATCGCCGCGTCCGGCCGGCGGCTGGCTGGGTTGGTGCCAGGCTGCAGGACAGGGGCTGCGGCTGGGGCAGGTGCCGCTGTCTGGGCCAGGGCCGGGGCGCCGACCAGCGCCGCTGCGGCGCCGGCGAGCAGAAGGGAGCAAATGGGGTGGTGCATGGGTGCATTGTAGGGGGCTGCCGGGGCTGTGGATATAGCTGACAATCACCGCCATGAGCACCGACAAAAAAACACTTCTGCTGGTGGACGGCTCCAGCTACCTCTACCGCGCCTTCCATGCCATGCCGGACCTGCGCGCCAACCCGGGCGACCCGCAAAGCCCTGCCACCGGCGCGATACGCGGCATGGTCAACATGATGCAAAAGCTGCGCAAGGATGTGCGGGCCGATTACGCGGCCTGTGTGTTCGATGCCAAGGGCCCGACCTTTCGCGACGCGCTGTACCCCGACTACAAGGCCCAGCGCTCGCCCATGCCCGACGATTTGCGCAGCCAGGTCGAGCCCATCCACGAGGTGGTGGAGCTGCTGGGCTGGAAAGTCCTGACCGTGCCCGGCGTGGAGGCTGACGACGTGATCGGCACGCTGGCCTGCATGGCCTCCAAGCAAAGCATAGAAGTCATCATCTCCAGTGGCGACAAGGACCTGAGCCAGCTGGTCGACGAGCACATCACCGTGATCGACACCATGAACGACCGGCGGCGCGACCTGGCCGGTGTCGAGGCCGAGTTCGGCGTGCCGCCGCGTTTGATGGTGGACTACCAGACCCTGGTCGGCGACGCGGTGGACAACGTCCCGGGTGTGCCCAAGGTGGGGCCGAAGACGGCGGTGAAGTGGCTGCAGGAGTACGGCTCGCTCGATGCGCTGGTGGCGCGCGCCGGCGAGATCAAGGGCGTGGTCGGCGACAACCTGCGCAATTCGCTGGACTGGCTGCCCAGGGGGCGCGAACTGCTGACCATCAAGAAGGACTGCGATCTGGTGGATTACGTCGAGGGCCTGCCTGCTATGGAATCCATAGCTATGGGACCCCAACAGACGGGGGCTTTGAAGGATTTTTATGAAAAATACGGCTTCAAGGGCCTGGTGCGGCAAATTGACGTCGAAAGCACCCCCCCGGAGCTGATCGGCGGCCCCGAAGGCCGGCATCCGCAGCCCAAACCCAAGGCCGCCGACACCGCGTCACCCGGCCTGTTCGACGAACCAGCCATGGTGGATGCGCCGCCGCTGGCGGAGCGCACCACCAACCTGCGCTACGACACGATTCTGGACTGGGTCCTGTTCGATACCTGGCTGGCCAAAATCGAAGCCGCCGAGCTGGTGGCGCTGGACACCGAGACCACCTCGCTGGACGAGATGCTGGCGCAGATCGTGGGGCTGAGTTTCAGCGTCAGCCCCGGCGAGGCGGCCTACATTCCGCTGACCCACGACTACCCTGACGCGCCGGCGCAACTGCCGCGCGACGAGGTGCTGGCGCGCCTGAAACCGTGGCTGGAGAACCCGGCCAAAGCCAAGCTGGGACAACACGTCAAGTACGACCGCCATGTGTTTGCCAACCACGGCATCGAGGTGCAGGGGTATGCCCACGACACCATGCTGCAGAGTTATGTGCTCGAAGTGACCAAGCCGCACGGCCTGGCCAGCCTGGCCGAGCGCCACGTGGGGCGCAGCGGCATCAATTACGAAGACCTGTGCGGCAAGGGCGCGCACCAGATCAAGTTCAACCAGGTCGAGATCGCCAAAGCAGCCGAATATTCGTGTGAAGATTCGGACCAGACCCTGGATGTGCACCGCGTGCTCTGGCCGCAGATCGCGGCCAACGAAAAGCTCAAGTTCATCTACGACCTGGAAATACAAAGCAGCGAGGCGCTGTACCGGATCGAGCGCAACGGCGTGCTGATCGACGCGCCCATGCTGGCCACACAAAGCCATGAACTCGGGCAGCGCATCCTGCAACTCGAAGCCGAGGCCTACGAGATCGCCGGCCAGCCTTTCAACCTCGGCAGTCCCAAGCAGCTGGGCGAGATCTTTTTTGACAAGCTGGGCATGCCTGTCGTGAAGAAAACACCGAGCGGCGCGCGCAGCACCGACGAGGAGGTGCTGGAAAAACTCGCGGAGGATTACCCGCTGCCGGCCAAGCTGCTGGCACACCGTTCGCTTAGCAAGCTCAAGGGCACCTACACCGACAAGCTGGCCCAGCTCGCGCTGCCGCGCACGGGCCGCGTGCATACGCACTATGCGCAGGCCGTGGCGGTGACCGGGCGGCTGTCCAGCAACGATCCCAACCTGCAGAACATTCCGGTGCGCACGCCGGAGGGCCGGCGCGTGCGCGAGGCCTTTGTGGCGCCCGCCGGCAGCGTGATCGCCAGCGCCGACTACTCCCAGATCGAGCTGCGCATCATGGCCCACCTCAGCGGCGACGAGGCGCTGCTGCGCGCCTTCACCGACGGCCTGGACGTGCACAAGGCCACGGCCGCCGAGGTGTTCAGCGTGGCGCTTGAGCAGGTCAGCAGCGAGCAGCGGCGTTATGCCAAGGTCATCAACTTCGGACTGATCTACGGCATGAGCAGCTTCGGCCTGGCCAAAAACCTGGGCATCGAAACCAAGGCCGCGGCCGCCTACATCGACAAGTATTTCCAGCGTTACCCGGGCGTCAAAAACTACATGGAGCAGACGGTGGTGTTTGCGCAGGAAAACCATTTTGTCGAGACCGTGTTCGGGCGGCGCCTGTACCTGTCGGAGATCAACGGTGGCAACGGGCCGCGCAAGAAGGCCGCGGAAAGGCAGGCCATCAATGCGCCCATGCAGGGCACGGCCGCCGACCTGATCAAGCTCAGCATGGTCAGGGTGCAGGAGGTGCTGGACGCCGAAAAGCGGGCCACCAAAATGATCATGCAGGTGCACGACGAACTGGTGTTCGAGGTGCCCGAGGCCGAGGTGGCCTGGGTGCGCACCGAGATTCCCCGCCTGATGGCCGGCGTGGCCGATCTCAAGGTGCCGCTGCTGGCGGAAATCGGTGTCGGCCCGAACTGGGAACAGGCGCACTGACATGCAGGACGGGGCGGCGCAGGCGCAGCAATTTTTCATGCAGGGCTGGGCCCTGCACCAGAAGCAGCAACTGGCCGACGCCCTGGGCTTTTACGCGAAGGCGCTGGCGCTCCAGCCGCAACATTTCGACGCCCTGCACCTGTCGGGCATCGCCGCCGCGCAGAACCAGGACCTGCCGCGCGCACGCGCACTGATGACGCAGGCCATAGCAGCGCAGCCGCAACATGCGGTGGCTTACGTCAACCGCGGCGCCGTGCTGCTCGACATGGGCCTGCTGGAGGAGGCGCTGGCCGACTGCGACCATGCGCTGGCACGCCAGCAAGGGCAGCCCGGCGAGGCCGACAGCCACTATCGCCGCGGCAATGTGCTCAAGGCCCTGGGGCGCCACCCGCAGGCGCTGGACGCTTACGCACGGGCCATGGCCCTGGAGCCTGCGCGCGCCGACTTCCACAACAGCTGCGGCATCGTGTTGCGCCTGCTGGGCCGGTACGCGCAAGCCCTGGCGGCCTTTGACCGGGCGTTGGCGCTGCAGCCGGCGTACCCGCAGGCTTTCAACAACCGCGCCAACACCCTGAACAACCTGGACCGCCAGCCGGAGGCGCTGCAGAGCTACGACCAGGCCATTGCGCTGCAACCCGGTTTTGCCACCTTCCACACCAACCGCGGCAACATCCTGCAGGAACTGGGACAGGCCGAAGCGGCGCTGCAAAGCTACCGGCAGGCCACCGTGCTGGACCCGGCCGATGCGCATGCCCGCTGGAGCCTGTCGCTGTGCCTGCTGCAGCTGGGCCGCTTCGAGGAAGGCTGGCCCGCCTACGAATACCGTTGGGAGCGTGCCGACTACCGTGACCGCAAAAGCGCGCATTTCCGCCAGCCGCGCTGGAACGGGCAGGAAAGCCTGGAAGGCAAAACCCTGTTGTTGCACACTGAACAGGGCCTGGGCGACACGCTGCAGTTCTGCCGCTACGCGACCGTTGCGGCCCAACGCGGCGCCCGCGTCATCCTGGAAGCGCAAGCCGCGTTGCTGCCGCTGCTGCAGGACCTGGCCGGGGTCCACGAACTGCGCGCGCCCGGCGGCGCGATGCCGGCCTACGACCTGCAGTGCCCGCTGCTCAGCCTGCCGCTGGCATTCGGCACACGGCTGGACACCATCCCCGCGGCAACGCCCTACCTGCGGGCCGCGCCGGAAAAAATCGCGCACTGGGAACGCTGGCTCGGCCCCCGAACCGGGCCGCGTGTCGGCCTGGTGTGGAGCGGCAGCGCCGGCCACCAGAACGACCACAGGCGCAGCATTGCGCTGGCGCAATTTTTGACCCTGCTGCCCGAGGACGTCCAGCCTGTGAGCCTGCAAAAAGACCTGCGCCCTGCAGACCGGGAGGCGCTGCAGGCCCGGCCCGGCCTGCTGCATGCTGGCGAGGCGCTGGCCGACTTCAGCGACACGGCCGCCCTGTGCGAACTGATGGACCTGGTGGTCAGCGTGGACACCAGCGTGGCCCACCTGGCCGGCGCGCTGGGCAAACCGGTGTGGGTGCTGTTGCCCACCAACCCGGACTGGCGCTGGACGCTGGACCGTGCCGACAGTTCCTGGTACCCCAGCGCGCGCCTGTTCCGGCAGACGCGCAGGGGCGAATGGGACGAGGTGCTGGCCAGCGTGCGGCGCGCCTTGGCGCAGCCAGGCGGGCCGGGGTGGTGAGGACCCTGCGACCATGACAGAGATCAGGACCTACGGCATGTCCGAGCGGGCCGACCACCTGGACTTCGACATCCGGTCGCAGCTGGTGCGGCCACCGCTGGTGCGGCCGCACCGGCACGAGTATTTCCAGATCCAGATCAGCCTGCAGGGCGACACCGAACAGACGGTGTCCGGCACGGTGCGGCCTTTCCGGCGCGGCCACCTGAGCTTTATCCTGCCCTACCGCGTGCACGTGATCCCGCACCCCGAAGGCTCGCGTTACGTCATCATCAACATGTCGCAGCAGTTCCTGCGGCCCGGGCTGGACGTGGACCCGCTGGACCTGGAGGACGTGCCGCTGGCACGCGCGCCCGAACTGGCGCCTTTCCTGTTCCAGGAGTACGCCGACTTTTACTTCACCGAGCAGGAATTTCCCGAGGTCGAAGCCCTGCTGGACAAACTGGCCCTCGAAAACGCCAGCCGCCGCTTCGGCTCGACAGAAATGATCCGCGGCCTGATGTTGCAGCTGATCGCGCTGGTCTGCCGCAAGTTCGAGCCCGACCTGCTGCGCCTGTCGGCCAGCCAGGCGCAGCAGGGCAGCCGCCGCGCCAGCCTGCAGCGCGCGGTGCGTTACATCCGCGAACACCTGGCCGGCGAGATCACCCTGGCCGATGCGGCCGCCGCCGCTTTCCTGTCGCCCAATTACCTGGCGCACCTGCTCAAAAAGGAAATCGGCAAAACCTTCACCGAACTGGTGACCGAGCGGCGCCTGGAGTTTGCGCAGGAACTGCTGGCGCACAGCAGCCAGCGCATCGCCGGGATCGCGCACGCCTCGGGTTTTGCCGACGAGGCCTACTTTGCGCGGCGCTTCCGCCAGCGTTTCGGCCAGACACCCAAGGCCTACCGCGACAGCGTGCGGGCCCGCATCACCGGCGCACCCTGAGGCGGGCGCCTGTGGCGCTGCGGCATGCTGCATTGAATCGTCCGGTAAATGCGTAATTGCGTCTGGCCGGGGCGGGCTGCTGCGACGTAAGCTGGTTGTTGCACCAACAACACCAGGAGACACACATGAGCAACATCAGCAAACGCGCACTTTTGCAGTCGGGCGCCCTGATCACGGCAGGCGCCGTGGTCGGTTGCGCCTCCCCGGGCAGCGCGGGCAGTCCCGGCGGCACACCTTTTCGCGTGCCGGGCACATATGTGCCGATTGCCGGCAGCAGCGAGGTGTTCCCGGTGCGCCGCATCTACTGCATAGGCCGCAACTACGCCGCCCACGCCATCGAGATGGGGTCGGACCCAACGCGCGAACCGCCGTTCTTTTTCCAGAAACCGACGGACGCCATTCAGGTGGTGCCGCCCGGCACCGTGGCCGACCATCCCTATCCGTCGCTGACCAAAAATTACCACTACGAGGTGGAGCTGGTGGCGGCCCTGTCCAAAGGCGGGCGCAACATTCCCATGAGCACGGCGCTGGACTGCGTTTACGGTTATGCCTTGGGGCTGGACATGACGCGGCGTGACCTGCAGCGCGGCATGGGCGACCAGAAAAAGCCCTGGGAGATCGGCAAGAGTTTTGACCGTTCGGCGCCCATAGGACCCATCCACAAGGTCGCGCAAACCGGCCATTACACCAAGGGCACGATCTGGCTCAAGGTCAACGGCCAGACCAAGCAGCAGGCCACACTGAACCACATGATCTGGTCGGTGGCCGAGCAAATCTCCAAGCTGTCCGAGGCCTTTGAACTGTTCCCGGGCGACATCATTTATTCGGGCACGCCTGAAAATGTCGGGCCGGTGGTCAAGGGCGATGTGATCCAGTGCCACATCGACGGCCTGCCGGAGCTCAGCGTCAGGATTGTCTGAGCCTGGGTCGGCGCAGGGCGGGTCGGACGCGGCCTATTCCCTGCACCTGCAGGAAACGCGGCGACCGTCTAGACTTCGTCCGGTTCCTGCCCCCCAACCATTTTCAAGAGGACAACGCCATGCTCGACAAGGACCGGAAAAACGAATTTGATTCCCTGCTGCCCGGCCAAAGCACTGAAAACGGCGCGAGCCGCCGCACAGCGCTCAAGGCTGCGCTGGGCGTGGGGTACGCCGCCACCGCCTTGCCCATCATGGCGCAGACCGCCGTCAAGACATCTTCTGACGGCCTGAAGGCCGGCGAAACGAGTTTCGATGTCAATGGTTTCAAGGTGCCTGCGTATTACGCTGCGCCTGCCGGCAAGACCAATTTGCCGGTGGTCCTGGTGATCCAGGAAATTTTCGGCGTGCATGAGTACATTGCCGACACCGCCCGCCGCTTTGCCAAAGCCGGCTACCTGGCGATTGCGCCGGAGCTGTATGCGCGCCAGGGCGACCCGACCCAGTACGGCGAGATGGCCAAGCTGATGGCCGAAGTGGTTTCCAAAGTGCCCGATGCCCAGGTCATGGCCGACCTCGACGGCGCGGTCAAGTGGGCGGGCGCCAATGGCGGCGACACCGCCAGGGTCGGCATCACCGGCTTTTGCTGGGGCGGCCGCATCACCTGGCTGTACGCCGCGCACAGCCCGGCCGTCAAGGCCGGCGTGGCCTGGTACGGCCGCCTGGTCGGCGCGGCTTCGCCGCTGACGCCGAAACACCCGGTGGACATTGCGCCCATCCTGAACGCGCCGGTGCTGGGCCTGTACGGTGGGCAGGACAGCGGTATCCCGCTGGACACGGTGGACCGAATGAAAGCCGCGCTTGCCGCCGGCAGCCCGGCAGCCAAGGCATCGCAGTTTGTGGTGTACCCTGATGCCCCGCACGCTTTCCACGCTGACTACCGCCCGAGCTTTCGCAAGGAGCCGGCAGAAGACGGCTGGAAACGCGCTCTGGCGTGGTTCAAGGCCAACGGCGTCGCTTAAACTGCAGACAGCCCCGGCATGGAGCCGCCCCACAGCAATGTGCGGCGGCTTTTTCGCTCGCTTCGCGGCGGTGGCAGTTTTATATAACCTTTTGGGGCTCCAGCCCTTATGGATCGGGCGCAAGCAGCTATGACATTGATAGCAATTTTGGCCGGCACCCTGGCGGCCGGCATCGGCAGCGTGTGGCTGGCCGCGCTGCTCAGTTTTGGCGTGCTGGCGCGCTACACCACCCACATGCTGAGCCTGGCGGCCGGGGCGCTGCTGGCCACCGCCTTCATGCACCTGCTGCCCGAGGCTTTTGAAAGCCAGGCGGGGGCGAAAGAGCTGTTTGGCACCCTGCTGGTCGGGCTGGTGTTTTTTTTCCTGCTCGACAAGGCCGAGCTCTACCACCACGGCCATGAGCACCACGACCCGCAGGAGGACAAGCACGACCTCGGCCATGTGCTGGCGCCGGTGCGCACCAGCAATTCCCTGCGCGCCGAGCGCGTCCACACCTCGCCCAGCCCGCTGGAGCACGGCCATGGGCGTGCCCACCACCATCATGGTCACAGCCATGGCCATCACCATTCGCCCCGATCGGGCAGCTGGGCAGTGCTGACGGGCGACAGCGTGCATGCCTTTGGCGACGGCATCCTGATTGCATCGGCCTTCGTGGCCGACATGCGGCTGGGCGTGATCACCGCGCTGGCGGTGCTGGCGCATGAAATCCCGCACCACATGGGCGACCTGGTGGTGCTGCGCCAGACCTCCAGCAACCAGCGCGCCGCTCTGGTCAAGGTGTCGCTGGCGGGCGCCGTCACCGCGCTGGGCGGCCTGCTGGGGTATGCGCTGGTGGACATGCTGCACGACTGGCTGCCCTACTTCCTGGTGGTGGCGTCCAGCAGTTTTGTGTATGTTGCGCTGGCTGACCTGATCCCGCAGCTGCAAAAACGCCTGAGCGCGCGCGAAACCTTTGCGCAGATTGCCTGGCTGGCCGTGGGCATCGCCCTGGTGACCCTGGTCAGCGGGCTGGCCCACGCGCACTGAGGGTTTGGCGCGCCTGCCGGCGTGTCAGCCGGAAGCTGACACAGACAGGGCATGGCAGCCTATAAGCGGCGCGCCGGCAGAGGCCGATCATGAAGTCATTCAATCAAGGATGCGCCATGAAACTGCTCACCCCCCAGCACCGCCCCGCCAAACCCCGCCGCGCCCGCCGCCTGATGGCTGCATACATTGCCTACCTCACCACGGTGTGCGCCAGCATGGCTGCCGCTGCTGCAGTGGTCACGGAGACAGCGCCCATCCTGCTGATGGCTGGAGTTTGAGCATGCACGCCGACCCCAAAGCGCCGCAAGACGACAGCGTCCCGCCCGGCGACGACAGCAACACAGACCCCACGCCGCCCTTGCCGGCCGATCCAGGCCGTAACGGCGGCGAGCGCAATCCTTCCGCGTCCACGGGCCAGAAAGCGCATCCGCCCGTCGATGAAGAGCCTGAACTCAATACCGGCGAGCGCGACATTCCTTCCGATGGCCGTGACCGTGAGGGTGAAGGCATGATTCAAGATCTGGACAAGCCGACGGAACCCGGCAGTGAAAAACCGGGGCGTGACACCCATGGCCACTGATCCCAACGTACCGCCGCCCGAGCCGGTGCAGCCGCTGGCGACACCGCCCAATCCGGGGCAAGTGCAGCCCACACCACAACCCATGTAAGGCATTCGCTGGCCATGCTCCCAAATAGCCGTCCCAACGCCCCAGGTGTGCTGACCCAGCCGGTGGCCAAACCGCTCCCCGACGCTGAGCTGGCGGGGGAGCAGGAGAGTCTTCCTGATTCCCTGGTGACGCCCGACATGGAAGAGCCGGCTGAGACAAACCGCCCGCCGCTGGGCAACTGAGATGAGCGGCAAATCCCCGCCCCGGCCCGGCCAGCCCCAGGTTGCCGGCGCCGACCTTCTGGGCGACGCGGTCGCCATGCCGCCGCCGGGCTCCGGTAGGCCGGATGGTCCCGATGCACCACACGGGCTGCCCGGCGAGGCGCTGATACCGGAGCCGCCACCGGCTGAAGATGAAAACCATCCCGGCTTCATAGGCGAGCGCAACCGGCCAGCGTCCTGAAACGGATACCGGCCGCGAGGCGCTCACTTATTGATAGCTGCTTTTCCTTGATGGACGGGGGCTGAAGGCGGATTTGTCTTCAAGCCTCGGCGGCCAGCAGCTCGGCGAGGGTGGGCAGGCCCTCGCTGTCTCCCAGCACCTGCACGGCGCGCGCCCCTATCCAGGCACCTCGTCGCACGGCAGCCGGCAGTTCACAGCCGGCCAGCAGGGCGCTGATGACGCCGACCGCAAACCCGTCGCCCGCGCCCACGGTGTCCACCACTTTCTCCACCGGGAAACCCGGCACCTGCCCTTGTCCCTGCTCGCTGTCGAAATACGCGCCTGTGCTGCCGAGCTTGACCACCACCGTGCTGGCGCCGCGTGCGCGGTAAAAGTGGGCAATGCCTTCGGGCGTGCTTTCACCTGTCAGGAAACGGCCTTCCTCCAGGCCGGGCAAGACCCAGTCGGCGCGCGCTGCCAGGTCGTTGATCGCGTCGCGCATGTGTTCTGGTGTGGCCCACAAGGCAGGGCGCAGGTTGGGGTCGAACGAGACCGTGCGTCCGGCGCCGCGCATCAGGTCCATGCTTTCCTGCGCCAGCGACAAGGTGCTCGCCGAAACGGCCGCGAACACCCCCGTTGCGTGCAGGTGGCGCGCCGACAGCAGCCAGGGCTGGTCGATATCGCCGGGGCCCATGTGGCTGGCCGCCGATCCCCGGCGGTGGTATTCGGTGGGCGGGTCGCTGCCGTCGGACACGCGGCCCTTGATCATGAAGCCGGTGGATTCAGCGCTGCTGGACACCACGTGCGAGCAGTCGATCCCTTCGGCCGCCATTTCGCGCCGCAGGTAGCGGCCCATCATGTCGGTTCCCAGCCGGCTGGCCCAGCCGACCTTCAGGCCCAGCCGCGCCAGGCCGATGGCCACATTGGTTTCGGCGCCGGCCGTGCGTTTGTAAAAGGAGCCGGCGTCTTCGAGCGGCCCGGGCCGGTCGGCCACCAGCAGCATCAGGGCTTCGCCAAAGGTGACGACATCGAGCGCGCTTGTCATGGAAATTCCGGGAGTGCAGGGTGCGCGAATCGTAGCACCCGCCAGTCGCTATGTTATTGATAGCAGCCCGTCCTTGCAGGGCAGGGGCTGGAGGCCTGTTTTGATAAAAACCGGTGGCCCGGCTGTCAGGGGCCGACGCTCCCGGTGATGGGCAGCACGATGCCGCTGATATAACCCGAGCACACCGGCGCGGCCAGGAACACGTAGGCAGGGGAAATTTCTTCCGGTTGCGCCGGGCGTTTCATGTCGGTTTTTTCACCGAACTTGCGAATGTCTTTGGCTGACTTGTCCGCCGGGTTCAGGGGCGTCCAGACCGGGCCCGGCGCCACGGCATTGACACGTATGCCCTTGTCCATCAGGTTGCTGGCCAGCGACTTGGTGAAGGCGTGGATCGCGCCTTTGGTGGCGGAGTAATCCAGCAGCTGGGCGCTGCCCTCCAGCCCGGTCACTGACCCGGTGTTGATGATGCAGCTGCCGCTGCGCAGATGCGGCACCGCGGCCTTGGCCATGTGGAAGTAGCCGAAGATGTTGGTGCGAAAGGTTTCCTCGAAACGCTTCTCGTCGAGTTCTTCCAGGCCTTTGGCATGCTCCTGGAACGCGGCGTTGTTGACGAGGATGTCCAACTGGCCGAACGCCTTCAGCGTTCTGGCCACCGCCTGCGTGGCAAAGGCCGGCTTCTTGACATCGCCCGGGATCAGCACGCAGGCCTGGCCCTCGGCCTCGATGCAGCGCTGGGTCTCGCGCGCGTCCTCGTGCTCGTTCAGGTAGGCGAGCGCGATGTCCGCGCCCTCACGCGCAAACAGCACCGCCACGGCCCGGCCTATGCCGGAGTCGCCCCCGGTGATCAGCGCTACTTTGCCGCGTAGCTTGTTGCTGCCTTCATAGCCCGGCGCGAGAAAGTTGGGTTGCAAGGCCATGTCGGCTTCCAGCCCGGGCTTGGCCAGGTGCTGGCGGGGCAGGGGGGTGACCGGTTGAGTTCTGGCGCCGGCCTGAACGGCCTTTTTGGTGGGGGGCTTTTTGGGCTTGCGCGCATCGGCGGCATCCTGCGCCGCCTGGATGGCGCGCTGTTTGCGCGCGGTGGCTGCGGGGGCCTTGCGCCTGGCAGGTATCGGTTTTTGGGTGGCCATGAGGGTTCCTGAAAAACAAGGCATTCAGGAGAGCAGGCCCCTGCTGGCTCGCGTGTCAACGCGGTGGGCCTTTGGGCGTAGGACAAGGACGGCGCCGGATACACCCGGCGCATTTCGTCCTACAACAAGATCAATGGCGTCCGACACGGTGGTCCGGGGCCGCTGCATAGAGTCGTTTGTGTCTGGCGGCCCTGACCTGAAAGACCGCTGGCACTGTGACTGAATGATGGAAAACAGACCCCTACATAACCACCCAAGGAACCCCACCATGAGCAAAGCACCCCCCAAGATGAACGACGCCGTTGACCTGCTCGACGCCGACCACATTGCCGTCAAGAAGCTGTTCACCCAGTTCAACAAGCTCAGCGAAGCCGAAGCGCCGGCCGAGGAGCGCAAGGCGCTGGCCGACAAGATCTGCAAGGAGCTGACCGTGCATGCGGAAATTGAAGAGCAAATCTTTTACCCCGCTGCCCGCGAAGCCATCGGCGACGATGCGTTGCTGAACGAAGCCGAAGTCGAACACGCCAGCGCCAAGGACCTGATCGCGCAGATTTCCGGCATGGATGCCGATGAAGAGCTGTTCGATGCCAAGGTCATCGTGCTGGGCGAGTACATCGACCACCACGTCGAGGAAGAGCGCAACGAGATGTTCCCCAAGGCCCGCAAGAGCGACATGGACCTCAAGGGCATGGTGGACGAGCTGAAGTCGCTCAAGGAAGAGCTGCTGGCCAACTACGAAGTTTCGGCCTGATGTCCCTGGCCGGTGCCCCCCAGCCTAAGGCCGTCTCCGGCGAGCCGGCCCCGCGCGCGGGGCCGGCTCCCGGGGCTGCCTCGCCGGTCGGGGAGAGCATCGAGCAGCTGACGCGCAGCAACATCGAGGCGATTCTTCAGCTTGAGCGTGAGCGCCAGGCGCGGCGGCCATGGGCCTACCGCCTGGCCGCCAGCATCGCTGGCTTCTGCGGGACGGCGCCTGTGCTGTGGCTACATGCGTTTTTTTTCACCGGTTGGCTGGTCTTCAACTCCAGCGCACTGGCCTTCGACCCCTATCCCTTTACCTTCCTGACCATGGTGGTCTCGCTCGAGGCCATCTTCCTGTCCTTCTTCATCATGATCGGGCAGAACATCGCCGGACGCGAAAATGAACGGCGGCACCAGCTCGACCTGCAGATCAACCTCCTCAACGAGCGGGAAATGACCGCCATGCTGCGTCTGGTGGGCGCCATCGCCGAGAAGCTCGACGTCAGTCGCGCCGACCAGGCTGAAGCGCGTGCTTTTGCGCACAACACCGATCCGCTGGCCTTGCTCGACCAGATCGTCACCGCCGAGCGCGCTGCCCGGCAGGCTTCCTGAAACGCGCCTTGCGAGGGCCTGCGGGAAGGACTAAGCTGCAGCACCATGGCTGCCATTCCTCACCTGAGCACCCGTTGCTGCATCGCCGGCGGCGGACCCGCCGGCATGATGCTGGGCCTTTTGCTCGCCCGTGCCGGCGTCGAGGTGCTGGTGCTGGAAAAACACGGCGATTTCCTGCGCGACTTTCGCGGCGACACGGTGCATCCGTCCACCCTGCAGCTGATGCACGAGCTGGGGCTGCTGGAAGAATTCCTGGAGCGTCCGCATGACGCGGTGTCCGTGCTGCGCGCCACGATCGGGGACACCGAGGTCGCCATCGCCGATTTTTCCCGCTTGCGCATCGTGCGCCCCTTCATTGCGCTCATGCCGCAGTGGGACTTCCTCGATTTCCTGCGCGATGAAGCCGTGCGTTATCCCTCCTTTCGCCTGATGCAACAGGCCGAGGTGACCGGTCTGCTGCAGGTGCAGGGCAGGGTGACCGGTGTCTCGGCGCAGACGCCCGGCGGCCCGCTGAAGGTCACGGCCGACCTGGTGATAGGCGCGGACGGCCGCCATTCGCTGGTGCGCGAGGCGGCCGGACTGAAGGTGCGCGACCTGGGCGCACCCATCGATGTGTTGTGGATGCGCTTGCCGCGTGTCCCGTCCGACCCTTCCGGTACTGGGGGACGCATCAAGCGCGGCATTTTCCTGGCGATGATCAACCGCGGCAGTTACTGGCAGTGCGCCTATGTGATTCCCAAGGGCGGCATCGACGCCCTGCGCGCGCGCGGGCTGGCGGCGTTCAAAGCCGACCTGCTGCGTATCGCGCCGCTATTCGCCGACCGCGTGGATGTGCTGGCCAGCTGGGACGACATCAAGCTGCTGAGCGTGACGGTGGATCGGCTGGAGCAATGGTGGCGGCCGGGACTGCTGTGCCTGGGTGATGCGGCGCATGCCATGTCACCCATTGGCGGGGTCGGCATCAACCTCGCGGTGCAGGACGCGGTGGCCGCCGCCAATCTGCTGGCCGCGCCGCTGGCCGACGCGCAGGTGTCGGCCGAGGCGCTGACCAGCCTGCTCGCTCAGGTGCAGAAACGCCGGCTGCTGCCGGCGCGTATCACCCAGGCGGTGCAGGTGGCGCTGCAAAACCGCCTGCTCGCGCCCGTACTGGCCAGCCGCGCCGGGCAGGACGACACGCCCCTGCCTGTGCCCTGGCCGCTCAGGCTGATGAACCGGTTTCCGGCGTTGCTGGCTTTGCCGGCTTATGCGGTTGGTG
>Ga0307516_10004727_pt1 | contig 16650 bp, 17 predicted proteins | sample 19_EM_MG_FD_203310 | JGI IMG/M metagenome (GOLD analysis project Ga0307516, IMG submission 203310) | Populus trichocarpa ectomycorrhiza microbial communities from riparian zone in the Pacific Northwest, United States - 19_EM | ecosystem: Host-associated > Plants > Roots > Unclassified | place...
GCCTGCGAACGGAACGCCATCAAAACTACATACCTTCCGACCTCCGACATGCTCGCCGACATCATGACGAAGAACCTCCCTCGAGACACTCACTGGAAGCACGTTCACGGGCTTGGGCTCGTAAGCCGGGACTCAGGGGAAGTCTCCCACCAACCACGAGTCAAGCGTTTGAAATAGGTTACTCTTTCTGTTCTTTCTTTGGAGGATGCACTCTTTCTCCTATGTCCGTGGTTTTCCCTTGAGGGGTTTTTTACACGGTTATGAGTTTTAACGAGGCATCCGAGGATTCTGTTTCTCATTCTCTCCTGTGTTCCTTTGCATCTTCCGTACGCGGGGAAGTGTCAGAATAATGGGCGTCCGGAGATGACAGACCGGAGGTGGCGTCCGGACATGACGGACCGGAGGTGGCGTTCGGACATGATGGACCGGAGGTGGCGTCCGGACATGACTGAGTCCCCGAGTACCGGCTCGGGGGGCAGTCTTCCGTCCTTTGTCCTGACGGCCCTCCTGTATATAGAGAGATCTTGCACCCGCATAATGCTGTAATACAATCTTCACGTTTATCGATCCATATATTCCAACAGCTAATGGCCAGTAACGGATGACAGATCACTTTTCCATGTACAGCTAAAGATAATCTCCGCTCTTCGAGGTGTTCCTGTGACTTTGGGAGTCTCAGGCGTCGAGGGCGCCTCTTTCACTAGTATCCATATACAGCTTGTGTGAGACTCCCGAAGTTGGCTAATCGCCAGTAAAGGATGACATATCAATTTTCCATGTACTGCTAAAGATAATCTTCGCTCTTCGAGGTATTCCGGTGACTTCGGCAGTCTCAGTCGTCGAGGGCGCCTCGTTCACTGGTATCCATAAACAGCTTGCCTGAGACTCCCGAAGTTGCCTAATGGCCAGTAACGGATGACAGATCAGTTTTCCATGTACAGCTGAAGATAATCTCCGCTCTTCGAGGTGTTCCGGTGACTTCGGGAGTCTTAGGCGTCGAGGGCGCCTCGTTCACTAGTATCCTTATACAGCTTGCCTGAGACTCCCGAAGTTGCCTAATGGCCAGCAATGGATGACAAATCACTTTTCCATGTACAGATAAAGATAATTTCCGCTCTTCGAGGTGTTCCAGTGACTTCGGGAGTCTCAGGCATCGAGGGCACCTTGTTCACTAGCAGGGGCAGGAGCAAGACGGGAAGAGGGAAACAGGAACGGGAACGGGAACGGGAACGGGAGACAGAGACGGACAACGTCAGATGGATGTGTCGAACAGTGAGACGGACGGCGCTGGATGAGTGTCGCCGAAATGGAGGAAACGGAGTAAAGGAGGAAACAGAATCGAGTTTGAAATTCCGAATAGAATATAAGAGGTTGCATGAAGAGAAGAAGAAGACAAAACACGTGAGACAGCCCTCCTTATATACACAGTTCTCGCAACTCACATAGGTACTCATACTCACGCATCTCACATATGTGCTCATACCCACGCAAGTCAAATACGTACTCATACAACCTTCTCTTATGCAACCAGGCCCAGAACCGACACTCTTTCTGAGATCGAAACATCCGGAGCACGGTGCCGAAAGCCGCCGAACCTTCCTACGCGCGGACCAACACGCCGACCGTTCCAGACCGAGTACCGGAATCAAACAAACGAACCTTCCTAACACCACAAGCAAACAAACTCAAACCTTGCAAACGCCGAGACTCCATCCTTCCAAAGGCTGAAACCTGCGCCGTGACAATGTGGATACTAGTGAACGAGGCGCCCTCGAGGCCTGAGACTCCCGAAGTCACCGGAACACCTCGAAGAGCGGAAACTATCATCATCTGTACGTAGAAAAGCGATCTGTCATCCATTACTGGCGATTAGCCAACTTCGGGAGTCTCACGCAAGCTGTATATGGATACTAGTGGACAGGGCGCCCTCGACGCCTGAGACTCCCGAAGTCACTGGAACACCTCAAAGAGTGGAGATTATCTTTAACAGTACATGGAAAAGTGATCTGTCATCCGTTACTGGCAATTAGCCAACTTCAGGAGTCTCACGCAAGCTGTATATGGATACTAGTGAACGAGGCGCCCTCGACGCCTAAGACTCCCGAAGTCACCGGAACACCTCGAAGAGCGGAGATTATCTTCAGCTGTACATGGAAAACTGATCTGTCATCCGTTACTGGCCATTAGGCAACTTCGGGAGTCTCACACAAGCTGTATATGGATACTAGTGAACGAGGCGCCCTCAACGCCTGAGACTCCCGAAGTCACCGGAACAGCTCGAAGAGTGCAGATTATCTTTCTCTGAACATGAAAAAGCAATTGAGCTTTTGATACTGGTCAATCGCCAACTTCGGGAGTCTCTAGCATGCTTGTATAGGGATATTCGTGGACAAAGCGCCCCTAGCAACTGAGACTCCCGAAGTCACCACAACAGCTCGAACAGGGCAGATTATCTTTGTCTGAACATGGAAAAGCGATTAAGCTTTTGATACTGGTCAATTGCCAACTTCGGGAGTCTCTAGCATGCTTGTATAGGTGTGACACTGGGGTTGTCTCGTAACCGGAGTGTTTGGAGAATCAAAGGTAATCAGGCTACTTTCGATAATTCACAACGGAATAATCTTAGATCTTGTGTGTGGGTTCGGTGGTAGTGTTGATGGTGAGGTTTGTGCTGATTTTCTCTTCGGGGCGAGAAATCCTTTTTTCTTTTATCGACGAGCGAGCGAGTGAGAAGTGGTGATCCGGACTGCTCTTCTCTTGAGGCGGATTGCGTATCCCCCTCAAGGTGCGGGTGGGTCGGACTTGGATTCCTCCGAGGTGTCTGCACCTCCGAGGGAACATGGGTGGATTCGTTGGTCATGGTCGGGGTGTAGATAAGATAGATGAGGTTCTGTTTGCTCTGCTGCATGTGTGATGCGGCCGAGCGGGGACTCCGGCCCGAGAGCTCCCCGCTCACCCTGAGGTGAGGTGGTCTGCATGAGGGCCATGCAGCCGAGCGGGGTCTTCGGTCCAGAGCTTCCGTTCACCCTGAGGTGACGTGGCTTCCTCTCCCTGAGGTAGTGGGGCCACTTCTGGAACTGCATGAGAGTTCATGCAGCTGCTCGTTTGCACAAATTGTTCCCCTCATCTCCGGAGTTCTAACTCCTGCGGCCGGTGTCTCGACCGAGGGCTAGACTTCGTTCCTTATCTCCCGCCTAGACTCTCTGATTTCCTCAGCCACGGCATGAGCCTCCTTCATCCTCAGCCACTGGATCTTTCCTATCTAGCTACGTACTCGCGATAAACGTTCAGGTGTAACACTACCTTCCCTCTCCCTTAGCCTCGTCCCGAGCGCTAACACGTATTTTCCTAAGTAGCCCACCTCTTTCTGGGATCGTATGATTCCTTCAACGCCAAAGTTCCTTCAGTGTCACGGACTGCAGTCCTCCTCCCCTGCAGCCCTCCCAGTCACCGGATCAGAGTTCTTCCCTCAGAACGAGCCTGTAATCCGTCAGTATGACTGGGCCCTCAGAGTAGGCCGGTGCGTACTCTTACTCTCGCGGAGACGTGTGTTCCCTGGTACTCAGCGCCGCGTTGGTGTCTCGTCAGGGGACTTCGTAGCGGGCCGGGCATTCGACACAGGTGGTGCCCGGTCTTCCCAGTGGTCGGCGCGCATCTCCGGACTTATAGTTGCCAGTAGAGCGTCCGGGCCGAGTGATCGTCGGGTGCTCCTACGGGGGTCCTCGGCACGCTCGGGGGTCGGCGCGTCGTTCTCAGGCTTATAGTTGCTGGTCTTGACGCCCGGGCCGAGGGTGCCGCCGAACCTCCGTTTCGTCCTGCCACCGCCAAGGTCGACTGCTCGAGAGGGACCGTGCGTTCTGTCTAACGCTTTTTCCCGAGGGACGTTCCGGTGGGCGCCCGGTCGGCGGCTTTCGTCATTAGGGCCCAAGATGCGGGACTTGTGTTCCGTGACCCTCTGACTTCGGTTCCGGGGTCGGCTTATGGAAGCTTTTTTCCTCGCAGGAGAGCCGATGGTGTGCTTCGTGCTAGAAACCCGTGTCCGGATAGGGGCCTCCCTTTTAAATAAGCCGGTCTGGCCAGCCGGGAGGTGTGTCGAGGAGTAACGGCACTATCGGGGACGGGGTGCACCGCGGGCCATCTTCACTGCCGCCGGTTCCTTATTCTGAGAGTCGTGTATCGTATGTTGTCTGAATGTAGTCCTCCACCCCTACATCCTACTACCGCCCATGCTTCGGCGGGCCCCTTTTATGGGCATCCCGTCTAGGCGTCAGTGAGCCGGTAGTCCCTCAGCGCGCCTGGATTTTGACCATGAAACTCCCGGAGTTTCTCCAAGCCGCCTACCGAAAAGTTGTCGTATGGTTCCTCCGTCCAGTCCTTTCGTTCTGGGTAGTCGAGCCATTTGACGAGGTAAAGGATTCGCTTGCCGTGTCTTCGAGACGACACGACTTCCTCGACATCATACTCCTCCGATTGCTCAATGTCGTCGGCTTCTCGTAGCACCTTCGATGGGTCCGCAGGTGCTCGGTGCTCGCTGGTTCGGTAGGGCTCGAGCAGCAAGACATGGAAGACATTGTGAATCTTCCACTTCCTGGGCAGCGTGAGGCGGACGGCCAGCGGGGAAACGATTTTCTCGATTTGGAATGGGCCATGATTTTTGTGGTCCAGCTTCCTCGATGGGCAGCGCGTTTTGATGTTGCGTCCGTTTAGCATAACCAAGTCTCCTACTTGGTACGCCGGTGGGTTTTGCCGTTTTGGGTCGGTGAACCGGCGCATTCGTTCCTGAGCCTCTTCCAAACCTTTTCGTGATTCTTCGTGCACTGTCTGCATCCAGTGGGTGTATACCATACTGGCTGGGTTGAGGGGTCCGGTTGTGTCGTCTGGCGAGTTAACTGCTGTTGGGTGGAATCCGAAGTTAGCGTAGAATGGGGACCCCTTTCCCCTCGTCCCTTGGTTCCCGAGGTCGCTGGTTCTCTTTCTTCCCTTCCTTTCTATCGTCTTTCTTCCCTGAGGCCGGTGCGGTGGTTCGGGTTGCTTCTTTGGCGGCTTTCAGGGCCTTTTTCATTTCCACCTGTAGGGCTGCCTGGTAGGTACCTTCCTGGAAGTCGTCGTCGTCCACGAATTCCCCCAGATAATGGGCGAAGCGCATATCCAGGACGGAGTCGGGCATAGCCATGTTGACTTTTTCCTGAAGGCTCTCACCCGTGACCTTGGCATAGTTGTTCAGCGCGCGGAATTCGGTTAGGTAGGCCTGAATATCGCCCGAGTACCGAATTTGGCCAATCCTTAGCTGGGCATTGGCCGCTTCTCGGGGATCGTGATACTCGTTCCTTATAGCCGCTGAGTAGTTGATCCAAGTATCGTTTTCTCCCACAGTGTCGTATCGGTGTAAGTCCCATGCTTTTGCCGTACCGGTCAAGAGTGTTCCTATCCAAGCGATTTTTTGCTGGTCGTTGGTCTCCGGGTAGAAGCTCAGGTATTTGGTGACTGATTTCCACCAAATATCGAAGGGGGTTGTGGGTTTTCCATCGAACGCCTCAGGGTTCGTCATTTTCAGTCTCGCGGTTCTTACCGCAGGGGGTGCCGGGTTAGGCTGGACGGCCCCGGCCACTCCTTCTGCCACTGCCCTGGCTACCGTTCTTGCTAATTCTTCGGTGGTCAACGTCCGGCGAGCCGGCGTTGGGGATCTCCTCTGTTGATCCGGGCTGGGGGGTGGGGACGGTGAAGGTGGTGGTGGTAATGGTCGCCTGGGCGGTCTGGGTGGGATTCCCCCTCCTCCGACCATGGGAGGCCTTGCTGGTGCTGGTGGCGATAGGGCTGGACGCCGAATTCTTCTATCTGGTCTTGGCGGCACTATTGGCCGTGTGGGTTCTGTAGGCGCCGTGTGAAGCCGTCGTAGGACGCTAGCTAGACTTGACGTAGATGGCGGGGCTGGGCTGCGCCATGCCGTCTGTTTCGGGGACGCCTGTCTTGACGGCCGGGGAGGCGGGGTTTTTGGGATCTGTATCTGGGCGGCTAGTTGTTGCAGTGCGTCTGCCTGTCGCTGGGTTTCTTGCCTGGCGTCCAGCAACCGCTCTTCCAAGTATTCCACCCGCTTCTGGTGCTCATTAGCCCATATTTCGACATTACCTTGGAAGTTGGCCAGATGCTGGCTTCTGGCCACGTTGGCTTCTGCTAGAAATGAGATCGAATCGTTCAGGCGGGCTAGTTGCGCTGCCTGCCCTGCTTGCTTGTCCGCGGCTTCCTGGGTTCGTTCGATAATGGCTCCCCAGACATTTTGTGCGAACGCTTGGTATGCTGTAGCCGCGCTTGCCAGCTCGCTTCGTATCCAATCTCCTGTGATTTTTTCATTAGCGCTAAGGCGGTCATATACATACCTGGTTCCTTCCGACAGCTCCTGGTAAGCCTGCTCGAACTGTCGGATTTTTTGATCATTGTGGTCGAACGTATTCCCGCAGAGGCTGACCAGCTGCGCCAGGTCTCGTTCGGCTTGCTTTTGCTGCTTGACCAGTGCTCGGAGCCATGTGGCAGGGTTGGTGACTTCGAGGGCTTCCTCGGTTGGCTCGGTGCCGTCGGTGATTTGTAGCATGTCTCGTGGGGCCTCCAAGCGGAGCATGTTGAAGTCGGTAGACGCCATCGTTTTTTAGTATAGATCCAAGAAGTGGCCCGTATAGATGGTTTCGTCGTCTTGGAACTCGTAGTCGCAGATTTCTCGAAATTCGAGTCCGTTAAGATCGGCCCTTTGGCGAAGCAGGGCGCAAGTGGACCAGTATTGGGTATACCAGTGCCACGGTGTGATATCGTCGAGTTCGACAGGGGCTGGTCCGTTGGCGTGTTCGTTCCACTCGTTTTCTTCTTCGGTGGTTGCTATTTCCTCGTTGATTGAACCGAAGGTATAGTCCAATTGGTAGCTTGACTGGAATTCGAGAATCGTGGCTAAGTCAAGCAAAAGGAAGTGATCTTGCTCGAAAGAGGGCATGAAAGTAGGGTGATTTGAGATCAAGATTATAGTGTGACACTGGGGTTGTCTTGTAACCGGAGTGTGGGGAGAATCAAAGGTAATCAGGCTACTTTCGATAATTCACAACGGAATAATCTTAGATCTTGTGTGTGGGTTCGGTGGAAGTGTTTTGGGGAGGATATTCGTGCTGATTTCTCTTCCGCTTTTCGAGAGAAACCTTTTTCCTTTTTATGGTCGAGGCCATAGCGTGAGATCTGATGAACCAGCGTGAGTGCTGGTGACTCGGGCTTGGATTCCCCCGAGGTGCGGGGACCCCGTGGGTGATTCATTGGTCATAGCAGGGTGTAGATAAGGGGAGATGAGGTTTCATGCATCTTGCGGCACCCTAGGCTCAGAGTCCTCCGTCTCTCCCTGAGGCGAGAGCTCCCTGGGGAGCCACGTACTGTATGAGGGCCATGCAGTCGTGCGGGGTCTGAGTTCTAGAGTCTGTCGATCACCCTGAGGTGACGCAATCTCCCTCTGGAGGAGATCCGTTCGTTTGCACTCACCCCCTCATCTCCGGAGTTAGCCTAGGTCCGGTCTTCTCGGCCGACAGGTAATCTCCGTTTCCTCGATCTCCTACCTAGACTCTCTGACATCATTACCCGTGCTTCGGAGGGCACTAGTGCCCTTCTGAAGGCCCGTGATGAGTCTCCCCTGCTACGTACTCTAGCTAACTACTAAGGTGTAACAAGCGCCCAGTCTTACCCGATGGCCGCCGCTTGTGTAAAGTCACTCACTGGAAGAAGGATGATGGCCATGGCTCGCAAGCACCCAGTCTTACCCGATGTCCGCTGCTCGTGTAAAGGCACTCACCAGAAGAAGGATGATGGCCGTGGCTCGTAGCCACCTAGTCTTACCTGATGGCCGCTGCTTATGTAAATTCACTCACCGCAGGAAGGATGATGGCCGTGGCTCGCAAGCTCCCAGTCTTTTCCAACGGTCGCCGCTCATGTAAAGTTACTTACCAGAGGGCGGATGATAGCAGTGGCTAGCAAGCACCCAGTCTTACCCGATGGCCGCCGCTCATATAAAGTCACTCACTGGAGGAAGGATTATGGCCGTGGCTCGCAAGCACCCAGTCTTACCAGATGGCCACCGTTCGTGTAAAGTCACCCACTGGAGGAAGGACGTTGTCCGTGGCTCACAAGCACCCAGTCTTACCGGATGGCCGCCGCTCGTGTTACGTTACTCACCAGAGGAAGGATGATGGCCGTAGCTCGCAAGAACCCAGACTTACCAGATGGCCACCGTTCGTGTAAAGTCACCCACCGGAGGAAGGACATTGGCCGTGGCTCGCAAGCACCCAGTCTTACCCAATGATCGCCGCTCATGTAAAGTCACTCACTGGAGCGAGGATGAACACGGTGGCTGTCAAGCACCCAGTGTTATCCGATGGCCGCCGCTCATGTAAAGTTACTCACTGGTGGCTGAATGATGGCCGTGGAGCACAAGCACCCTGTCTTGATCCGACGACTGCCGCTCGAAATTCGACGCCCGCGCTCACTCAGTCTTTATCCAACTGCCGCCACTTGATATCCCCCGCCTCATCTAAAGCCACTCGCCGCGGTGAGGAGAAGAAGATACCTATGGCTCGCGAGCTCTCAGCTTTTATCAGATGGCCACCCCTCCATATCCCCGCTGCTGATGTTAAGTCACTCACCGGAGGAAAGTGGATGAATGTGGTTCGGAAGATCAGATGCGGCCCCTCTCCTCAGACCCCCACACCCGAGATCATTATTTCCTTATTCAATCCATGTCTTCGCTGTGATCTGGCCTAAAGGTCAGCGCCGCACCTCGTCCCACCTCTTGAAGGTCTCCTGCCAGAGGTTTGTGAGGGACCTAGTAAGGGCATGGGTCGCCTTCCCGACTGGTCTGCATAGCACCGTGGGCATCCGGCTCGTTGGCTGCCGGAGAGGTCTATTGCTTTGGCAGGTATAACTCCGTTCCGTTGACTACCGTGTGATTCTAAGTGTTTTGGTAAGGTCAATGCTGCCGGCGCCAGATGGCTACAACTTGTAGGTATGTGACCACTGCACATTCCATGCCACATCAGCAAAAACTCAAAAAATACTCCTGGTGCTCCCAGTGCTCCTGTAACCTTTATTAAGCTTTATTAAGCTTCTGTAAGAGAGAAGTTATATTTTGCTCCCGTAAGGATTTGGAAAAAAATAATCTCATTTATTTCAACTAAAACACTGAGAAAGGAAATTTAAAATTTGTGTCTCACTTGGAAAAAAAGCAATATACCTCAACTTTTCATTTTTAGCTGATGCACCCCGTCCAAAGTAATACCAAAGCAATGTCTCGAGTCCATCCAATTTATTGACTACAGTCATTCACTTTTATTCACTCGTCATCGTTTCTATTGACTCTAGTCATCTTACATTATTGACTCGAATCATTCCCTTAAATTGACTGGAGTCACTCACATTTATTGACTTGAGTCATCGTATGTCACGATGTCACGGACAACGAAAGGAAGAAAGTAGAGCAGAAGAAAGTCATGTCATTCTATCTACGAGCGGGAGGAGCTTGCTTCTTATATATCCATTGCCAAGCCCTTTCTGCGCAGTCACACTTCTGCTTCCGCCAGTGTGCAGCTCAGCACCAGCTGGCCCACTGTCCTCCGGCGAGGTGCTGTTCTGGTGAGGTGCTGAATCGGGTAGCTGCCGTCCGGCACCGTGCTGTCGTGAGCAAACATGCACCTGTATGAAACCATTGCCTATGCCGTCACTCGTCTTAGGGTCACAATATTGCCACGATGTCACGGCCAACGAAAGGAAGAAAGAAGAGAAGAAGAAAGTCATGTCATTCTATCTACGAGTGGGAGGTGCTTGCTTCTTATATATCCATTGCCAAGCCCTTCCTGCGCAGTCACACTTCTGCTTCTGGCAGTGTGCAGCTCAGTGCCAGCCGGCCCACTGTCCTCCGGCGAGGTGCTGCTCCGGTGATGTGCTGATTAGGCATGCTGCTGTCCGGCACCGTGCCGTCGTGAGCAAACATTCACCTGTATGAAACCATTCCCTATGCCGTCACTCGTCTTAGGGTCACAATCGCCCCCAACTTTGGACGCTGCCCTCCGTGTCCTAAAAAACTGCAAAACATGCAAAATCACAAAGCTTATTACAAAGAGGTAAGTAAGTTAAAAAAGGAAAAAGAAATGAAAAAAGCGAAAAAAGATGAAAAAATTGAAACGAAAGGAAAAAAGGAAAAAGAAACAAAATCTTTTCTCTTCCTTCTTCAGGCTGCTTGATTCGAAGCCTCATAGTCGGCTATGGATTGCTGAGCGTTGGGCAAATCCTCTTCGGCATACCAGGTATCCCATTCAGGTCCGTATCCTTTCCAACGTACTAGAAACTCAGTGCGCTTCTTATGGCCTTTCTTTGATGTACGCTTTCCAACTATTGCCTCTACTTCCCATTCAGGCTCGTCCTCCGGCCCTACAACTGGTGCTGCATCCTTGGTTGGGACGGGACGTTCATATGGATCAGAACCTGGGGCCGGACTAGGTTTCTGGTATACTACTGAAATCACCGGGTGGATTCCATAATGCGGAGGTAGCTGTAGCTTGTATGCTATCCCTTTGCCCACCACTTCGAGGATCCTGAATGGTCCAATACGCTGCTGTGCTAATTTCTTCTTACGCACTGAGAGAATAGAGTAACCTGCACCAAGGCGTAAAAAGGCATATCCAGTAGAGAAATCTGGCATTGTACGCCTCGTATCGTAATGCTTGGTCATCGCTCTCTGTGTGATCGCAATTGCGGTGGTTGCTTCTTCCTGCAGCACCTTCCTAAGTTGGTGGAGTGGAGCTGCTGACGCTGGCACTGGCAGCGGAATGGTAGCTACCTCGAGAGCGGTTCATAATTTCTTTCCTGATATCAGCTCGTTTGGAGCCTTTTTAGTCGATGCTGACTCCATATTATTGCAGGCTACTTGCATGGGAAGTAACTTGCTCAACCAGTCCGACTGGCTTGAGTTAACCAGATACCGTAGCATTACTTCAAGCGTCTGATTCGTCCTCTCTGACTGCCCATCTTCACTCGGATGGTAGGCTGTTGTGGTAAGGCTCCTGACACCTGCGGAGGAGAATAAGGCTTGCCATAGTCCTGAGAGGAATCGCTTATCTCGGTCTGATATTATTGTCTTTGGGAAACCCCAACCATTCAGGATAACGTCTTCATAGAAGTATTTGGACCAAGAAACTGCTGACCAATCCTTTCTTCCTGGAATGAAGCGTACTGCTTTACTGAATTTATCAGTCACAGTCATAATTGTGTCAAACATTTCTGATGAACCATCTCGTTTACATGGCGGCAGATCTGTAATAAGATCTATTGTGATCGTATCAAACGGCTCCGAAGGCGATGCTATTGGTGATAACTTTCCGTATGGTTTATGACGTGTTGGTTTGTTGACCAAACAGGCAGGGAAATGTGCAATATACGTCATAATATCCTTTGCCATCGAAGGCGAGTAAAATGCCCCAAGTCGCTTAAAGGTTCGGTAAAATCCACAATGTGTTTCGTTATGTGCCGTTGCCAGCTGCTGCTTCCCCAGGTCCTGATTGCTAAGTACCAACTGCAAACGCTTATCTTTCGGGTCGATAAGGTACAGCAGGTTATCATGGAGAGCGTATTGGCATGTTGCTGGAAGTGTGATTGCATTCATTTGAGGGAGGAGATTTCATATCGTAGTCTTGATAATGCGTCAGGACATTCAAGGTCAGCACCTTTGCTGTATACCACTTGCATATAATCCCAGTACTGGTCCAAGTAGATTGCCCACGTATGAAGCCGTAGACTAGATCTGTCTGCCGATGCGGTATCGAGGCCCTGCATTTTGCATAGCGCAACATTACTGTGGTGATCAGTAACAAAGGTAACAAATACGCGTTCCATATATGGGCGCATCCGTTTTGCTGCCCAAACGAGTCCTGACATCTCCAGGTGAGTTGGCCAATATCTGGTTTCTGCCTTGGTCAATTTTGTCGACATGAAATGTAAGGGTACCAAGCGAGACTTTGAGTACACCTTAGGATCTCCAGTAAGCTGGTATACGGCCAGTCCTGTTCCATACTCTTTAGATGAATCCAGAAAGGCATATATGGGGAGGTCATCCACTACATGATGCAAGCGAGGCCGGGATGTGAGCGCCATCTTCAGATCTTCGTAGGCTTCCGTCAGGCTGGCATCGATAGGTACCGCGGTACGTGCTGAATAGTCCTTTCGGCCTCGTAAGCTTGGTGAAGCCCCTTTCAGCAATCGTGTTTTGCATGCCTGTAATGGAGCGATTCGCTGTGCATAATATGGAATGAGATGGCGATTCCAATTTGTAAGACCTATAAAGTATTCCAATTGTGACAGTGTTGCAGGATATGGAATATTCTGCACTGCATCAGCCTTCGCTTCTGCTGTAGTGAGGCCTAGGCGGTCGACCAGGTAACCTAGAATTTCCAAAGAATGGAATCCTAAGAAGCATTTCTTTGCTTTGAGGGTGATGCCAAGGTTTCCAAGGATGCTGAACACTTCGTCAACGATACCAAGGAATTTTGCGAATGTCGGTGCATACATGACAATGTCATCTACATAGCAAGAGGCTCCTCGCCATGACAGACACTGAATCAACCTTGTATCCATCAGACATTGCTGATGCTGAACAGATGTCTTTCCACCCATGATAGAGACATTAAAAACCTCACGGCCGCGATGAGTGGAAATTGCCGTTCGATAGCGGTGTGGAGGATAAATGAGACCCTGATTGAAAGCTGATGTGATATATGCGGATCCCAACCATCGCATGCCTTGCATTGCTTGGATGATGTCTTCCTGCCATGGAAGCGGATAGGCATCTTCTATCATAGCTGCATTCAGCTTGCGCATGTCAACAACCGGCCGAGCCTTTGTCCCGCGATATACCACAAACACCTTCAAATCCCAGGGACTAGGTTTGTCCAATGCAGCCATACGTCCATACTCATGATTCAGGTTGAATTGCTGTTCGAGTGCCGCGCGTCCACGTGCATTCAGATGATACAGCCCTGTTGGTTTGAGATTCACTTCAAGTTCAGCTGGTACCTCGATCCGTAACCGGTCTTCCTCCGGTTCTCGAACACATCCCATGAGATCATTGAAAATGCTCCGATGCCGATGGACGAGGCTCTTCAATGCCGCTACCTGAGTTGCAGAGATGTCGTCTTCTGTATTGACTACCACTTGCTTCCACGTTGATGTTGCCACATCAGGAACTTTGATATAGGGTGGTAATACATGTTCGTACCGAGGTACGTATTCTTGCTCCAGCCACTGAGGGCATTCAAACAACTCGTTTGCGCAAGGATCCTCACTATTGGACGCATCGTACTTTGACTGGGCTGGGATAGGCCATGGTCTGGGATTTTCTTGAAAGATACCTCGCTGCAGCTCATGATTTGCGATGTTGTCGGGCATAATATCTGTCTGATGGGGATTAAAAACCTCCACGGCTGTCATTGCCAATGAACTGTTTTGCGTGGCACGAAAAAGCGCTTTTATATCTTCTGACACATCAGCCCATGAGAGACTGGATGTGGTTTCCAGCGAACGAACATGACCTAGAATTGTTTCTTTCAATATGCTAAGCGGTGTGCTATCGAAGTTGGTATACAACAAACCACTCTGATCATGCTGTACCACTGCATGAGGAGCTCCTGCCCCAGCAATGGCTGAACGGGTCTGGAGAGGTGTGAACTGATAGTCCAGGTTTTTCTCAAGCGTCCGGGCAAACTCGACGCCGACTATCGCAGATGTACCAGCAGGTATAACTGTAGCTGTCGTACATCGTACAGGAATTCTGTTGAAACGTGGTCCTGAGTGTATGGTTATTTGGAGGTAAATGCCATCACAAGTTCCGATTTGCAGACGGTTGGATGAATAGAGCAGATCAAACTTTTCTGGCTTCATGATGTCATTGCCAATTAGTAATGGAACTGAGAGATTCTTGAAAATGTTAAACGGCCTGATGATTTGTGCGTATCGTCCGTCGATCCTTTTCAGGTACATCCTTATGAGTACAACATGGGTAGCGGTGCATTCTGCCCCACCAAGGCCCTCTACTACTCGCGGTTCAGGTAGTGGCAAACGGGAATCATCTGAATATAGCCTCTGCTGCAGTGCATCATCGATTGCGGAATTGCCAAATCCTGAGTCGATGCAACTCATGTGAGGGCTGCTGCCGGGTGTGACATACCAAAAAGCCCGTGCGTAGTGAAAATCCACAATCCCTTCAGTTGGATCTTTAGCAACGACTGCTCTAGACTCCACGATAATGGGAAGTGCATTCTTATCCGACTGTAAACCTTCATCCATAAAGTTGGCCGAGCCCTTGCAAGGGTCTCGAAGGTGTTTGTGGAGTTTGTTATTCGAAGTAAAGACGGCAGCACAGTTTCTACATGTCATGGAAGGCCTGTGTACTTTCGCACGAATGGACTTGTGAGTACCCATGAAGCCTAGTCCTTTCTCTTCCAGATATCGTGTGGCAAGGTATGTGTTCTGGGCGTGCTCATACTCTTGTTCCAGAGATGCCTGTGGTTCAAGCTCATCAATTAGAGTGTCTGCCATATCGTCAGCATCATCATTCTCTGAGTCATATTCACGAGGTTCTGCATAATAGGTACACTTTACTTGATTGCTCGTATTCCCTCTATTAATGCATTGCCAGTCCCAATGTTCGCCATCACCACATCCTGGATAGTTCTTGCACGTGTGTAGACGCTCTCGTACTTGCTTACCTGTCCTTGTAGAAGGACTGGAAAGGCTGGAGGTGGAACCAATGGGGTTGCGTGAACTTACTACGCCGGCCGTCGTGCTTGTGGGTGCCGGAGTTTCCTGTCTCATGTCAGAAAACTGAGTACAAGGTCAGTTGGTTTCGCGGAAAAAGGGACGGCGCGTACTGGAACGTGGCTGAGGTGATGCTATGGTACCTTCACGCTTTGCGGAGTCCTGCAAACGTGCGACCGCGCGCTGGTATTCCGAAACGGAATTTCCACCTTCGGTAACATATTTATCTAGGTGTAGGTGAAGATTTGGAGCTTCAACGAGCCCTTGGTGGAGCTCTTCAACAATATCGTCCTCATTGGTTATATTGGCCTTACGTAGTAAAGGCAGCTTTTTGGCCACATATTCGGCAGGAGTACGGCCCTGGTTCCAGCGGAAGGTTTCTGCATGTGCCTCCGACAGTCGGGATGCGAGGTATGGCATAAAATCTCGCTCAAGCAAGTCGATCCAGTGGTGACAGTTTGTGCGAAGAAGAAGTTGGTCATCATCTGACATTCCTGCAACCCAATCTTCTGCGGCTGGCCCTTTGCAGCAACGTCAAAGGACGACACGGGTACGTGCCTCTCCATAATTGGAAATCGCATCGCAGATGGAGTCGATGAACCTTGATGCCGCGTCCGCATCAGATTGGTTCCTTGGCTCGAAGGTGGCAATGTCGGATGGCTTTAGGGCCGCGGCCAAAGGCTCCATGAGAACCTGTGCACGAGCTGGCGCATTCCGTAGGTCGGCAACCTCCGCCTGCATGGTTCCTTGGTTTCGGCTGAAAGCCATTGCGAGGTTTGCCATCTGAGCGGCGATATTCTCCAAGGCTGCGGTAGACGGTGGCTGTTGCGGGATTGGCACATACTGCTGCGGCGGTGTATACTGCTAGGGTTGCTGTAGTGGGTACTGTGGCATCGCATACTGCTGCGGCAGATACTGCTGTGGCGGATACTGATGCGGTGCCTGCAACGGTGATGGCAGCTGTTGTAGTGGTGGGTACTGTTGCACGGGCAGCTGTTGTACCATCGGTTGTTGCTCTAGCACCGGCTGCTGTTGCTGCACCGGTTGCTGCTGTGACACCGGCTGCTGCTGCTGCTGTACCACTGGCTGCTGCTGTAAGGCTGGCTGCAGCTATGCCGTCGTCTGCTGCTGCGGAAAATACTGTGCTGGTAGCGTTGGCATGTACTGTTCTATTGGAAGATACTGCGGAGACAGCCCGGGTTGCGTCACTTCTGGTACCGTGACTGAAGTGGCTGGCGGAACCTTAGGTAACTGCCGGCGTCCCTCTGGTCTAGCTATCAGGCTGCTGGGAGGTTCTTCAATAGCATGACATATCCCTTCCATGGCATCGTCGTCTTCTGATTCGGAAATGACCGATGGCTGTCTGTACCCATGACGTGCAAGGTGGGTTTGTGGGGAACGTTCTCGTTGTTTGCCACGACGCTTTTCAGACTGGCTCTCTTCAATGGAGAGGCGTCTTGATGGAGGATCAGCAAGTACCTCATCCTCGTATTCGCTCAGTGAGCCAGCAGGACTATATTCTCTGCATTTCAACATTCTGCCGCTACTAGACATGGTGTCTAAAGCGTCTGGTAGGTCTAAACTGACTTCGGTGCTAGCGGCATCCAGTCTCGAGTGGGTGCTGTGCTCGATAAGCGCGACAACCCATGGCTGATCGGCCCGAGGTTGCACTAGCTGTAGCCGAACCTTATGCTTCTTGCTTGAGTTCTGTCACGGCACGTGCCAGCTAGGCCTCGACCCTTGGCGCCGTCAGGAATGCGGGAGGAAGGAATGTGGAGTGATGCCGAGCGGGAGGATGGAATGTGGAGTGACGCCGAGCGGGCGACGGATATC
>Ga0307516_10004729_pt1 | contig 16646 bp, 26 predicted proteins | sample 19_EM_MG_FD_203310 | JGI IMG/M metagenome (GOLD analysis project Ga0307516, IMG submission 203310) | Populus trichocarpa ectomycorrhiza microbial communities from riparian zone in the Pacific Northwest, United States - 19_EM | ecosystem: Host-associated > Plants > Roots > Unclassified | place...
AGATTAACACGCCCCTTAGCTTTTATCCCAAGCGCGGAAATCCTCTGTACATTTATAAGAACGTCGGAGATACGAACCCCGTCAGGGCCTATACCTATCCATATGGCCACAACCTAGACGAGTGAGTCCCGTGTTTGGTAGTGGTTGCGATTCATCTGAACGACTTGCAGTATGATGTGGCCTTGGGATAATAACTCGATGAAAACCCAGAAAGAGCTGCAGTTTATGATTCCCCAGTTCCCGTACACTGTTACTCCGCGTGACCTATTGGACTATAGGTTAGTATTCAGTTGACATGCCCTTTTGATCATGGAGGCTCATCGAAATTTCCTCCAGGGGTTTAGGTTATTGCTACGATACCAGCACTCAGCTTGCGGTCAACAGTGTGACGCCCGTACGGGTATACCTGCCTTCAATCGCAGGGAAGGTAATACGCCAGGTCTTCTCAGTCGACATTCAACGTGATGGAGGCTACCTTATCGCGGCATGGAATAAGGGTCGCGACAAAGCAGTCCTCGAGATTGCCGTTTATAAGGAATATGAAGAAAAATATGAAGGCGCGTTCATTACTGAGGGCTTTAAAGGACGAAAGGTGGACCCGGACTTGGTTACTACTCCAGTTGAAGTCGCGGCGGATGCGCTATCTACCAACGTCGTATATTCTCTTCCCCGAGACACGTATTATGTCGTCGTGACTGTAGTCGTCCCGTCCCCTCCGCTACCGAAGACTCGGAAATCGACCGGCTCTCTGCCGACCTCTGCCATCGATGCCGTCTACGAAATCGGCATTGCGACGAACCCGACGGATTTCAAGATTCCCGATATCCCGATTTCCTCTGGTGTAATCACCAACCCGCAAGTCCCCGCTGAGAGTGCCGTCTATCTCGCGAAACATCGCTATGCACCGGTCAATCTGGAAGATGGCGTGACACAGACTCGTCTCACGAGGATCAAGGGTTCGCATGAACTGTTCGGGATCCTGGTTCCGACAAACGGATGGTTCACCGACATTACCTTTGAGGTCAGACTCCTCGTGTTTCGTCGGTTTCGATGCCGATTCACTGATTCGAGGCAATCCTATTATTAGGGCATGGATGCCCTGGTTCAGCTTTACGGTCCATTTGAAGAAGATAATGACAGTCTCCCACACTTCGACGACAACGGCTTCCCCGTTCCCGGCGACAATGCCACTCGGCTCAGTGCGCAGCTTCAGATCGCGTCCAGCGAAGGCTGTTGCGAGCGTCTTGGATCTGGTATCTCCAGCTTGGTCACCCCCGGTCGTTATGTCCTCCTCATCTTTCACTGCTCCATTGGCGCCAATGAAGAACGACCATACAAAGTCACTTACAATCTCTACTCCGATGGTGGGATTCCTCCTCTCCCTCTGCAGAACACTATATCCTACTATCCGCCCGGGTGGGGGCGCACTCTGAACCTCCTATATCGTGTTACCGTGACTGTCGGTACTACCGATGAGGTTCTCGTCACTCGGTTGGGCGAGATCTACAGGCTCGCTGTGGCGACTGACGACGCGCAGACCCAAGAGCAGGTCAGGGTGTCAGTATTCACGTATGCTCAGGAAGAAATTCCGAAATTGTTCGGTGTGGAGGCTCCGAAGGAGAAGAGGAAGGATGAAAACAATGTGGCATATAAAGTCGGGTACTGGGGCAAGTCCTCGGTCACTTTCGAGCCACCCGAGAACCAGGTAATTTTTAATTCTCCCATTTATGATTCTATGTGAAATTGAACTATTCTCCTCCAGGTGCTGTTCGTTCGTGTCAGCATTCTGAACGGGTATCGCCGCACCAGCCTCAAGACATCCCTTATTCGTGTCCAAGGATGAACAGACGTGCGCGGTTTACCACCCGCCCATCGCAGCTCATCTCGTTTCCTCCCCAGAGGATATCTGCTAGGCCGGAAAGCCCACAATACCACAAACACAACTATCTTGACATATTCATGTTCGACATACCGGACTGGAGAGCGTAATGCAAAGATAACTGTTTGATAAATTCAGAATAAGTTCAAGGGTAATTGTTCGTGAATTCCCATATTTATCCAATCGCCAAATTCCGGCACATCACCAGACTCCTAACCATCCGTCGTTGGCTGCTCGTTCCAATAATCCGAGGATGTACACGATGCTTGATCTGAGGAGGTGGATGCGATGCTTGATCCCATCAATGATGATGGAACTTATATCGCTCGATTTACCGCGAAATGGCGCGGTGGGAAACGATCACCTGCCGATCACCTGAGACCCGCCGGCGCGTGATCGCCGGCTGATGGCAGATCAGCGGCCCCTTAGCCCGATCGGGGAGAATCCCCGGCAACTGCCGTCGCGCGCAAGGTCGACCATCAAGACGAGGCGTCGAAAAACCTTCGCCTGCGCGCGGGCCCTCGCTGACCGAACCCTGCCCTGCCAGGGTCGGTTCACGGCTTCCGAGAATACGAAACGGCTCCCCCACGCCGCTGCCCTGATCAAGAAGCTCCGCGTGGGATCGATTGATGGACACCCAGGAAAGTGCAAAGTCAGTGACCGCACCACCCGAAGCGACATGCCGACTCACCCTCCACTACTTAGCCTATTAGCCTGAGTAGTTTATGTACCATTAGCACATTGAACCTTTTTTTAAAAAAAGCTGCTTCCCATGAGATCATTATGGAATCCCCTCCTCCAGGTGTATAGCCCCTACCACATCAATAACCACTTCTTGTTCTCTTACAGAACTCGATTTACCATAAATCCGTTGAATTTACAAGATTTACCAGACTGAAAGTGACCGGACTGACCAATTTACGGTCCACTTCGTAAATTGTAGTGGCCCATCAAGTTGACGACAGGAGGCCGAATTTACGCCGTCAGGGTCGGATCAGATCAACGGCCAAAACACTTCTCTGGCATGGGGCTGCTTGTCTGCGTCCTAGGGACTCCAAGGCAGGTTTCCGGGTCATTAAAACATCAGTCTATATGTTAGACGTAATCTACTTTAACTAACTTGTACAGTGAACTAAAAGACGGAATTGGACCAACCAACTGCGGCTGTTGGGTGCTGATTCGGGCGCTCCCGGACCCTGCAGGGCATCCATCAGCGCCTGGACGGCTTCCCTCGGCATCTGCTGGCTGCTGCTGGAGACGTCGCGACTGCCAGCGCGCGCCCCCCCGGCCCTTGATCTCGGGACGCCGGTTTTACAGGGTTTACAGCCCCGCCTCGTAAAAACGCTCGAATAACCGTACATACTTCACAAATGATGAATCGGACAAATCAGTCACCCTATGCGTTACGACCCCCACTGAGCAAATTGAGACATGCATTATACAGTGTTCGCGACAATGCTCTACCAAAGTTTTACTTCGAGACGTCATTGTGCAGAGTCTCCGAGGTGGAGATTTATGGTCAGAAGACCTTAATGGTTCCTTTCAGAAAAGCTTCATCCTCGTGGCGAGTCTTTTGGTGCAAATGATCAACACCTTGCGTGTATGCCCTGACTGGCAGTCACGTCACGAGATATTGCGATCTAACGTCTAGAATATCTAGGCATGCCTGCGCAACAATCCATTCCGTGACTGGATGTGCCGTGATCCCCATCCCGCAAAGGCGGTAGATAATGCTACTTGGAACGATGCAACACTTTTGAGCCAGTTGATGCTCCTCGCCGACTTGGCTTCTATTTTCATCTGTCGCGACTGGTAAACTCCCCCGAAAAATATCAGTATATACAAGTTCTCTTCATTCATGACCTCCTTGGCGGACCCGCATGCGCAATCTATAGCCCGGCTCTTCCAACCCCCACTGGGCTTCGTATCGTACGTAGTCATCAACAAGTTCATATCCGTGCTCCGCACACCATACCACCATCACCCCGATCATGATCTTCACGCACTCAGAGTCTACTTCAATGACTTCAAACAGGATCCTGCGCGGTCTGGAAGGTTTCACCATGATCCAGCAACGTGGCATGCATTCGCTGCCACCCGTCTCCTTCGATTTTTGGCCACGGTGTCGTCACAGTGAGAATGCAGGTGAGTTTCTCTCGGGTCGGGATTGCCTGATTTCCTTCTTGACGAAAGGGAGATCCCCGAGTGCTTATCCGCGATCCACTGGCTTCCCCTTCACATCAAGTACGCGAAGCCGGGCGATGAAGACTTCCTTGCTGAGATACAAGAAATAGAGAGTCTTCAGAAGTTCCTATCCGATCATGTCACGAATGACCTGGGACAAGAGGTGGTGATTTGGCTGCAGGTCAGTAGTGATTCTTTCCTGGAAGCCGAACGAAGGGTCATCCCCCGGTGAAAAATCGCTAAGGGAGAATCCCCGAAAATCCCTCCAGGGATAAACAGGTATACTGAGGGGTGCGGAGGGGCATTTTGTCGCATATAGGTATTTTAATTCCTCGAGAGTCCCAAAGGCCTACATAGACCTCCACGTACCTATAACAATAAGACGGTATCCAGCGGTATTTCCGTGGTATTTCCTGGTACTCAAAGGTCTTTAAATCCCTCACTATACCAACAGATACCGAAAAAAAATCTGAATTGACTTCAATAATACCTATACATGCCTCACTATGTGGTACTTTTTTTACTCGATGCAAATACCTCTGAATACCTCCCCATTCCCCTCCGCCCCTGTTCACACCGCTCATTCCTTCTCGATTCCCTCCATATCCCTCAGACCCTCTGAATCCCTCTCCACACCGATCAGTCCCTCCCAGTATCTCCTGGATCCTCCTTGTCCCTTTTCGTCCTCTTCCCCTTTAAAAATTGTATGAGGACGAAGAAAATACACAAGTCCAAACGAGACGCACCGGACAGCCAGGTGATGGGGTGAAGTCATCAGTCGCTGGAACAATTGGCTTCTCGGGTATAGCCGTCGTGTTTTCTTGTGTCCGAGTCTGTAAGTGATTAAGTTATCGGCATCGAGATACCGCATATAGTCACATTTTACCTTGAGAAAGCACAGCCCAGGGGCCGGGATTGTCGCTGATTGTCGGGTACGAAAGCTCAGCAGAGTCTGATCATGATAAGAACACGACTATATGGAGAATTAGTACTCACAAGATGTAGGCCTGAATCGCGGCTTCCCCGTCCCCACAACTTCCACCAACCGGCACCGGAAGATGACAATGAGTGCTAGTAAGGGTATAAGCTCGGGTGCTTACCTGACGGGGGCACTGGTGACTGGCGGAGCCGGACGGGGTATTGTTGCCGCAAAAACGGCAGTGGGGTTACTGTGGAGTGGGTGATGGTCAGTGCTGGTCACGGACGCAGTCATTATACTTAGCTGGGGGCGGCGTAGGGATGGCGGCAGGGGGGTGGGGGACAGTGTAGCATGGTAGAACATTGGGGAGGCATTATAACAGCAGGGGGTAAGCTGACGTCGATGGGAGTTAGGGGGGTGTAGCGATGGTGGTGGAGAGACTTGGAGAGTGTGGATCGCAGTGAAAAACAAAGTTTGTGATGGTAGATCACCCGGACGTTGCCGAGTCAGGTCTGCGAGAGCTTTATCGAGACAATGGACATTGGAGATGAGCTGAACAACTTTCGCTCAAGCCAGAGTCCTGACCCGAGCCTGACCGCCGCGGGACGATCTCTATCCTAACCCATTCCTATTGAATATCTAGCTTGGCACGACTCGACGATGGGGATTTGAAGGGTCTGGCGGGGACTCGTAGGGACTTGGCGGGATTTGAAGGTTCTGATTTTTTACTGGGGGTCATCGCCTGACGGATGGCAAACTTATTCGTCACAGAAGTGGCCCAAGCCGCCTGAAAACGTTTTATCACGATGGATGACCCGTGTCAAAGCTCCACGGGCGATGTCCTTCCTCGACGATTGGTTTGAGACTTATCCCTTGGCCTCTATCACGCTCTCCTGAGGTATATATACATCACGATTCAAAAGGAAATTAACGATTCTAATCCTTATCGTAAAAATCAGCATAAAAGTCCCATTCCATTCTCGGATCTAAACCTCAAGACTCCGGGAACAACTCCTGAGCTACCCGCTCAGCCTCCTGCTCCGCCTCATTCAAGGGGCCGGCAGGCTTAGCGTTCGCTTTCACCTCCGTAGCAGTCGTAACCGCTGTGGATGCTGCCGTCGTCTCCGCATCCGGCTTTTTATCCTCCCCATGCACATCCTGCACAACCTTCTGCTCCCCCTCCGCAACCACAGCATCTTTCTCTTTCTCCTTCTCCTCCTGCACTACCGTCTTCGGCTCCTCCTTCTCACTCTTCTCAGTGCCCACAACAACATGCACACCCGCAGGCCCCGCAACCCCAACCGTGCTAATCTCCTTCTTCGTCGTTTCCTTCTGTTCTCCTCCCTCTTCCTTCTCCACAACCACACTCACGCTCTTCGCATCCTCCGGCGCCGCAAACACATCATGTCCCGGCTCAGGTTTGCCTTCCACAATAGACGTATGAGGCTTGTTTTCTTGTTGAGCATTATTGTGACCACCATGCCCACCCTGTTCGGGTCGATCGACACCTGCATCAGCTGCGGGTGCCCCGCCGTTGGGAACCACGACCCTCGGGCGTCCTTCGTCCTTCCCGCCAACAGTCGTCACGGGTTGTGAAGGCTGAGGGGTGTACCCAATAGTCTTGTATTGCGAATACTAACGTCCAAACGACTTCAGGGGGAGACGCTATCAGAACAGTTGAACAGACATACATCGTCATGAAAGTTGTTGCTGTTTTCAAGGGGGAACGTCAATATCTCACTTGGATTGAAAAGATATGCAAACAAAAACTCACCACCCAAAATCCCACGTCTTCATCCACTTTGCCCTCTCACACTCCGCCTTGGTCCACTTGCTCCCATACGCCAACGGGCTCAAATGCGAAAACTGCCATATCGCAATGACGATGAGCACAGCCGCGATCTGCAACCGTACCTTGGGTCGCAAAGTTGACGTGATCAGGTCAAACACGGCGCACAAAAGGAGGATGGCAAAGTAAAGCGCTGGAAAGTAGTGATGCAGGAACAGCTGGCGGCCCATGAGGAAGAAAGGAAAGTAGTGCAGGAACCAGCCTGAAAAGAGGAAGCCACAGAGGGTGTCGTATTTGACGACTTTTGCTAAATTTAAAAAAATGAAATGTTTGGAGTTGATTGGGGAAAGGATGTATAGTGACGCACTGCTATCAAAATCGCGACAACCCCGCTGCGCACGGAGGATGAGGAAGCCTCGGACGAGGACGTACGTGACGACGGAGAGCGTGCTGAGCCACCATATGAGAGGGTTACCGATGAGGTAGATCTGCTTGTTGTCTTTGACCCAAAAGTTCTGCAGGGGTTATGAATATATGCATGTACGTGGGACGTTTTGGATAGACATACGATACCACGGGTCAGACGTGGCCAAGAATCAGGACGCGAATCGAAAGTATGCCGATCCGTCAAGCCTTGATTGGTCGTCCACATGACTTGCTGCAGCTCGAGGAACTTTGAGAGGAACCCAGGACTCTTATAGTTGACCCTCGGTGCATCAGCAGGGACTGAAAAAAAAGGCAGAGATGAAACGCTGACACCAACGAAGAACCAACCAAAGCCACCCACGATTATGATGAAACGCCGTCTCGACAAACCACAACGAATTCGGCCTCGCCGCATTCTTATTACACGTCACCTCCTGCTGTTCAAACCCCCATTCGGGCAGCTTGACCTTGTGCGAGAAGAGATAACACCCCGTCAAGGCATGCCTCAGCCTAAAAACCGTCCTTAGCGTCCTCAGCCGCTTTGTCGACTCCTTGTCCCTCTTGTCTCCGCGCTCAATCTCCACAAACCAGTCATCGTTGTTGTCGCCACTGAAGCCGTGCTCGCCGTACGCAGACACTTCGTTCTGGAAATCAACGTCCGAAACGGGCGGGCGGTGGTCGTGCGAGTGGAGGCACCGGTTAGTGGCAATGTGCTGGAGCTTGATGCGGGAGAGGTGAGTGATGTACTGCAGCGGCTCGGTTGCCCAGTCAAAGTCGGCAGGGGCGGATGCGTTAGTGATGGTCCAGTCGTTATTGGAGTCACGGTGCGGGTATAGTGTGATTTGTTGTTCTGAGAAGGTTTTATTTTAGTATGTTAGGCTGGTAGAATAGCTAAAGGAGGTAGAACGGACGTTTGCTTCCTCCAGGGTAGTGGTGTGAATGTGAGTGCAAGTAACCTCCTTGCGTGTTCACGTGCCGGATCGTGATGGAAGAGCCCACAGCCACGTCTACATAAGAGAATGAGTGATAAGGACTAGAGAAACTGAATGGGACCCTCACCTGCATAGGTATCGTCCATCTTCCGTCCACCCAACGTGTGCTGGAACTCCGAGCTCATGAACCCATCTCCATCTCCCGAATTCTCCAAAATCAGGAAATGAATCTGGAACATGGCCATATAGAACAGCAAAGGAACAACAATCAAACAGACCGCCCTTGCGAAAAAATGCCGCACAAACAACCGGGGCGGCACCCTCAAATCGCCGAGCAGATTCCACAGCTGCACGAGGGTGCTGCAGCCAACCGTAGCGATGGTGAAGAGGCCGACCCATTTGCAGCTAAGCACGGCACCGAGGGAGAGCCCAGTGAGCATGAGCCACGTCCACCAGGATGAGGTGAAGGGCTCGTGCCTGTCCTCGTTGCAGAAGCCACACCAGAGGAAGATGGTGAGGGCGGTGAAGAAGATGAGTGGAGAGTCGAGGAGGATGTGCCTTGATTGAGTGACCATGCCGTTTTCAAAAGTGAGGAAGAGGGAGGCAAGGAGGGCGGTGGTGGCACGGCAGTCGAGAGCTCGGAGGGTGAGGAAGGCTATGGGGATGGTGGCAACTCCCAGCGTCGCGGGAACCATGCGCATGGCGACGTATGGCGCACCTTCATATAGTCTTGAAAGTGACATTAAAGGCGTTGCTTTACGACACATATATAGACTCACTTTCCAATCTCTTTAAAATCGAACTGACCATCATACCCAAAAATAAAGGCGGACAGTGTGATGAGAAGCTTAGCCAGCGGAGGATGGACGTCGACAAAGTATTGCGTCTTGATATACTTGGATGCAAATTTTCCAAAATGAACCTCGTCGAAACTGTTCATTTCACTTAATAGCCATCACCAATAAAATGAGAGGGACTACGCACACAACGCTACGAGGATCTGAGAGTCGGAAGAGCCTGACCGCCGCTGCGACCAGTACAATGACGAACAACAGCTTCCACTCGCCAGGTGTAATGTTCAGCCCACCCGGTGGAAAGCGTTTCGTTCGCCCAGGGGGCAATCCCATTGACGCGGCCGCTCGCCGGGCATCCGCATCCAAATGGTCACCTCGTGGATGAGGAAATCTCTGCGACGGTGGTGGTGGTGGGTGAACGAGCCCTGGCGGTGGAGATGCCGGACGCCGTGCTCTGACGTGGCCAGACATTGAAGAGGAAAGTCCTTGAAGAACTTGAGGGACCTAAGATATGGGAGTGCGGATTGACGTGTCTGATCACGAGTTACCATCAACAATGCGCAGTACACTAAGTACAATCAATCTACATTTTATATCATACAGCTTCCCGTTTCCGTGGAGCGGAACGAAGGATATCGTCGACGCTGGATCACCAAGTAAGCCAGAATATCGATATCAAGACCCAGAGAACGCACCGGATGATCATCTCCGCAGCCTCGCAGGCGCTCAGCAGCACCTGCCGCTTCAACTTGTAGCTCTCCGTCACACCCAACTCTCTCATCGACCCAATCGACCCATGGGCCATATCTACTAAAGAAGTCACATCCACCTGAAAGGAAAGAAAAACACTTCAATGACTTACCAAGCCCAGCATCCGCCTGCCCCTCATAATGCGCCGCCCTCAGCTTCGTAACAAGATCCGACGAATCATACCCCGCATTGTCCGCCAATATCGCCGGTATCTGCCTCAAGGCACGACTGAACGCCTCCGTCGCGATCGCCTTCTTGCCTTTAATCTTCCTCGCCTTCTCCACCGCGCAGCTCATCAACATCTTCGAGCACCCACCTCCAAGCACCGTTCGCGTCTCTTTCACCGTCTGCGAAAGCACGGACAGCGCGTCATGCAACGACCGCTCCGCCTCATCCACCATCTGCGTCGTCGACCCCCGCAACACAACCGTGCACCCCTCGCCCGCACCAACCCCCGAGAACTTGATCAGCTACCAATACACCAAACCTCCATCAACAGTCCAAAACACAAGATGAAACACAAGCACGCACCTTATCCTCCTCGATAAGATCACAATGCCCAAGATTCACCAGGTCAGGTCGATCAAACGTGCTCGCAATCTCCCCACCTATCACCAGCGACAGCCTCTCCACGCCCTCAAAGTCGGCGTGCTCGATAACCGTGATGCCCCTCTCGGCCAGCAAGGATTCGGGGTGGTTGTAGATCAATTGTCGGTTCACAAAGACGTTAATGCCATGTGACGCGATCGCGTCGACTCTCGATTTCATTTTTTCCTGGGCTGAGTTAGACTTTGAACGTGAATAACATGGATTGAGATCCTCACTTTTTCTGCACGCTCGAGTTCCGCGAGTTTACTCGTGCCATCCACCTTGACGCGAGCACCAAAAACCTTGATCTTGTCCGTATCCATCGCTAAACACATTTTCTTCATCATGCAAACTCCAAACATTACGATAGACTCACAAGTATTGGCGATCAAAATTTTACAATTTTCCATCCGTTTTGGAGAGTTAACAGCAATCGTCTTGTCCAAAATGAAACCTGAGAGATCACGTATTTTAAATAGAGAAACCAGAAATTTCCTGAGATTGAGGACGAAATCAGAGCCTGGAGAAAACGGGAGTGGTTCAGTATGCTCTCACCGTCAACCGAAGGACAGCATCCACCGCGAGGTTCGCAAAATATTCCTTGTCCTGTGAAAGAACTTTTGACGACAACGTCGTCCGTGCAATATTGAATAGATCTTGGCGGAACACATTAAGATCGTTGCTACCACCCAGCAAGAAGAAGGGAAAAAAGATCAAAACCGAACACCAAAAAAAGAAACAAAAGAAAAACACACAAATGATCCACCGCAGCCCCCTCCAAAGCCTTTAAAGCCGCATCGCTCGCAATCCTATACCCCTCCACGATCGTCTGCGGATGGATCTTCATCCCAATCAACTTCTCCGCCTCCCTCAACAGCTCCGCCACCAACACACACACACTCGTCGTCCCATCCCCAACCTCATCGTCCTGCACCTTTGAGATGTTCACCAGGATCTTCGCCGCGGCGTTATCGAGCTGGATCGCTTTGAGGATCGTCGCACCGTCGTTCGTCACGTTGATGTCGCCAGTCGAGGCGGACTGAAGGATCTTGTTCATCCCCTTGGGCCCGAGTGTCGATTTGACGAGGTCCCGAGGACGCATTTTCGGCTTTTTCCTCGGTGGCTTGGGGGTTGACGTCCCTAGAGGGGGACAATTGGAGTGGAAAGGGTGAGATTTACCTGTTCTCCGAATATTTGCATCAACATTCCGGTTGGTTAGAGATAAAGGAATGGCCTGACGCGTAGAGTGATGCAGAGAAATGAGACTGGATTACGTAAACTGAGCGTCAACACCCAATGTTTTACATACTAGCCTTCGTTATCATAGACAGTGTTCGGCTTGCCATACGACCTCGTCGCCCAACAGGCAGTCACACTATAGGTAAATGACTGTAGGATGAGACTACCGAACGATTCTTACCAGTCGATCCCATCAAATGAAAGAACATTCAGAAGAAAGAAGGAAATGATTTGTAGATCAGGGGGAAGTTACAGGAAGACTTGCCAGTCTTCGGATTTTCGGTTCCCATCAATGACGCCAAGTCCTGGAGGACCGGGAATGAAAGGGGTCCGTGATCCAGTCCAGGTGGCCGTGAAATGAAAAACTCCTTATGGGATTGAATGGTAAGAATCGGCCCTCCCGGAGGGAAACTTTAGACTTGCCGATTTGGCAGAATTAAGTCGAATCTTTTGCGCCGCCAAGGCCCACGCTTTGTTCACAGCCAAACCGCGACTCGTCGGCACGATGCAGACATGTGTGCATGTGGCACAACCTTCGAGACTGAATGCGTATTGCAACTCCTGAATTTCTTACGCTACGCCGGTTAAGACAACGACTCGACAGCTGCAGCAACGATCTCTAGTCAAAAACTAGAACGGCTTCTAAGTTTATGGGAATCACTCTACATGAGACGTCCCAAAATCTTCCCCCTCGATGCCTCTAGCAATCGTCCGAACCAGCGCGCATGGTGTGATCATGTTCTCTCAGTTTTCATATGTTGAGAACGATTTCTCGGACATGCAAGTATTTCCCGCCGACCACATTTCAACCTCTAGTCGACTTCTTTCATACCGTCCATGCGACGAACACACAATGTATCTACGTAATCACGCGCCAGGAAGAAGAATCTCGTCCGCATGCCCACGAGCGATGATTTCCAAACGCTTTGTAGTATAAGTTGCGATATCTGTATATAGCTGCGAGCTTGATTAAAAATGTGGCAGGTAACTTGTCCAAGAGACTGTCTCGAAAACCCTCGCAGGGGGGTCTCTCAACACCACAAACATCTGGACGAGCAGAATAAGCCTTGCGAGGACATATATACCCCCAATGGCGATTGACAACAGCAAAGCAGGCGTATTCCTCGTGATTACCGAGTGAACGTCAGCCTTCACGAATTTCACGACATACCCATGTCGATAGAGATACAAGAATATGAAGAAAGCGCACAGTGGTAGGCACGTTACTGCCAGCGAGGATGCACGCCACAGTGTTTTCTCCGTTGTCGAAGGAAAGGTAAACGACCACGCCGCCATGTGTAATGCTCCAAACACCACCGCAAGCGCTGTGGAAAGGCCGGCTGCAATGTGGGTGTCAGAAGGTGACAAGGTGCCAGAAGAGCCAGCGGTATCCGTTGTGAAGGATGTAGAGTTAGCCTGACTGGTGACGATAATGAGACGGCCAAAAAGGTTAAAGGAAGCAATAAAGTGCGGATGATGTTCCTCTCGTGCTTTGGAATCATTCACTACTGAGGGTAGTCGGAGGGATTGTTGCAATTCAAGTCGGGGCAATTGCACGATTTCAGAGCTCGCTGCGACGTTCATCGGATCCGAAGGCGGTAACGAAGCCGGCAACGCCGGTACGGTTTTCTCAACGGGCTCATCCAGTTTGTCGGCGTAGACCCTGAAAGGATACCTCACATTCTGCGGTTTCTTCCACCAAAGGAAGTAGATGGCGATATTGAGGATAGCATATGCTAGCGTAACGAGCTCGAGTTCGGTGACAGGGAGTCGCTGATCCATCCGCGCAAAGAATTCGACCATGAACCACAACGTCTGTAAAACAACAAAGCCCTTGGAGAGAATATCTCCTTTGCTTCGGTCCTGTATCTCTCCCTCAGTGAGGGTTATCTTCCTGTTCCGGATAAGAGTTACGAGGGGGTCACAGTATGGTGAGGGAGTGATGCCTATTTCATCGGGGTCATCTCTACTCGTTTTGTAAAAGAACCCTCCCATGATAGCAAAGTGACCATGACTCTCGGTCCAACCGTACTCTGCAAAAACAGTAAGCAGAGCAGGAAGGCATGATCAAAAGAAGATGCACCTTCAAACCGCTTCGCCAGCCCACGAGATGCGATCCACTGCCTCGTGGCCAACAAAACGATCAGCTCCGGCGAAAACAAAGCGGTGAGCACAAGTTGGCCGCGGTACTTGGCATCCTCCATGAAACTTGCGCGTGGTTGTATGTTGGGATGAAGAGAAGTCCAAGTGCACGCAAAGATCGTTAGGACACAGCTTCGAACAATGGCGTACGTGCTGCGGAGGTGGGGAGGCGTAGGTATATCGGCACCGGTGCTTTGGGTGATGGCAGAAGCCAGAAGAATCAGCGTTTCTTTGTTAGAGTTGATTCCTGGCATGAGGCCTGAGGGAGAGGACCGTGGTGAGCGGAAGGGGTACTGTAATATCCTGCGGCAAGATTTTATAACGCCCCGTCGGAGGTCTTTTTGGAAAGCGTAAAAACACCGACAGGTGCGCCTAGCCTCATAGGGAAGTCACTGGATTCACTAGCCATTCCGAACGTGAGTCCTTCCGGTCCTTTCGGCAACAGCCTGACTGTTCTGATTTCTGATCACGCCTTGGTGTTTGACGTCTGAGGGTGGGCCAGGCACTCACTTACTCGCCCTGGAGGGTAGCACGAGGACACTGCTCGTAAGTTTGCTGTTCCTGGGCGCAGCGGCGGAGACCGAGTGCATCAGAGGATTGCACTGCCACAGCCACTGGACCTTTAATTCAACACAGAGACTAGCAGGATGACCCGTGATACCATATAGATCTCCGTAAGGAAAACTGGGACGTTAAGATATGCTATGGACCTTAACGATCCCGGTTTGAGACGTGGTAGTTGAGAAAGTAAATTCCCTTCCGGTGAAAATGTAAAGAAAGAAAGAAGGAAACTAGTACAGTACTATACACCGGCACAACCACCAGAAGCACAGCCGACACGCGCCAGGCCGCCTGCTCGAAGGATGAAGAAAAGTCAAAGGACCACGCCGCAGCAAGCCCAGACGCGGACACAAACGCATGGAACCTTCCCCTCGCCAACTCCAACTGGCCATGAGACATACAGATCACTGGCAAGAAATGATTTAAAATGTACGTATATTTTCGCAATGATTTTCCTGCTGTGGATTGGGAGGAAACAGCATTGCGTACGTTGAACATCGTCCCACCTGTTCATTAAGTAGATTTCAATTTCGAGGTGTCCCAGTGTTCAATGAAAAGTATCAAGACAGTCGCTATCAGGACCTATCAAAGCATTAATGATTGTCATTTGAGTAAGAACCAAGGAAGAACCAAGTAAGGACTATCACGCACTTGATTTAGACTCGATTTAGAGAATTCAGAGCCAACGATTTGAATTTGGGGCAGAATAAAGTACAAAGGAAATTATGCTCGAGTTGCGTATACACACCAGTCGCGAACCTATCCATTCAAACCCCACTGCAACCCTTCATGGCCTCCTTCTGTTAAACATATTTGGCCCACCTCATCAGCTTCTGAAGAAGCATCTGCGCCTCGTGAGGCCTACCCGCCCACCGATACGCCGTCCCTAGGGCTGGAATAAACTCTAACCAATAATCATTGTGAGTGTCAAGGCCCTCCTTCACCACCGCCTTCTGATACCCCAACGACTCATCTAGGGTTTGCACGGGAACATTCCAACCATTTGCGACTGGGAGTCGCTCCCAGATTACGCTTTTCCTTTTGTACTCCTCGACGCGCGCGGAGAAGGTCCGACGCAGGGCGTCAGTTTCTGGGGTGGCGTTGATGCAGGAGGCACAGATGCATTGTGCGATACCGTAGGGAGCGAGGTCTGCTTTGCGGTCGGAGGCGGATTGTTGGAGGCTACAGTACGAGTAGAAGAGCTGTTCACCGGATTTGATGTCGCGGCTGGCCAAGAAAACCATGGCGAAGGCGGAGAGGTTGAATACATGGGAGACATTGGGGAGACAACTAGAAAAGCGAATTAGTAATCGTCAATCGAACAAAATATTTGAAAATTAAAATGCACCTGTGATTGATCCTCGAACCCACATCACAAACCACACAGGCTGCAATAGCGCGGACTCGACCATTTGCTCTCGGGTTTGACATCCCCATCCCACAAATTTTCGACCGCATACCCATTTGTTCTAACGATACCGTGGATGGGCCCGCTACCATCCTCCAAATGGCTATTCGTCAAAGCCATCAACTTGGCCCTCCTCTCGGGCTCCATCCACGCCCCGCCGTCACCTCCAGCAGCTGCTCCCTTTCAAAAAGCACGATCTTCACGTAATCCTCCGTGCCATAATCCCCAGGATTCACATCCCCATAGTGAAAAGCGCGTGTGGAGAAACAAGTAACGGCCGTTTGGCGAAGATGATCTCGCCCATCGGGATATCGCGGGTGGCGAACACTCCCTGGCCCATCGTCGATGTCGATTTCACGGCATATGACTTGCTACCGGGAGGTTTTGGGACGGGCTGCGGGTACCCCGGCACGTTGAATACTTTGCTCTTCGTCGGCCCATTGACAATCCACTCGCTGTGTCCGCCTGCAACGGGTGGCTCCCCGATGACGTACGAGGGAATGATGGTTATTACGAGCAAGTTCTTCGAGTGATTGATCCTTCCGGCGTTTAATTCGACCATGGCTAGCTCGGAGGGTGTGTAGCTTGAAGGAAGCTGCCATAGCTGGGTTGGAATTTGTCGAGTTATGTTTAAGGAGGAACAGACCTGTGATCTCAGCTTTTCCATACGGTAATTTGTGGACGAGTTGAGGATCTGGAATGGCAAGAACAAGGTGAACAGATCAGAATCACCAAAGACAAAAAGACTCACCTTCCGACCTGGTCGCCGCTTGCCCAGGTGCGTTCGCCGCTGGATTCAGCCGGATACAATGCCTCCTTGAGTCCTTCTGCGCCTTTATGTTATTGAGGAACCCGCGTTTCATGGTGGATGCAAATGGAGTGGCTCTAGGTGGGTCGTAACAACGCGTCGTAAGTTACCCAATAAATACACCTAAAGAAAAAATCAATGCGACTCATTTTGTCAGGACGTCAGCTGAGCCAAATTCGAAGCGTTCTTATTTCTGCTACGGTAGTGCAGGACTCCAGAATATCCCT
>Ga0307516_10004730_pt1 | contig 16644 bp, 28 predicted proteins | sample 19_EM_MG_FD_203310 | JGI IMG/M metagenome (GOLD analysis project Ga0307516, IMG submission 203310) | Populus trichocarpa ectomycorrhiza microbial communities from riparian zone in the Pacific Northwest, United States - 19_EM | ecosystem: Host-associated > Plants > Roots > Unclassified | place...
GCTGCAAATAAACCTGCAGTTAGAACCTCCTTTGTATACGACTCTGTGGAACAGAACAAACTCTTAGATCCATCGGATCACGAATGCCCCGTCCCCGCCCAGGCAAAACGCGGTCCCCCCTCTCTTGGGAAACGGAAAAAGGAATTGGAAGATGACGAGTATCCCCGGGGGAAGGTCGGAAGGAAGCGCATTGAGAAAAACAACCCAGACTCCGAGATGAAACAGGCCAACAAAGCTGCGCAAGGCTCGGTCGCTCAAAATTCACGGAAGACGCCTCTGATGAATAGCAAAGCCTGCCGGCGTTCTCCAACCCCGCCACCAGAACACACGCGAGTGCCTCTGGAAGGCCGAAAGGGGATTTACAGATATCCCGATCAAGAAAGGAGCTACGCCATTCGCTACTTGCAAATTCTCTTTGAGAGGGATCATCAAATGAGCAACGTTGCCATCTCCCAGCGCCTCTTTCAAAAGGTAAGACCGTTGCACAGTGAAAAAAGATGATCTGCACTAAGTCAATTGATTTTAATATACAGATGCCTCACCATACTGCCAGAGCTTGGGGAGCGTTTCTTACACAGACATTGGGAGACGAAGTAGCACAGTTGAGGAAGAGAGCCAGCATCGCATACAGAAAAGAGCAACATGCTCAGTCCGCGAATGTTCCAGCAAGCCCAGAGGTTACACATGATGAGGACGGATCTTCGGAGGTTGCCCCGCCCGCAGCGACAATTGAGGGGGGAGTTGAGATGGGCGGGTTACGGACACAAGCTTTTGAGGATGACCTCGAGACAGTCTCCCAATATTTTGCACTAGGTGGAGCAGACTCATCAGAAGAACGTGACGAAGTCATTTGGGCTCGTTTGACGGAACAGGCAAGCACGAAATTCATCCTCTGGCCCTTCCTGCTGAACAGTCAATAGACCAAATGCAAAACGGCTGCCACCTGGGAGGCGTTTTACAATAAACACCACGTTGACGTCAATGCTCGTTACAAGAAGTTAACAAACTATGAGGACACCGATGGCGAATCTATTACATCTCCGCGTACAAAAAGTCCGGACAGCGCGTTTTCGTAGATTTTGAGGTATAAGCTACCTGAGATGTATAGGTATTGCCGCATCCGAGCTCTTCAATTCGCAGTTGCTTCTACAAGTAGCTTGGGTGGATGCTTGAAGAACCTCTTCCGTCTTTCTTCTGTTGGCATCTCCCTGTCGCCCAATAGTTGGCCCGAGTAATCGAATGTACCCATTGCAGCACCAAGGACCACACAAGAACCGACTGCCATTGGAATCGAGCGTGCTGGAGATATTTACACATCAGGGGGGGAAGTGATTTCATACTTGATGGGTTCACTCGCCTCGGATTCCTGCCAGAAATCCAGCAGCACAAGCCCCAGCAGCACCATTGAGAGCATCACTCTTCTGTCGCTCGTTAGCCACGACTGACTCGGTTAGCGCGAATGTAGCGCCCATGGCGGCTGGGATTATCAATATGCATTCGTGAATCTCGAACTACGTAGAGGCATGAACGGGACAAACCGAAAAACCCGATTGTCCCCCCAGTTCTGGTTACGACACCCATAGCTCCGTGTGAATGAGTTCCCAGGGCATTCTGTATTGCGCTAACGAAAGCACCGACAACACCCGCCTGCAAGCCAACGGTAGTCGCGTACTTGAGAGACGGTTTGGGCTCGTATGTTGTATCGGACATGATGGGAGGCCGGAACGTGTTTCCTTTTTGGGTTCTCACCTTCCATGATGTGGTACAAGGATCCCGCGAGTGCTCCTCCATTTTCTCTAGTCAAGAAAATATATGTTCGTTCTCTGTACATACCTCCCTCGCCTCCTTTTTGAACGTCTTATTCTCTAGTCCAATCGCCCCGATGCGGAGACTCTGCGAACCGTTGCACTCTTCCCTTGGACGATAGACTCCCTGCAGACCCTGTGGAAGGGTAGTCTATATGATGATACATTTTTGCCGCAATGGAAGGATATGGTCAACGAATTTTCTGACGCTATCGCTGTGGGAAGCACCTTCAATTTGCACGTTTTCTTTACTCGTCAAAAACGGGATCCGATTGTCGTCAAGTTACCGGCAGTAGGGAGCTCCTTCATCTGAACGGGTCCAACTCAATAACATGTTTTATAGGAAGAATCTGGCATCAAACGTTTTCCTACTGATTGTGTGCATGTGGCTTGGACCTTGAATTCGAACGAACCTCTTGAACCACTGATCATCTTCTCGCGCCTCAATCTCCTCTACATATATAACCTACGGAGGAACGGAATCGCAAGCTATCTCCGTGGGCACGGTGGGGTAGGGTGCCTGACATAGACACAAGATATATCCCGTTGATCACAGATATCAGGCTATTACTTCCATAGCTGTCCACCCGACGACCCCAAGGCTGTTTTGCACGACCTCTCGAGATAATTCTACACGGATATATGACTTGGAACTTAGTCCTCAAGAGACACCTCTGAATCCTTGTTGGCCTCCTGCCACAGGAGCTAGCCGCGCGGGTGCGGCACACGGTCTCCACATGACAGAAAGGGAAGGCAATGGAAGAGGTCGTTGTATCATTGTGCTCCTGGGTGGAAGATCTGGCGGCCATCAGGCTGCCGTACTCGGGGCGGTAGGTTTGTCTCGTTGAAGAACCGAATCGCTGCTCTGACGACTACCTGCCAGGCGTTCCACCCGGACCTCCCACTCATCGCGACATGCGGAGTTTGTATTTTCAGTGTCGTTAACCACACGATATGTTTTGATTGATTCTTTGCAGCTCGACAGACTCGTGAAAATTTGGTTTGTGCCCGCCGTTTCGAATGAAATACTCACTCGTGAAGACAAGCCTTTGTTCAGCAGTGGTAGGATTCACAAGGCACGCGTGCTCTCTATTTCATGGTGAGAAGAGTTACTTCTTGCCCTATCCACGATCTAGGAATGACCTTCGCAGGGTAGATCAGGATCTTTTGCTGTCACACAGTGCACCAGCACTGATGCGAACATACCCTGATAAACTAGAATCAAGAGAGACATATCTAGAGCCCGGGCAGCTGATCGTCTGGCGTTGGCTGAGTATGGATCGCTTCTTTCCCCCGAGCGAAGGAGACAGCAGGCGTCAAACGATCCTGAGGGGATGTGCATCTGTAAGCCCATATTTCATACCCGCACTGTAAAACTAAACGGAGTTTAAGGATTACCAAGAAAGCAGTAAGTACTTTGCAGGAAGTGGCATGAGTCGCATCTAATCCGTTGGTTAGGCTCTTTCAAAATCGTTTCGGCACTGTCCTTTCCCGGTGCCACACAATTTATCACTCCAGTTGTACATTTCCATCAGTCACCCACGCATGATCCCGTCATTCTCTTCACATACCCGGAATCTGGGACCATCACTATTTTCAACTTGATCCACATGCAGCCCCGCAAGCCGCCGCCATTTCCTCTTGATGCAATAGATATCGTAGAGAAAGCGGAGCGATTGGGCTTGGTGGACCATGTTGCAACCGGTGCAAACCCAGACCTACCTCCTGAAATTTCTGGTTGGGAAATCAGGATTCCTGTTGGTACAAAGACCGGCGACGAAGGGAAGAGACTCATGGCATGCGCCATGGCCATGGGTGGTGGACCCATCATTGGTGTAGGTCAGAGCGGTAGCATATGGGTATGGGATATTCACCCGGCGCCTAGTCGCATACGATCTAGCAGAGTTGGATCTCATCGTGATGTTGCCAAGCAAGATGTTTTTGTCCTCGAGCGGGCATGAATAGACATGCTCAGAGTAATCTCTTCCCATATACCATATACCAAGATAACGTACATTCATGTAGATACAAAAGTAAGTAACAAAACAAGCAATTGGAACGTCCATCCTTCGACCATCTGAAACTCCTGAGCTCACAATGACCGCATCCAAAAGATTGACCTGATCTGTTGTTTTCATGTTGGGACTCTGTAAGTGTAGTCGATTAACCAACTCACCTAAGCTTAATAAGGCTCGATTGTGCCAGTGAGAGATTTAGTCGCAACCTCGGCAGGGATCTGACGCTTATCGTAGGGTTGTGGAATGCCACGCGAAGAGTTAGCGGGAACTTCCTCACGCTTATCGTATGGCTCGACGGTGCCGGTTGGCGATTTGGTCGCAACCTCGGCAGGGATCTGGCGTTTGGTGTAAGGCTCAATCGTACCAGCGGGAGATTTGGTTGCAACCTCGGCAGGGATCTGGCGTTTGGCATAGGGCTCAATCGTACCAGCGGGGGACTTGGTTGCAACCTCTGCGGGAATCTGGCGCTTCTCGTAGAGCTCTATGATTCCTGCCGGAGACTTGGACGGAACTTCCTCAGGAATTTCACGCTTGTCATATGGTTCGATCATGCCAAACGGTGACTTGGACGGAACTTCCTCAGGAATTTCACGCTTATCATAGGGTTCGATTGTACCAAACAGTGACTTGGTGGCGACTTCGGCCGGGATTTGACGCCTGATGTACGCCGGGATGGCCTGGAATGGCTGGTTCGTCAGGGTTTCGATGCTACGCTGTTCCATGGAAATGATTAAGAATGCAGGTGATCGAAACCACAGGAACAGACCTCCACGAGAAAGGGGGAGGCAATCGCCTGACCAGCCAGGAAAAAGATGACAACGGCGCGAAGAGGGAAGGATACAAACATTGTGATCAAGAGTGATGGGAAAGGAAAGGAAGGCGTCCAGGCCTTGAGTTGACTGGAAAGGATGAGAGTGGGGGCGAAGGTGGACAAGCGAGAGACTTACAGAACGAAAGGGAGATGGAAAGAAGATGGAAAAACAAGCCATCCGTCGTCGACACTTTTTATATGTTGCCAACTTGCTTGACAACGCTGTTGGCATTGGCAACGTACAACAAGTGTCGACGCCGGAAGTAAGTCATTCCCAGGCACGTGACTCGACATTCTCATGTCGGATCCTCGATTTGCAAGGCTCAAATCCGATCCTCGCTTTCGTCGCCCAAGACGCAAACATGCAAAGCTCGTCGTCGACGACCGTTTCAAAGGTATATTCGCCCCCGAGACAAAGAAAAACTCCAACACTGGTACCGCTTGACAACTCTCATCCCAGCCCGTGTTCACCGTCCCGTATTCTCAGGTCGAGTCGATAAATATGGGCGCCCGATTTCCGTCAGCCAGGAAAAGGATAATCTGAAGCGGTTTTATCGTCTAGAGAACCAAGAGGAGGAGCCAAAACCTTCAGTTGACTATGCTCGGGGTGAGGTCCTGCTCGAATCATCGGACGAGGACGAAGGTCCAGGCGAGGATAGCGTTCCCAGGGATGGATTCGACTCTGACGACGCAGCGCTCGATCGCGTCTCTGTTGACTCCGGTGCGGAGATCGACTTGGATGAAACCAACTTTGCCGATTTGGATGTGCAGGCGGCTGCATATGCCACTACTCACCCTGAAGATGAAGGGCACACAGCGGAACCCACGCACCGTCTTGCAGCTGTTAACTTTGACTGGGATCATGTACGAGCAATCCATCTCTTCAAAATCTGTTCGTCCCTTTTGTCGCCTACCGCTTCCGTGTCAACGAAGGCATCTAGCGGCTCTCAACAACGGGATACCAACAAAGGTTCAGCTGGAACCATTGCGCGCGGGAGGGTGATAAGTGTCTGTGTATATCCCAGTGAGTTCGGGAAAGAGAGGATGGCGCGCGAAGAGATCGAAGGTCCCCCACCCGAGATCTTCAAGAGGAAGACCTTTGAAGAGCAAAACATACATGACGTTGGTGGCGAAGATGATTATGATGAGGACGCTTTGCGCAAATACCAACTTGAACGCCTGCGGTCAGACATCATGATTTCTCCTCGGAGCGCTCGATACTTATCCAACATCCTCAAGATATTACTATGCAGTCATAACTTGTGACTCAATCGAGGCTGCTACTCATATATATAGCGAACTGGATGGCACAGAGTTGGAGCGCTCTGCAAATGTTTTCGACTTGAGTTATGTTCCGGACGACATGACTTTTGATGACAATAGCAGGTACGAAAATGGAATTCACTCTTTAACTCGACATTAACTCATTATCAGGGATGAAGCTACGGAGGACCCCGACCTCACCTTCAAAGGCATTGATTTTGTCACTGACGTGAGTTGGTTTCACCAACATACATCCCAGCTAACGCAAAAAGCCCAGGCGCTTCGACACTCAAAAGTCAAATTGACCTGGGATGATGATGATCGCGAACGTTCTCAGATCACGCGGCGGACACTTACTCGCAAAGAAATCGACAATGCTGATTTTAGAGCATATCTGGCTTCGTCAGAGTCCGAATCTTCGGATGCCGAGCCCGCTCAAAGAGGGGAGAAATCCACGAAGCCGTCACGCGAAAGAATTCGTGCACTACTGCTTGCTGGGACACACGAGGGCCTACCTGAGGGTTGGGGTTGTGACAATGACGCTCCAGGAGACGTTGACATGGAAATAACGTTTACACCGGGTTTGAGCGAAAGCAAAGGCCAGGATGAAACGACCATCGAAACATACCAACGTAAAATCAGAGAGAAAAGGAAGAAACGAAAAGAGACTAAAGAAACAATCCCTCAGGAAAAAGCGGACGGCGATAAAGATGACTTCTTCGACATTGAAGCGGACAAGGAGATATCACCCGATGTCAATAATCCCAGCAGAAGGCACCAGTTCAAGGCTGACGCCCAAGCAATGATACCAACGACGTCGCGCCCCGAGATCACTCCCGAAGAACTTGCACTTCTTCTTGCCTCTGACAATCCCAATATGGAACCTCAACACTTCAATTTAAATTCTGTCCTCAAAGCAGAGAAGAAATCGCGCCGGAAAGGAAAACTAAAGAGGAGTACAAATGAAGACGACAAGGAAACCCAGGCTGACTTTTCAATCAACGTCAAAGATGAAAGGTTCACAGCTCTCCATGAGGACCCGCACTTTGCCATAGATCCAACCAACCCTCAGTGAGCCCTTCTGAAAGACGAAGCATCCGGACTAATAACACTTTTTGTAGCTTCAAGAAAACAAGCGGTATGACTGCTTTGTTGGAAGAGCGAACCCGGCGGCGGAAGGGGCTTCAGCGCGATCGTTCCCAAGCCATTCCGACGTCAATTTTCCGAACGAGGACGGAAGACAAGGGCTTGGCTGGCTTAGTCGAAAGTGTCAAAAGGAAAAGTAGTACTGTTGCTACAGCAGGCTCAGGCAAGCGCAAGAAACTGCAATGAATATAAACATGATGTGCATAGCTGTAATCCGAAAACATATCATGAATTGATGGCCCGGATTTCAAGATTGTTGCAAAAACACGGGAGACAGGTGACGGTCCAAGGCAAATGATCAGTAGTATGAACCAGGGCTTCTATCAATAAGTCAAGCATTTGTGTGCAAGATACGTAGACATACCTCATGAGATTTTGGCTTTGGAGAAGTCCATTTCCGGGTGAGCGGCTTGGAACTTTTTGAGAGCCTATCATAGAAATTGTTCGTCTATTATATCTAAAGGCCCATCCAGACAGCTGTATTCTCTTACCTCCATCTTCTTCATTTCATCTGACGTAGGCTTCCCAAGTTGCTGTTTTCTGGTTTAGCAGGAGCCGATCGATGGGGCAAAGGGAGATTTATGACCTTCTGCTGATTATCAAACTAGATTCGACCTTTAGCTTGGCATGCAGGAAAAAGGGAAGGCTCTCACCATCATTTTCTCGACCATGCCTCTGTGCTCTGAATCAGACCTAGTTCATGCACTTGATATGCCGATTACCTTGTTTCTCCATCAAGATCACTGAGCTTGCCGTTTGGGGGCTCGATCTTCCTGGTGTTGATCTTGGGATGGTGTGTGAGGACGTTCTCCCACCATCGCTCCTTGTTCAGCTTTTCAAGATGAATGAGGACAGATCGGTTGTCCTCTAGAGGAAGATAAATAGGATGGCAGCGACGTACGTCGTAGAAGTACTCACCAACAGTCCACGTACTGTCCTCTACTTTGATCTCTTGGCACAGCTCACCGTCGAGGATTTTATCTTGCCCCTTTAGACCCACGCTAAGTTTTTTCTTCTGTATAACGATCGAAAGATCTCTGGCTCTGGTTCCCACTGGGACGGGGACGACAACGTCTACCTCCGCTAATTCTTGGGTCCATTTGTAGGGCAAAGCTAGTAGGGAGATCAATTGATTGGGTTCAAGCTCAACGAACTGGACGCACTCGCTTGCTCTGCGGCTTCACGGACTCGGTCCTCCTTGTCTCGTACCTCCCGCTGCTCCTTTGTGAGACTGTCATAATCGTCTTGAGATGGCATGGTGTAATGGAAATCTCATTTAGCGCTGAATTCGCGCGCGCTTCAATAGATGTTGTATTTATTTGGCTAAGTTTGCAATCATGGTGTCAACCAAACAACGCCGCCTTGCATATGGAATGTGGCCTCCAGGTTTTGCTTGAAATCCCATCGGTGTTCTGGTTTACTTCTTCGTGAACGGCAATCATAATGACGGGTTCTGAAATATGGCAGGACTTTGAGGTATGCCCATATTCTGCTTCTCTTCAAACGATCTCACCGCCTGCCATTTGCAGCAAGTCCGTCATACAATCAAGAACAACACTGTCGATAAGCTGAAACAGATTCTTTCGGGATTTAACGAGGAATGTGCCACCCACGTTTCAAAAACTGGGAAGAAACAAGAGGTCATTGACCGTATCGTCGCAATTCTGGATCAGTGGAGGTTAGCAAACATGGAGGATAAGTGGACGAAGGCGAAGGCCGTCATATTTCAGGTGCGGAATACTGGATTGTGAGTGCACTGACCTACCACGCGCGCTTCCTTACGGAACGGAATCACATCTGTTTCTTGGCACAACTAACATCCAACTTCAGCTACACTCCTAACCGCAACAGCCTAAACCCCAATCCTTCGATTCTTCCACCGCTGAATACAAATGGTCTTCACGGACAATATCCCATTTCTGGTCCCGTCAAAACTCCTTATCCTAATGCCCTCGGATCAAGCACATTCGCCCGATACGATCCTTATGCCCCGCCTCGAAAGCCAACCATACCCTCGAATCCCATTCCGTCCTCATCTTCTGTTACAAAACCACTAGGTATGGTGTACTACTATATACTTACTCTGACTCATCAGTAATGACTCTAGGGATACGTTTCAAAGAGTCGCCTTTCTTCCAAGTAGATCAGGCGGTATCCAGTATCATAGAGTGTCCTGGTATGTGTCTTGTAGTGTGCCTCTATCCACGTTAATAACATGGGGATGTTTCAGAATCCACAAGCGCCACTGACCGTAGGCAACAGCATGTATCGTTCACCCTCAACAACGATCAATTGACCAAACTCAAATCACCTGAGTAATCCTACATACATTTCCCTCCTTAATATTTCTCACCTGCCCCCAGATCGAAATACCAAATTCGGTTGTTTTGTACTTCTTCCGTTTTCTATGCGGGAGCCAATTCCTTCAAAGCAAGCGCTGTGCCATGCCCAATCGAGTTCCCTCCTACGTGCGAAGTTCGCGTTAACAATGTCCAACTGTCGACAAATTTGAAGGGTCTGAAGAAGAAACCCGGAACCGCTCCTCCTCCAGACATCAAATCGTATGTGCGACTTTCGGGGGTCCAAAATCGAGTCGAGATGGTATATGTTAACAGTCAGCAGCCTCCGCAATTGAAGGTCAGTGATTGTCTAAAGGATTACCAAGTCGTCTGACGTGTGCCTCACTTAGAAATACTATCTTGCCGTTATGCTTGTTGAAGCAACGACGGTTGACGCCCTAGTTTCTAATTTGAAGTCCAATTGCCGCAGAAGTAGCGAAGAACTACGTCGATCGAGTTCGTAATCTCCTTCTGTGTTTTGTGCCTCCCTGATCGCCGCGAAAACAGTGGTTGCATCCCTATCAGAAGATGACGAGATTATCTCAGGGCCCCAGAAAATGTCTCTGAAATGTCCTGTGAGTTATCTTCTTTATATTTCTTATCGTCGTAAATGACCCCAGCTCAGCTCAGTTTTCTACGCATTGCAACCCCTTGTCGATCTTCACGCTGTGTCCATCCACAGTGCTTTGATGCAACATCGTGGTTTTCGGTCATGGAACAAACAACAACCTGGTTATGTCCCGTCTGTGAGCGAGTGCTGGATTGCAAAGACCTTATTATTGATGGGTATGTATTAAACCATCATTTCGCGTAACTTCTCTAAGATATCTCGCAGATATTTCGACGAAATCCTGAAAGAATGCCCTGAGAGCGTGGAAGACGTTATGGTCGAAGCCAATGGTGATTGGCACACGTCCGATAACAAACATGCATCTGCTGGTTGGAAAGCATTGCACCCTCCTGTGTTTTCTGGCAAGGTTCCGTCCTTGCCCCCACCGAGCGCCCGCTCCCCTTCACGGCCATTGGCAACTACTTCGAACGGAAAGGCCAAGGCTACCGACAGCGAAGTCTTTGTGCTCGACTCTGATGATGAAGACGAGGGTCAAGTCAAGCGGGAATTATCACCATCATTTGCGAGCGGCTCGTCTGTTGCGGGGTCATCCGTACCTCAAACGCAATCGCAAGTGACAAGGGACGATTCCATCATCGACTTGACGCTAGAGTCAGACGAAGATGAACCACCTCCCCCAAGGCAAACTGGAAAAAGGAAAGCCATGGAGTCAGATACACCTTCAATAACAACCTTGCCGGACCAAATGTGGAAAAAGAGCAGGCTGGATTCCGGATCTTTTCAAACGCCAGTAACGAACGGTGATGGACGCAATACGACTCCCTCCCTATGCGCAACTACATCACCTCTTCGATACACTAGCGGCTATCCACCGTCACCAGGCTATCCCTACTCTGCAGGAGCATCCTCCTCAGGAAATTCTCGATTACCAAGCTTCAATACTATTCTTCCCGAAACAAACGGACGATGGTCATGATGCGACTGCTATTACATTGACTGTACCTTATCCACCGACAATAATAGACCTCGCCATTTAGTTAATCACATTTTCGCGCCTTGAGATGCGTCTTGTGAGTGTCTTGTGACCCATGCGGCCAGTGCAAAATCCCCGAAGTTCCCGCTGCGGCTAGCGGAGTTGTGAATTTTTGTTCCGGTGGTTCCCGAAAGCCTTTTGATGCGCAAAGTTTTTTCGGAACTCTTGCACTTCCTCCTCCAACTACCACCACTCATCCTCTTTCTCTCCTCCCTCCAAAATGGCCGAAACAAAGAAGGTCAAAACCCCTAAGGACTTCGCTAGTACTTGTATTTCCTCGTGCTCTCCCATCCCCTTCTCACCCATTTTGTTACGCAGTCGATTTCCTGATGGGCGGTGTTTCTGCCGTATGTTCCATCACATGCCCTCATCGAGTTTCCCCTCTCATGTCATCCTCAGGCCGTGGCCAAAACTAGTGCTGCCCCCATAGAACGCATTAAGTTGTTGGTGCAGAATCAGGATGAAATGGTTCGTCGAATTTGTCCCTCTACTTGACACGTTATAAATCCTTTTGCAGATCAAGCAAGGTCGTCTGGCCACCCCTTACAAGGGTGTTGGTGACGCTTTCAGCCGTACCTACAGGGAAGAAGGTCTCGTCTCATTATGGAGAGGAAACACTGCGAACGTTATCCGGTACTTTCCAACTCAAGCTCTCAACTTCGCTTTCAGTCAGTACCCTCACCTTCCCCTCACCTGGACGCCTCTGACTTGATTTTAGAGGACTATTTCAAGTCCTTGTTCGGCTTCAAAAAGAATGAGGGTTACTGGAGATGGTTTGCTGGCAATGTAGCTTCCGGTGGTGCTGCTGGTGCTTCGTCACTCCTCTTTGTCTACTCTTTGGATTATGCCCGTACGCGATTGGCTAACGATGCCAAGTCGGCCAAGGGCGGAGGAGCTCGTCAGTTCAACGGTCTGGTCGACGTCTACAGAAAGACCCTCGCTTCGGATGGTATTGCCGGTCTCTACCGAGGTTTCGTTCCCTCGGTTGTCGGCATCATTGTCTACCGCGGTCTCTACTTCGGTGTTTATGACTCTCTCAGTGCGTGATGACAACTGTGTACAGTCTTCTCTTTCTCATTTCCTTCAGAACCCGTTGTCCTGGTGGGTGCTCTCGAGGGGTCGTTCTTGGCGTCATTCGGTCTCGGATGGGGTGTTACCATTGGTGCCGGCCTTGCTTCATACCCTCTGGATACCATTCGGTGAGTCATCCGCCGTACTCTCCTACTCTGGTTCCTTACTTTTCAATAGTCGTCGCATGATGATGACATCCGGTTCTGGTGTGAATTATAAGTCGATGTTTGACGCTGGATCGCAAATCATTGCCAAAGAGGGTACCAAGTCACTTTTCAAGGGTGCTGGTGCTAACATCCTCCGTGGTGTTGCCGGTGCCGGTGTGCTTTCCCTCTATGACAAGCTCCAGGCAGTCATGTTCGGGAAGGTTTACTCTGGTGGTACGTGATTCCTTGAAGTTGCAATCGCCACAATGTTGAAGTCTTTGTAGGATCCGGTTAAACTGTCGATGGATCCTAGACATACTATAGACCTATTTCGCTTATTACCCTCCTTTTGGTGTGGCTACTCTATACCTTGTAGATTCATCGCACTAGATAAATACATCGCAGCTGCAATGGATGCATTGAATTTGAAATCCTGTCTAAGCCCGATGTTGAGGTCACCCCACAACCTCTTACGGTGCTTGTCTACCCATTCTCCAACATCTGTGATCCTTCGTCCATATCAAGAACACTGTCTCGACGCCTGCACCGACGCTCTAGCGTCAGGTGTGTCGCGTATAGGTGTCTCATTGCCAACCGGCTCTGGTAAAACCACTGTCTTCATTTCGCTCCTTTCCCGGATATCTCCTCCAGCATCGAACCCAGATGCTATCCGTTCCCTCATCATCGTGAATAGCGTCGAGCTCGCTAGGCAGTCTGCTAGCCAGGTCTCGACTCTTTTCCCTAGATGGTCCGTGGAGATTGAGCAAGGAACGAAACACACGGCCTCGGGACGTGCCAACGTGTGTGTGGCTTTTCTGTAACCTTCCTGTGTTCATCTCAGTGACAATCTCTTCTACAAGGACTGTTGCCACCTATCAGACGCTCCTAAATCCGAAGCGTCTCGCAAAGTTTGATCCTCACCAAGTGAAAGCCATCATAGTTGATGAGGCTCATCATGCTGCCGCTCCCTCGTGTGTACCGCTCCTGGACCCTTATTTAACATTGCTCACTACTTACGTACACTATAGCTATCGTCGCTTGCTGTCTCACTTTGACTCAAAGATCAAGCATCCCGACCCCAATTTCGAGCCACCTGATATTCCCCATAAAATCCCTATCATCGGATTCTCCGCTACTTTTAGCCGACATGACGGGCTTGCGCTTGGCTCAGTTTTTGAGCGCATCGTTTACCACCATGATTTCTTAGAAATGATTAAACAGGAATGGTAGTCCTTGCCGTTTTTATCCTTTTCGTCCCATCCCTCACCGTACACCTTGACAGGCTTTGCAACATTCGATTTACTTCCGTCCGTACAGATATCGACCTCCAAGGAGTTACTATAAGTTCCATCACGGGTGATTTCAATCCTACCAGTCTGTCCCATGTCATCAACACCCAGACCGTCAATGATCTGGTGGTGAAAACCTGGCTCGACCGCGCATGTGAGATACTCATGCTTCTGGAATTCGCTCTTATCGAGGTCCCTTTTATTTAGCCACGCGCAAATCGACAATCGTCTTCTGCGTCAATATCGCCCACGTGATTGCACTCACTCAGGCTTTTAGAAACCATGGCGTTGATGCTAGATACGTATATTCTGGAACACCCGCAGCTGAACGCAAGGCTCTTGTCGCGGCTTTCAAGTCTGGCCACTTTCCTGTCCTTATCAATTGCGGTTAGTCCGAAATCATGTATCTTCAACATCTGCTCTACATTTCTTGGTCCAGCCATTCTCACTGAAGGGACTGACATCCCTAATATTGATTGCGTTGTCATTGCTCGTCCCACCCGTTCTCGCACTCTTTTTACTCAGATGGTAAGCAAAGGAATTACATCATGATCAGATTAACTGAAGCCAGTTCAAGATTGGTCGTGGTATGCGGCTCTCGCCTGCCACAGGCAAGAAGGATTGTCGCATCATCGATTTCGTAGACAGTACCTTGCGAGTTTCAGGCGTCGTCTCCACCCCAACACTGTTTGGGCTGGACCCAGGAGAAATGGATATCGATGGTAACCAGTTTCTATACTTTCCACTCTCCACGTGTTAAACGAAACACCTTGTGTCTTTAGATGAGACCACAGAGTCGCTTCGCGAGCGCGCTTCTGCCGTTATTGCCCGTGATACAGAATCAAATGTTCCGCGCCCAAAATCAGTGACCTATATTGATTATGAGAACCCATTCTCTATGGTAAACGAAGCATCATCAGGAACGCCCTATGTCGCGACTCTGAGTAAATACGCGTGGGTGGGATGCGGCGGAGATGTGTATGTTCTGGACCTCATGGGAAAAGGCCATGTACGCATACAACCTCAAGAAATGCCCGAAGGTATTCTTATATGTTGTCTTTACTCCTATCTACGCCTCAGCCCTTTGCAGGCAAACACTTCGAGGCACACTTCACTCCCGCCACACCTGACAAAGTTACACGCTCTTCCTTGAGCTTATCTCCCTTCATGCGGAGCCGAAAGGTTCTTTCTGCGAAGACTCTCGATGATGCTCTTAGAGGGTGTGACACCTATGTCTCGAGTAAAATCGCCAAAGGACCTATGCTATCGGTTGGGTACGTTCTGACCCCGTGCACGAGACCACGTATATGAAGCGAACGAACATACAGGCTTTTTCGAACCGCAAAGTGGCGAAAGGCCCCCGCCACAGAAAGCCAGAAACAGTTTCTCACCAAGCGCTACTTCAAGGTTAGCAGTGAAGGAGGCGACGAGCATAAGCTTGAAAAGATTGCAAAATTAACAAAAGGAGATGCGTCAAATATCATTGTGCGACTAAAGCATGGAGCTCAGGTGGGCCAAGCATCCCTGATACTTACAGGCCAACTGACGTAAGAGTAGTCCCGTTTCGAGAAGAAGATAAAAGTAACAGTCAAGGCAGCTACTCTCGCTTCCAAGGAAAAACGTCGTCAAGAAAGGGAGGTAGTCCAAGTCGGCCCATTGCCGACAAGGATCAGCTTGGTTGCGAAATCCTGAGACTCGAGAGTAACGGCGATACAGCATTGTGGCTTTGAAGTGAGAGGATTGCGGCAGATTGCGCTGCAAAAATGGCCGTGTTTGTAGTCCTTGGATCTTGAAATGTGCTAGGATTTTGGAGGAGGTTTGCCAAGAGTACCCCTACAAACGAATCGCCTGCTCCCGTGACGTTTATGACTTGGGATACGGCCAGCGGTGGGAAATGTTGCACGACGACTGCCTCGTTTGATTTTCCTCGTGCAATGACACACCGTTGGGAAACTTCCCTGGATTTGTCTCCCCATGCAGATGAAACTTTGCCCTCCAAAGAAACACGCATGATGACGACGACACCTCGTTCCCCACATTTGATGACAAGATGCTGGAAGAACGGAAGCAATTTGACCCCTGTCTGGACGATGCCTTGATCTAGGAGGAATGCCAGTGTGCCGCGGGAAGTGTCACCGTCTACGACGGACTGCCTTGCGAGTAATTCCAGGTCCTGGCGGAACAGAGAGCCAAGGTTCATGTTGTCAATCGTCTGCCACCACACAGGATGAGAGGACAAGTCGTGTGGCTGGCATCTGGATGCTTGTTCGAGGTGAATGAGCTCAAGAATGTTTGGGGAGGAGAAGGTGATCGGGGCCCGACCGATGGCGACATCGAGCGAGGCCGTGATTGCGGGCAGAATTGCTGTGGACTTGATTACCGAGGTTGGTTCGCTGATGAGGAAAAGTTTGCATGGGAATCGTTCAGCGAGCGAGAGACCTACAAGAAGACTAGAATATATGAGGCTCAATTTGTTGACCCGTGAAACAATGAGGCTTGCAAACCTTGAATGTCATGCCTGATAGAATGGTTGACAACACTGGAAATGGTATCAGAATTCAGATTAGCATCCAGAGCCACCAAGCGAGGTTTGAGTCCTTGAATCTTGGAAATAACCTAATGGATGACCAGATGAGTGACGATGTTCATGCCGCAGGAAAGAGAGTTCAACGCAACATCGTCTGCTTTCAATTTGGCAGTAATATCCATGTCAGCGACACCGCCAACGAGACCACCATCCTTGTCCAATATCATGTTGCAGACTGCCGTCGCACCCTGGGTTTTGATAAAACCATCCACCCGCATGCCAAATTGGGCGGTTTCATCCATGAGCATACGCCCAAAAGGGTCGTCCCCAACAGGCGAAACAAGAACGCATCGCGGCGATGAGGGTGACAAATGTGAAGTGACTCGATGTGTAGCCTCCGCAATATTTCGTGCGACGCCGCCCAATGACATTGCAACCGTCCCAGGGGCAGTGGAATGATTCGCGAGCTTAGCTTCTGTTTCTGGTCGAGGCTTAGCCGTAACATCGATTGCAGCAGAACCAACAATCATTAATTCAACCGGACACTGATAAAATGCTCAGGGTCTTGAGGACAGAACATTCAGCAATGCAACTGGACTGACAGGAGTTGTGGGATTTTCTCGAA
>Ga0307516_10004731_pt1 | contig 16638 bp, 26 predicted proteins | sample 19_EM_MG_FD_203310 | JGI IMG/M metagenome (GOLD analysis project Ga0307516, IMG submission 203310) | Populus trichocarpa ectomycorrhiza microbial communities from riparian zone in the Pacific Northwest, United States - 19_EM | ecosystem: Host-associated > Plants > Roots > Unclassified | place...
GGCCCAGGAAGAGCGGCGGAGGTTGCGAAAACTGCACTGGCTTACGCACGGTGGAGTGAAGCCCGAGGACACCGACGAAGATTAGGGTAGAGGATCAGTTGATTGATGGCACCGCGCCGTGGGGACGGGGCCATGTTAATGATGGTCGTTCTGTCGTCGTGCGTTTCTTTTACTTACAATACACTTTGGCGTTTACTGCTATGTGTTTCGGAGGGTCCTTCCATTAGAGGTGCCTAACCACCGTTATGTTGAAAAGCTCAGCAGTGCTCCTCGGGGCGTCCAATCAGGTCGGACCCGGGGGCCAAGTCATACTTGTCTCCGGTCGTTCGGGAAACGACAATTGGTTGTTTCACCGATACCCAAGGACCACCCATAGGATCATTACCTTAGTGCTCGGTGATCAACCCAAAAAGCCAATATCGTCTCACCGGTCACTTCATCAGCGGAAAGATCACCGGCTCATTTTCCCATTGGTCGGGCGCGACCAGGCCCCCCGCTGTGGACGATAATCAATGGGACCAACTGTATGGATGGGAGTCTTCTCTTCTCTCTATCTGTGCGGTAATACAATCGTACCTGGAGGACTTCAAATCTCCGCGACGACTCAAATGGCACACGACCGCCGCTTGTGGCTCTTCCTCTTTCGTTCGCCTACGGTGGGGGTCTGTCTTTTCTTTCGCTCGGGAGAGTGGGAGGACCTACAAGGAGTATCACGCCACTACGAGTCTTATCAGCCTCGTTGTTCTCCCTCCGTTCCTATCCCGATCATCAATATTCAGTGTTCAACTTTCATTCATTCATTGGCCATCTCACGTAACCAGGCCCACCGCGCGCATCGGAGCGTACTGCGAAGGCACCTCACAGAGGCAACATGATCCCTCCCAGTCACTGGGAGGATGTTTTCCTTGCATTCCGCATTTAAACTGGAGTTACCCGGGATGGAGATGGCCCCTGAGGCAGGGTGTCTTTCCCCATTTCTTCACCCCTGTGATTCTGGACTTCTTTCTTCTTTCTTCTTTCGTTCTCTCCCTTGGTGTCCACCAGTACGCCTACACAGAAGTAGGTCGCTTTCCCGCCGGGCGGACATTTCTGCGATTCCGAGATGGCGCCAACCTCAGTGGTCAGTGCGTTTTATTGTTGGCTCCAGGGTCCGTCCCTCTTGGTCTGACACACGAGGCAGTCGTTCGCGAAACGCGGACCCAACCAATCCCACATGATAGTCGCCACCATAGTCCTCGTCGTGATCGCCTCAGCATGCACCATCCTCCTCGCCGCGATCTTTATCCCCAGGTGGCATGTCGCCAGACGCAAGAGAAAGCTTACCGAGCTCGAGCGGCCTCCTTCCAAGCTCTCGGCCAGGTCGTTCTCATCGCCAGATGCGAAGATCTCGGCGATTTCGGCACCTATTCCACAACACACGAGCAACCTGTTTCGAGATCTCAAAGCTTTACCGTTCCGGCCGGATCGACCCGCGCAGCCTTGGGGAGAGGATATCACTTCTGAGCGTGTGGACAAGCGGCAGCTCTCTACGAGACTCGTGAAGGCATTCTCCGTGCAACGATCACAGTACAGCACGTACTCCCAAGTTTCTCTACCCACCGAAAGGTCCCTCAATTTATCTGCCGTTCACCCTCCCGCCGTTCCTAAGAAGGTGTTCACTCGTAATAGTTCGTGGAGAGCATCACTTATGGACGGGGATTCCGGCAATCGATCGCCGCACAAGGACGGAGACACCTACCGTCCGATGTCCAGACGAGCTCCGTTCAGGAAACCTCATCCATTCCCCGTTTCCCCACTCTCCGTCCGCGGACGCCCAGACGAAGGTGTACCGCTCGAGGAGTCTGCGCCGCCGTTGTAGCGCGTCTCAGCTCTGTGCCAACTTTATATTTATTTTACATTCGACCCCCGCCTTCGAGCGGGTAGTCGCGAGTTACTTTTACTTATATCGCAGCGCGTATCCATGTAGAAGCGTGTTTAAACTTCTGTCGGAGCAGTTGGTTACCAGTAGAAGGTTTCGTCCTCTCTGGTACTCAAGTGCTCTTGGGCCCGGGCCGGGGTATGTGTGTGGTAATCGGTATCTGCATTCTTCTAGCCGTAATCTCTCTCGATGATGTAAAAACTCAAATTCGGTTGTAAACAAACTTACATATGCGTCAGGCCCCAGGTCCACCTCGCCTATCTGAGGTTTGACGTTTTTGGGGGGCACGATTGGCGCATCATGAATTCGAAGTAAATGGGTCACCAAGCAGACAGAGGGACCCGGATGCAGTGACGGTGAAGTGGGGGTACGGTATATAACCTTCCGTCAAACGAAATCTCGTGCCTTGTTGCGTTGCTCCGTCTTCCCGTTTCGCCTTCCCGGTTCCGAGCCGAGGGAGTACGCAAACCCGAATAAATGCCGTTCCAGGTTAGCACGGCGAATAATGCCTGGTCAACACCACTCGCTTGGGTGCCGTGTTCCGACCCGGGTTCTGCAACTTTGACGAGATCCCAACTTGCGTTGTGATAACGCTGACCGGTTTCCTGGTCCATTGCCAACCGGAGCTGTGGTGGGGTGCGTTAGGGGTTTGATCAGAACCTACCCGGCTTCTCAATACACCCCTCGACCGGTGACCAGATACGACCATCAAACAATCAGCCAAAGACCGTAAACTGTGATGGGTGGCAACGACCTCAAAAGATCCAAAGCCATGTTGAACCGGGAGACGATTACAGTCATTACAAATTCGAGTACGAGGCAAACCAAACCCATCTCCATATCGAAGGTATATTGAGAAAATGGGAAGGAGCGAGGGCTCTAGAGCGCCAGATGACAACAGGAAGGGGCTCGAACGCCAACGTGAGGAAATGAAACTTATCTGGTACACGAAGAGATGGAAAACATACCTCCTCTCACCGGAGAAGACGTTGAAGGCCCAACGGGCCTGTTATCAACAAAGTTAAAAGTGCGTAAAGTAAGAGGAGTGAAGACTGCAAGTGGATGGTGAAAGAGAGGAGAGAACTAGAGCGTCAGATAGGTAACGGTGGGAGAACATGCGCAGGGGTGGCCGGGAGGATGAAGAACAGCGGGGATAGGGGGCGGTAGATCATGCAAAAGGGAAGGAAATAGTCGATAACACAGCGTATCCAGAACCCGATTACAGAAGACCACATTCACGGAGATGCAGCTGTAACAGGATATCTTGGATGGCACTCAACACGACTGGGGAGAAAAGCGGCATGAGATGTGTTACACGGGCCAAAGAAACGCGGAGACGTACACTTAATCTGTTGGGTGTCGGTAGCGCAAGTATAGTGGGCATAGATCTGTTTCGTCGCGGCGCTCTGGTTGAGGGAAACAAACCGTTGCAGAAGGTAGTCGCAAGCGGCATCGTAGTTATCACCACCGTTGTAATCAGGGAAGTAATCTCCCAGCGGCGACCGAGGGAGTTTCTCCATGAACAGGTCAATCTTGTTCAAGAACAAGATCTGATGGAGACGTGAGCGATGGACGAGACCGATCAAATGGGATAAACTGACGATTGAAGTCTTGACAAACCAACGCGAGTTGCAAATCGAGTCGAACAGGGTCAATGCTTCTTGCATACGGTTCTATGAAATACCGGTGAGCGAGCCGCTCGCGGTTTCGGGGGACCGGTAACGTGGACTTACGACGCTCTCATCTTCGTACAGCATTTGGTCGTACTCGCTCAAACTGACCAGGAACACCAGGGCGGTGACATTTTCGAAACAGTGGATCCACTTCTTACGTTCCGACCGCTGACCACCGACGTCGAACAGCTTGTATGTGAGTTCGCCGACCTTGAAGGTGGTTTCGGTGATACCGGTTGTCTTGACACGAGATCGGAGGATATCCTGGTCGGTGGGCTGGTAACCAGGAGATGACATGCGGTCGATGGAGTTGAAGTAGTAGACGGCTGAGTCGTTGAGCTGGAACTCCCTTGACCTGGAGACGGCCTCCCTGACACCAGGATCCTTCCAAAGTCCACGGACGGCATCACTAATGTCCCTCGGGAGGACCTCACCCTCTATTTGACCGGGGAGAGAGAGGATGATCGAACGACGGGCGTCACTCTGGGGAGAGAGTTGGATGTCGAGGTGGGGAAGCGCCTCGAGAATTGCCCTGGGCGACAAAATGAACAAGGTGGTTGAAAAAACAAGTGCGGCGAAAGTTCGCACCTCATAGATTGGATAGTATTGGAGTAGATGATCTCCTTGTACGACTCCCGTTCTTGGTCATTGTAACCACCGTGGTGGATTAACTTCATCTGTTTCAGAACGGTAGACTGCCAATGTGGGTTAATGCGGGATCTGAGGGGAGGACCGGGGGATGGTCTTACCTTGCCAGACTCTCCAGCACCGAGCAACAGCATCTTAATCTCGTTCTTGGCCATCATGCGGTCCTTTTTGAGCTGGCTCTCAATCTCGTCATTTCCTGTCGGTGGCGTTGAATGAGTCTGGGTGTAGAGGGGAAGAGAAAGAAAAACTGACTGGCTTTAGCCTCGCTGTCGACGGCGGAGGACTGAACGCAACCCATTTCGAAAAAGTGTTACAGAGTTGTGTGGGTTATCAAGCAAGAAACAAAAGGAGTGGGCGGCCGCGCTGGGAGGACAGACGACGGATTTGGCGGGTGTTGAGGCGGAGGTAGTGAGCGGCGGCGAGTTTGGTCGGCCGGGGGCGGGGAGAGGGAGGGAGGGGGACGGGACGGATGAGAAGAAGGGCGAAAAACCTTTTGAAGGGATGGGGGTGGGTTAGGGATAAGTGTAGTGACCAGTCTTGTCCAAAAGCGTACTTTGCAAAACGAGTACAAACAGACGGCCAACAATTATTTCCGATTCGGGAAACCTCGCGACAAGGTCAGACCCTAATTAAGTCTAGTAGCCGCTGCTCGACCCGCCACCTGCTTTTATTCCCTGTGGGAACAACTCCCGGAAGAGCTGAGGGTAGTGTCGCTCTGCCACGTCTGGGTGACTTCTGCAAAAAAGATAAAAGTCAGGGAGGATTGAGATTTCACGGGGATTGACCCACTTGATGCGACCGATCAACGACACACGTCCAGAGTATTCAAGTCCATACTCCCCATAGTTAACCGCTGTTTGGGTGAAGTGGATCAGCGTAGGCGACACCAGACGCTCACGACACCTACAGTCCGTCGCACCGACAACGCCACGCTTCCCTCTCAACGCCAAGACCTCTGGCGGAACTGTGACGACCCAGGCGTTTGTGAGCTCGCTTCGCCACAACCGAACGGACGCCTACAGTTCAACCGAATCCGGCTCAGTTGTAAGTTTTGACCGATATTCTGGAAGAACGGAATCGAATATCGGGGGGTTGATCCGATTGGTGGCGACAAAACCCGATGGGACGTCGCTCGCGTGAGCCCATAGGTCACCATCTCCAAACCTACGGTGGAAATTCGCCAAACTGTTGGGGACGGAAACGGTCGAGAATGGAACAAACGCCCTCACCCTTGCCGATATTAACAACGAATGTTCCAGGAATGGGTGGCACGTCAATCCAATCGCCTGAAAGATTCTGCACCTGAAGCCCATTGTGCGTTGACGCCTGCAGCAACTACGTGATTTCAACGTCAACCATGTCGTAACCGGCAGGCGGGAGGTAAAGCCCCGGCATACAAATGTCAAAAAACCAGAATCGAAGTGCGGACCGACACCTTGGTTTGAAGTCAGATCACTGACAGCGGGATACTTGACCACCTATGGATCTGTTAATGTCCGCCCCACATGGGGAACCACGGTTGGACGTGTACGCGCGCACCTTGGCACGGTGTTGCATAACTGGGTCAAAAAATATCCGCAGCGCGTCTTTCTCGAGCCCCAATGCCTCCGCTATGAGATCGGTGAATTGGTAGCTCAAGTCTTCGCACTGGGCGAGGTATCGCAAGAAATCCTCTTTAAACCCAGGGACATCCTCATCATCATGCCACTAAAATGAAATCAGTCAGGGCGAGACAGGACCATCCGCAGTCGGGAGGCGCTCACTTGAGCGGGTCCCCACAGTTTGAGATGCTCGGGGGCCCCAGGCGTCCACGGGTTCTCATAGGGGGTAGCAAAGTCGTATTGCTCCCTTTGGTCTGCTTTCCCCTTGGTGTACTCCGTACCTACCCTCGTGTATCCCAAGAAATGGGGATTGTTCCTCATCAACAACTTATCTTTCTTCTCCTGGGGGATCGTGAACAGCTTGGGAGCATACTCGATGACCAGATCGATGTCATCCTGCGAAACGGGGGGGTTGGACAGATACAAAAAGCCGACGTTTATCAGAGCGTTTCTGAGCTGATCCAGGAACTCTGGACGAGTTGCGGGATCATTGGTGAGGGCGTAGTCCAAGACGGGAACGGAGGAGAAATCTTGGTTGGTGGCCATGCTCTCTCAAGTCCACAAGGCTACCCTTGCTTTTGAATCATCTCCAGTCGAGTCGTGTCATCTGACGTGATCTCTTCGTCGTCTGTGTGCAATCCCATCCCTGTCCTGTGCGCTTCTCGCATCTGTGGTCACCGTCATGAACGCATTGCGTAATATCTGGCCTTCAGCAGACGGTCCGCTCCACTCCGCCAGCACCCCAATGGTCCCGAATCAACCCACCAGCGATGTCCCGGACGGGAGCTCAGGTGGTATCCTAAGCAGGTTCACAGGCCACAGACGTTCTCAATCCCAGTCCCAATCTCAGTCTCAACCTCGCCCCAATGCCACTCAGGCACAATCGCCCAACCGGCGCAGGGACCGTGCACCGCCGTACTCTGACTATTCCACCCAAGGCCCATTTCCCAGTCGTATGTTCTTCAGTGAAAACTTCATGCTTGGGGCTGGCGCCGTCATCATCCAACCTTCGTCCGGGAAAGTAGTCATCGTACAGGATGGCGATTCTTGGTTTTTACCCAAGGGCAGGAAGGATCTTGGAGAGTCCGTCGAGCAGGCGGCGCTAAGGGAGGCATACGAAGAGGTGCGTCTTTCACTTTCGCTTAATCTCTCCCCGATTGCGTTTTCGACCCACGGTCGCCAGTCTGGCTACCGATGCGAATTCCTGCCACTCTATCACTGGACGAACGCCCCCGTCGGGTCACGCTTGGCGTATGGACAAAAGCACACGGAGCCACTATACGTCACCATCACTTCCTATGCTGGACGTCGGAACAGACCTCCTGGGGAATATTTGACCTTCTGGTACACATGTCAGATCGGGCCAGACGCGGTGAGCGAGTCTCTATCAAGGTCGTATCGACCCCGCATTTCTCAAACTGTATCCGGACAGGTTCGTGAACTCGGAACCGGAATGCCGGACGAGGCTGGATACATTGGACATCTCGTCACTGTCGAAGTGGCGGACCAACTGCTGGGTGACGGCGAGAGATGGGTCCTCGCGGCGGCACGTAACGAATGGGTACGAAGTTTGGAAATCGACGAACGGATTCGCGCAACGGAAGCCCAGAAAGGGGGCGAGGAACGGCAATCGAATTTGAATAACGACGGTGAGAGTACCTAACAGACACTCTGGATCCCCAGAAATTATTCCCTTGTCGCAGTGTATAAGATATCACTCACGAAGCCGTGTAATATACCGTAACCACGAGAGGCAATACCAGCGCGAAGGTCTCACCTATCGCTATCGTCCCCCGTCGCTAAGTTTGAGTGCGTTGGCCGGTGATCCCCCCGGTTTAGGACTGGCAGCGTTCAAGCGGTATGCTCGGGCTACCCTCCTGTACCCTTGGGGACATCACTCGGTCCTCCGCCTGTGATACGGCAGCCTGCCAGGGTATAAGCCCCTCGGTATCTTGGAAGTCCCCTTTCAATCCGTACGCACAACGATGCCGATAACAACATCCTCCCTGCTATTCCTGAACTGCGAAACGCAACGACCCCTCGGCGGGATCCACCGCCGGGTGGTTACCCGCTTCGGAAGCCGGTGATCACGAGGAGAACGGAGGACGAAGTCGCGGTCGTAGGATGGAGAACATTGTTTTTCCGGACTGGGGTCACGCTCGGGTGGTCCGACCGGTTGGTACGGGCGTGTGCGCGACTTGGGAGCGCCTACCAGTGAGTTGTTAACTTTCTACACCCAAAAGTTCACAATGGAAGGGCTAAAGCGAGCCCAGGGGTACATAAGATCCGACGACCGTCGCCACGAAATATATTATGTACCCCCAAAGGCGACACTGGCTCATCCTCCGGGCCTCGGAGCAGTGCGTCTGTCGAAATCAAATCGTGCAGAGCGCCCCCGTCACGGATGAATTGATCGGTATGGATACCCTTTTCGCCTCATCCACAGCGGGCGCCGCCGACAAGCAGAACTCCGGCCGACCACTTGGTACGATACGAATCACTACGGGTTGTGGATGCTATGAAAAGCCTGAGCATTAATGCGGTGTATCTATGCAACGTGGACACAGTATGGACGGTCAGCAGAGTGAGGGACCGGTCATTCCATGTCTTCGTCTGAGTCCGAGATAAGTTCTTTACTTTTGCTGTTGACACGCGATCAGCAAAGAGGCAAAGGACGATGAAAGAAACCGACGCACTATTGTTTCTTTCGGGCGGGAGCTGAGACTTGTTCCCCGTCATCATCGTCACGTATCACCCGTTTCTTCGACGACCGCTAGAAAAATAAACGTTCAGTTCAGCGCGCACAAGTGCCAGGTGGTGACAAACCTTCTTGGATGGCTTCGAGTCAGCTCCTCCCTCTTCATCAGTGAAGAGGCCCTCCCTCTCGCTCCCAGAGTCACCACCAACCCTCTTCAATTTACCTCTCCTCTTTTTCTTCGGGGGTTCAAACTCCCCTTCGTTTCCGCTGCCGACCTCCGCCTTGACGCGTCGCTGCTTCTTAGGTTTCTTCTCCTTCTCTTCGTCACTGTCCACCTTGATGTCTTTTGTCCACTCCAGAGCCGTCTCTCGTGCCTTCCTGCGCTCCGCGGCGAGTGCCTCCGCATTCTCTCGTCGTTTTTTCGCTCCCTCCAACTGAAGACGGAAACGGTCAATTACATATCCATGGAGCGGATGACGGGGATGCGAACCTCCAGAGCTTCCTGCTTCTCCCTCTCCTCCTGTCTCAATTTCTTCGCGTAAGCCAGCTTCTCCGCTTTCTCGGCGTCGTACTGCCGCTGGGTCTGGAGATGTTCATCCGCTTTCCTCATCATGTTGTCCCCATACTTTCGCCTCTGATCGGCGATGTTCTTTTCGTAGGGAAGTGATGGGGCCTCATCAGCAGCTAAAGAAGTGAACAGCCTGTTTGCTCAACCGTCAGTTTTGACAGGCGTGACAATCCGGCGGGGGATAAATACCTCTGAGCCTTCGCGCCTTGCTCGATGGCACTCTCCAGATCCGTAATCTGCCGCTTCCCAAGTGGAATCGAGAACATCATTTCCGCTGCTTTCTGCATCATCATTGCGATGTTGTACAAAACAGCCTTGTCGTGTGGAGCTATATGAAGTGCCTAACCGTGGCCGTTAACTGATTCAACGAATCGTACTATTTTGGGGAGGTAATCGCACCTTCTGCGCGCAGTTGAGCGCCAAATTCATCTGAGCGTACGATTGGTCCTTGGTGGCCTTCGCGTAGTGTGATCGACACAGACACATCAGAAGCGATCCGTTCTGGCCGTTGTAGAACCGAGTCGAAGCGGTTTCATACTGTAAAGTGAAATAATTTAGGCGATAGGATGGCGATCAACCCAGGGGGTACTTACGCTTTCAATGGCCCTATCATATTCCTCCCTCGCGAAGTAACAATGTCCCATGTTCACGTAAACGCTTCCATCGTTGAGTGATTCCTTGATCTTCGAGAACACCTCCAGAGCATCCCTGGCGTTATTATACCGCTTTAGAACCTCATCCGACCCAGGGACAGGGGTCTGAGAAAGAGCTCCGCCCATGGTTCCTAAGGCGTCCTCCGCGATGACGATAGCCAATCCTTGGGCGGCGACGGCACACAACGGATCGAGCTGCAGAGCCTTTTCGTAGAACTCCGCGGACCTCTGGAACCCACGTTTCCGCTCCTCGATCTGTTTGACGTCCCGATTCTCTCGCGCCTGGTAATACATGATCCACCCAGAGGCGCACAGTGAGTAGACGTCGTGCTTGTCGTGATCCCTAAGCGTGGCGAACACGAAATCCTTCGCGTGTCTGTGAAGGTTTGACTGGATCAGGAAGCGGGTGTAGGAGGCCCGGATATTGAGATTGTTCGGCTGGGAGGCCAAAGCCTGCTTGAGGAGCTCATGTGCCTCGTTGCCATTGTTCAACGTGGCGGAAAGATCGGCCAGACGAATTTTGGCTGGACGCGAGTCAGAGCTGCGCAGGGAGTTGGCGAGTCCCCGACTTACCATCGACGTATTCTGGGTGGTGAGCGAGTAGCTTCTCGTATGCCTCCTGGGCGCGGTCGAGCTCCCCTTGACCCTCGTATACCCTAGCCAGATTGTACAGGATGGTCGTGGAGACAGCGTCGCTATCAGGCAAAGCAGCGGCAGCGTTACTCGTGAGCGCTTGCTCATATGCTGCTCGTGCTTGTTGAAGGTTGCCATCCAGGTGGTCCAACACCCCCAGATTGTTCATCAACTTAGGGTCGGCCCTATGCGCGACTTCGTTTATTCGTAGCGCCTCCTGAACTGCATGTTTCACGACGTCAACGTTGTCGTCCTGCCAAAGTTTCGCGATCTCCATGTGCATCTCCACGTCTTCGGCAAGGTTACGCGCGGACTTGTTCGGCAGTGAAGGACCCACTCCGTTCGTCGAGGTGGAGGCACGGCTGCTGTCTTCCGGTAAGTGAAGTTCCTTAGTGACCTTCTCGAATAGCTCTCGTGCGCGTTCTTTTTCCTTTGAGAACTCAGATGTGGAGACTCCAGGTCGGGGATTCGCTCTCAAGGAGGCGAGCATTGCCATGGCTTCGACCGAATGCTGGCTGCTGGGGGGTTGGAGGAGAGAATCTAACGTATGGATAGAAGCGGGAATTTCGTCTATGGTGTGCAAGTTAGTACATCATCATCATTCACCTACTGGCGAGAGCCCTACCTGTTTCTAGTTGTATTTGGGCCAATCCGATGGCGGCTGCTGGGTTTATGACCGGTGCCTTCATTGCTTCCGTGTAATGCCGCGTGGCGTCAAGAACGGATCCTTCAGCATGACTAACCCTGCCAGCCTTGATGTATCCGTCCGTTAAGATGGTGAGAGTGTCTGCGAACTGTATCGTCCGCTCCGCGAGCTTCATCGCCTGTCCAAAGTTTTCAGTACCGCATCGCGCCCAGAGTGAATGTAATTGGTATACTCGAGTGTGATTCCCTTTGCGGAGGAAGAGTTCACATAACGCGTTCGCAGCGGCAGAATTCTTCTGGTTTGCCTTGAACGCCAGCTCGATCAGCTTCGTACCGCTCATGAAGGCCGATCGCCGCTCATCCTCTGGTAACTTCTCGTTCTTACTGGTATTGATGGCCTCCAGACCAAGGAGAAGTTGGGCAGAAGAGTTGTTGTGGTTCTAAACCGGCTCAAGGGGTGAACCCACGTCGAGACGGCCAAGAGGATGGGGTCATACCACTTCCAAACTCCGTTGCCAAGCCGCCTTCGCCCTGGACTTTTGATCCAAAGCCCAAAAGCACAGTCCGATACCAATTCGGGGATCCGGTTTACATTCTGGGTTGTACCGTAAGACATCTTGGAAAAGTTTGAGAGCTTGAGAGTATTGGCGTCGAGCATAGAGGATGCGTGCCTGTTCGAGTGAACGTGAACTCCTGGGTTTTCCACGATTTTGGAACCTCAGGTAGTGCATACCTTCCCGAGAAGCGCGATAACGTTTGTTGGATGCGTGGACAGGACGGCATCAAAACATCGAGCAGCGTCTTCCATACTCCGGGTCGCCATCTGGTGGATACCTACACAATTAAGGGACGAGGCACTCGAAGGGTCGGGTGTAAAAATACCTCTTGCGAGAAGGAATAGCACCCCGCCATCGCTCTCGCTTTGTTGGAGTGCGCCGTCACTGGCGTTAACACACATCGCCGCATCCTTGTAGTGTTCCTCCTTTGTCTTCTGAGACGTCATATCATCCTGACCTGGCTATGTTTGGGTATTCCGGGGAGACATAAGATATAGGAAACGCGTACGAGGATTGGGCAGGATGAGTTTGGGTGCCTGCCGCGCCCTAGAAATATGTACATTCGCCAAGAAAGAGTGTATCGGCGCCAGCGAGCCCGGGTCCGAGGGTGAAAGCTCTACAAACGGCGCGAGAGGTCGCAAGGGGTTCATGCACGCAATGGAACACACTGCTCACTTGTGATTGCAGCAAGGGCGATCTTCTCGGCCTCGTCGTGGTACCCTCTTTGCCAATACTCCTGGGCCAACTTTGTCCATACCCAAACTTTGCATTCACTCTCGTTCAGGACGAGAATGAGATTGGTCGCGTCTTCCTCGAGTTCGTCAAGCTCGATCGTCACGACTTCGTTGACGAGATCAAGTTCGATAGTCTTGGGGGCCTTCAGGTCCGACATTTGCCTACAAGAATCCTTCTGACCCTAGTGAGGTGTGACACTGGCCGACGGCTCGTCGCGTGTGGGTGGGGGTCGCCAAGATGTGGCCCGGAAGCAGCGGGTGTAATTGATCGGATTGGGTGAAGCGCCAAAACAGGCAGACGCGAGACTCGTGGGAAAGAAACCACACCACTAGGTCCACTGTGGTACAGACGCGATAGTATTTTACAGGGAAACGTTGAGATAGAGGTGTGAAAGATGCACCCAGAAAGCATGCAGGCCGTCAATTGTGTTCACGCGTCACCATTCTCTGGAAGCCTGATCCTTCCCTCGCGCTTCGCCATCTGTTGTCTCCAGAACAGAACGCCTGCGAGAGCAATGGGGTGCAATACCATAAACAGAATTCCAAGGACCTAAAAGACACGGTTTGCATCAATCCTGGGGGATCCGGGGTGTATGCTTACGATGATTGGGCGTGGTTTTGGACTCGTGGACCAAATAGCGATGTCAATCCACACCGCGGCAACACACCAGACGATATCACTTCGTGCCACAATTACAATCAAACCAATGAGGTTTGCGGCGAGCACAACGGCAAAACCGATCCACTGGTGGTCAGTGTAATGTTCCGGTTCGCTTGGCTTCCAAGTCAAACCCAAGGTGACACTGGCAAAACATTGGTTCAGGTTTAATCCACAGGTTTAATCTCTACTCACAAGAGTGAGTACGGAAACATGACGGTCAGGGGGAGGACCAAAAAGAAGCGGAGGGGGGCATGGACGAATGCAACATCGAAGGGCCGTTTCCTGAGCTCCGGTGGGTGGGTGATAAGGATCGCCACGTTTGGATAAATGAGCAGCACGACGAGGATACCGAGGAGGACAGTCGAAGCAAGGAACCATTGGAAAACCTTGCGGAAGCGGGTATAAGTCAGACTGTCTCGAAAAGTAGGATGGCATACCCATGTGATGGCCCACGCAGCCATGACGAAGTTTGCGAGCACCAGGGGGTAACCAACCCCTTTAATGATCATTTCCTACGGTGTAACGGGTGAGACAGTGGTCAGGCACATCACCCTCTAGAGAATTACCTTTGTTTCCTGCTTCCCTGCTAGGACAAGGAGAACGCAGTATCCTAATTGACCCACGTATAGCAGGAGGATGTATATGGCGATGAGCCATGGTTGCGGTGAAATGGACGAAGGATACTGTCTCTCGACCCCACCTGTTGGGATGTTGGGCAACCCGCTTGGATGCGGACGACTGGGGACTCACGAATGGACGGGTTGACCACGATGCTGCAGATAAGAACTGTGACGATGTTGGCAGCTAGGGATAGCGGTGTCAGCACCTGCAACCTATGGAGATCTGGGGTTAATGGGAGCGGGAACGGCGACTGGGGATAGGTTCGTGCCTGACGAGGGTGAGATAGTCTTTGACGAGGGGGTTGGACGTGTCGATGGGTAGATTCTGCAGATTTTGTGCCATTTGAGCTTTACCCCGGTGGTGGTTGATAGAGATGAAGGTGGGAGGGGGTGTGTTGAGTAGGTGCGTCCGCATCCCCCGCTACGTCTGCGATGACGCCCCGACTCCATGGAAAGGTGATGTCATCGGCCCCCCAGTACGCCTGGGTGGGCGACAGGGTTGGCGACATCGCACCTCGTGGATTCGCTGCCGAGACTGTGGGTGGGCGTTTCCGCAGCCACGACAGAAGTCGAGGTCGAGTCGGCTGGTGGGAGAGACCGAGGCAATGGGTGACGTAATTTAGACTCGAAAGCCTCCCCTTCAATTCCTCCTCTCGATCCAGCGATCATCACTCTTTCTCTTGCACCACCATGTTACACCGAAAGGTTTCGACTCCTTCTTTCAAGATCGCAGTGGCCACCATACAGTCTATGGGGTCTGCCCCCAACTCCCCTGGCCTTTCCCACGGCGTTTCGTCTTTCAACTTTCACCACCAAGGATCGGCGCTGGCTTCGCCCCAACACTCCCCTCGTTTTCTCGATTTCCACCCGACTGCTCCCAAAACTCCTACTATCACGAAATCGCGGCTAGAGTCTCACACAATTAGTGGCTTCTTCGGCCCTTCTGGCCCTGGAGAGTCCCTGCCCCCTATTGCTTCCCGCACCACGAAGGTACGGTTGCTTCTCGGCGTGGACTATTCAGCAATCAACCGAGGCTGTTTAGGTTGAGACTGCACCGTCTGCGAAAACGCTTTTCCAATTAGTGAGGTTCGAGCTCCCTCCTGTCGTGATCCAGGGGCTCCCATTGCAGCATGGGATACCAGGATTTGCTTCCTTCAACTTCGGAAGCGTCCATTCGGTGACATACCGTTCGACCTGCGAGAGGCTTCCGACTCCCTATCCCCTGAGAGAGGACCTGGACTGGTTGGACCTTCAAGATGAGGCTGAGTTGTATGCTCTCGGCCTCCAAGAGGACTCCGACTCCGAGTCATCTACCCCTGGCATCTCCACAAGGCCGTCACCGTCCTTCCTGTTATCCGGCTTTCCGACCGCGCTGTGCTTGTCCAGGGATGACGACGTTTCTGCTACGAAAAAGGCCCCTCCCGCCCGGTTACAACAAAAATCCCTCTCACACTCCAAATCTCTCAGTGCCTTGGACACCTCAACGAATGATTCCATCACCACCACCAATTCGTCCCTGTCCTCTTCACGCCCATCTGCTAGGCCAATGTTGATCTCCGCTCTCTCTTCCGCGCTGGCTCGCAGGGAACGCAGCCGGAAAACCCGATTCGAAGCCCTTCCGTTTGCAGCCCATCTCACCGACGATGCTTCTTGGAAGCCCGTGCAGTCCTACATCCCAACCCCTTTCCCTTCTCCAGCTGCTGGTCGAGCACTAGACCCAGATCTTATGTTTGATTCTATATCGTGACGAAAGGCTCAGGTTCATCTGGGGACGACATTCTACGAACTATGTCTGCATCTTGTTTCCTTCTGTAAGATATCATGTACACAAGCAAAATATGTTATCCGCGATCCTCGGCCCTTCTCAACTATAAATTGGATAGAAAATCCCAAAGCGAGTCGCGGTGGATGTAATCGTGGTGGACGATGCTGACCAGCCACCTCTCCTTTCGAACACCTTCCAGTAATTCGTGCTCCGGCGATCGAGGAGGATAAACTGAAGCCCACTCCGCCCAGAGTGAGAATGCCGCATCCTGACAACGCGTGAGCTCGTGGTGTATCGAAGGAGAGCTTGGCACACATACCTTCCAGGCCAAGAAAGATTCCCTCTCGATGATAGTCGTTTGTACGATCTCCTGACCAGGGAAGACGCCCCATGTAACCGCGTTCCTCCCGGTATCATCCATATTGGTTCGTAAATGACCCTACACGAACCCCACCTCCCCAGTCAGGGAAGCGACCGCCAGAGACAGCAATTGACACACCTCAAGGTTTATCGCAAAGTAGTCCAGCCACCCTTTCCCTTCTGATTCCACCTTACGTATTATCCTCTCAACATCTTCTTCCAGAGCAAAGAACTCCACGAAGGCTTTCTGGTAAACGTACCCTCCCGGGGGTCCCCACCCAAAAACCGGGTCGGTCGACTTCACCCCATCTACTGCGGGCTGGGAACCAACAGTCCACCACCCTCGTTTTGTGAGTTTCTCAAGCTGAGGCAGAATAACCTGGGATTCCTCGGAGAGAGGGGCGTCGGAAAACGGGGTGTCCGGAATTTCGGAATGGAGGTGCCTCAGGAACACCGAGGTCAATTCTTCAAGCGTCGTCGGTCTACCCCATTTCACAGCGGCCTGGTTCGTCTACAAAACAAGCCCTCAGAAAATGGTGGGGAACATATATAACGTGATTGAGTCATTGACAGACCGGGTAGATCACGGAACCTCCCCAGGGATCCTGAAAACCGTAAGCGGGACTTTGAAAGTCGCCAAAGCGTCCGTTCGGAAATTCGTCCCAAGTGGAGGCGGAGGTGACCTCCCCCCTCCCCATCCCACTCACATTCAAGGGCTGGCCATTGAGACTCTGAGCAGCCGTGTCGGTAGCCTTATGGGCTGATATCGTCAGGTCTGTTTCCGAGGCCAAAGGTTTATGGTCGACCATCTGAAAGGAACAGGGAAGCCCCAACGGCGCGTTCACATGGCGGAATGAGGACTCACGTTGATCAATTTGTTCGAGCGATGGTCATCGTGGCGACC
>Ga0307516_10004732_pt1 | contig 16636 bp, 20 predicted proteins | sample 19_EM_MG_FD_203310 | JGI IMG/M metagenome (GOLD analysis project Ga0307516, IMG submission 203310) | Populus trichocarpa ectomycorrhiza microbial communities from riparian zone in the Pacific Northwest, United States - 19_EM | ecosystem: Host-associated > Plants > Roots > Unclassified | place...
CTTGTTACATGTAACGCCCCACCCTTCCATTCGAGCGTTCTACACAACTGTTGTGAGGGTTATCGTCAAAGTTCCCCTCAGTGGGAGGTCCCAGGCCTGTTACCGACAAAGCCATCTCGTTTCAGGCTCTCACGCGGCGGGCCATACTCCCGTACGAGGAAGGAACATTGCCCCGGTCACACGGGTCAGTCAAGTCACTGACGCTGAATGTGAAGGTGTGGGAGTAAAGCTACATCAGCGTGGCGCCGGAGACCGAAGGTGGACAGGCCCTTGTCCAGGCTCTCTCAGTCGATGACGGCGCTGGGTAGCTCGGTCAGCCCTCCGTTACTTACCATACATTGAATCCGTTCTCAGCCCCCTGCGGCGGTTTGCGGGTCATTCAGCCCGGTGGAATGACTCCGGAAACTCCAAACCGATCCGCCAAGACGAACACTCCGGCTGTGCGGTGGCCTCTGGCGATGGTATCAGATTTTCTCCCCCACCGGAGTTCACGTTGTGAGTTCTGGGCGCGGGAATATTAATTGCCCAGATCTCTTGACACGAGGACCCGTTAGGGCCGTCGGTTATTCCTCTGAAACGACCGCTGTGAACGGCCGCACCACGCGGTTGTGGCATCCAGTGGATATCCAGAAACCTGAGGAGATGAGCCCTCCCAGGGCGATAGCCATGGGGATCGGATGTGGGAGCCACAAGGTACGCGAGGGGAAAGTGACGGGTAAGGCGGAGGTTTTGAAGTCGGTCCTCCGTGGGCAACGCTCACTGAGCCGTCGTGGAAAAAGCGACGGAGAAAAAAATCAGCCGCAAAAGTGATGGAACGAGCCTCCCCCAAAGGTGCTGTAAAGTGAGGTACGGCCATGGGAGGCAATGATGCCAACCCTATCGTTTGAATTATGGCCCACAAAAAAGCAGGATTGATTACGACAGAAGATAGTGGGTACAGTATGATTAGAAAGATCCAGATTCAGATGGCAGAGCACAAGCATCAAGGTTCGTTGGTGGACCGACAAAAAATAGACGTGAGTGCACTGTGAGTATGCGAGAATGGAAGGGGTGGCGCAAGAATAAAAAATAATTTAAAGAGCATGGGTCCACTCTCCCTGGCTCCCAGCCGTGGCATTCGTACGACTTTGTAGAGCCGAGAGCAACTCAGGCATGTCATCTTCGGCCTCTCGGGCAAAATAAGAGACATGCTCCGATGGGGGCCTCGGGAACGCGGAAAGCCCTGAAATACGTGAACCAGTGCTGTCTATAGTCAGGAAGCTTGAACGCGTGGGATCGGTGGCAGGTGGTATGAGGTTAGGGGAGGATTTTACTCTTGCAGTCGAGTTTGTCGTTTCGGCGATCAGAGCCACATGCCCTATACGTAGGTGTTAGTGAGAGATGGCATGGCACTCAAATAGGAGAGACAGACCCGATGCATGACGTGGGCTGTCGGTGGGAGGGGGGGTAGAAACTGCTTCAACGTTGCCGAGGCGTAGGTTTTCTTAAGGGACCAATTAGCATCGGTGCTTTCGAGCGGACAGGAATACGAACCCGTAATCTCGTCGTAATCTTCTACGGGGATTCTGTCAGAGAGGGATGAGACTTCTGATTCCACATCCTCGGGGAAGTTCTGTCGCAGTGATGTGACGGACGGATCCAAGGGGTGTCGTGAAGCGAGCGTTGATAGGAAAGGGTGATTCATTCCCAACACGGGCGGGGAACCGTCCGATGATGACACGTTAACCACGGAAGTCCTGGGGTCCCTCGATGGTTCATCGTTTGGACCCTCAGGCTGAGTGTCGCCTTCCGGGATAGACCTTTCGTTGCGGAGTTCGTACAGGTCTTCGCTGAGTTGACGTACAAGTGTCGTAAGCCGGCTCCTCCTCCTCGCCAAGTCGACGGGACTAGAGGCAAACCGCAGATCCCCCGCCTCGATTGCTGGGACAGGCAATTCAGGCGATTGGGGTGGGTTGGCTGTGGGGTTGTAAAACAGATCCTGAAAGCGATCCAGGTCATCAAGCCTGCCTAACGGCCGTGGCGTGAGTGGAGGAGACGAGTCATTGGATAGGCCAGGAGATGATCCACTAGACCCAACACACGGACGCAAGGGTGCTGGTGTAGAAGAGAATACAGACGGGTTGATCTGACCCGAAGAAGCGGTACGTAGTGACGCCGGGTTGGAGTTATCGCTGTCGGGCCGGAGGAAGATAGGAGGTGGCTCAAGCCACTCAGAGGTACCTTCGTCTCTCTCATCGCTCACCACGGACAACACTTCATGAACTTGACGGGAAGGGAACGTGTTTGATCGACTTGACGCGGTTCGTTCCGGTTGACGTCCGTACGGGTGGTGATCTTCACTTGCTCCGATCCCGCTATCCGTGCTTGAGCTTAGGCGGCTGCGCGCCAGAGAAAAGTTGAGCGCATCGCCCATGCGCAGGGTGTCGCTACCCCTGCGTAACGGTGGATCCGCCGACCCCCGCCTGACGGCTGTCGGCCGGTTAAGAGTAGGCGGAGTGGTGAAGACTCTTGGAGCCTCTTCGACATACGGGGAGTACTGGATTTCTTCGGGGCGGATTTCACGGAGGTGACCTGGAGTGACCTCTGCAAACATTTTCCTCGCGGGCGAAATGGCTTGGTCACGGTGAACCCATTGCGGCGATAGAGTCACTGGATGGACTGAGTGAATCGCATAGGGATGAACGATTGGTTGTCTGTGATGTACCCTTTCTGGCGGTTGTGAGGTGGTATTCATTGCCGTCCAGTGGTGGTTGTCCCTTCCCTGCGCGTATGGATGCGCGGGTAAGGTGATCTGCTCGTCGTTCGGATGTTCTCCAGAGGGCGGAGGTAAAAATATGGCGATCCCAATCCCTTCTGCGGACTGAGTCTGGGCCGACGGAGTTGGGGAGACGCCAAGCGTCTGGTGTGGAGGAGCGATTGAACCGCGGTCAGGCGAGATCCGATTTCGATCTACGGCAGGAGACACTGAAACGATACTATCCGGGGAGGTGGTCCTTTGCAGCTTGCCAGAAAGGGTGATGACGTTGGCGTCGTCCTCATTGACAAACGGGTCCGGCGCGTCGGTGGGGTTCAATATCCCGTCACCCCCGACGCAAAGACCGGTGGCAGTGGACCTGGCACGACGTAAGATGGATGTGACCGATCCTTTGTGCCTGTGTCCGGGACCATCGAGGATCGTACCGGCCGAGTTGGAGTGTCCATGGGACTTAGAGTGTCCGTGAGACTTGGAGCGCAACCGAGGGAACGTTGAACCCAAGGAACGAGTCGCCCGACCGCCCCCAGAGACGGTCTGTGTCGGGCTCGCGGATGAATTCGTTTTGTGAACGACTGACGGGATGGCTTGGTGACCAAGGAGGGTCCGCTCCGCCAAAAAGTCAAAGGTCCCCGCAGGGGGTTGCTGATAGGAAGGTTTGCGCGTTTTTCCAAGGGATTTAGACCTCGACAATGAGCGAGTCCTCTTGTTACCGAAAGATTTGGAGGCACGCTCCTGCCACATCTGACGTTCATTTTCCAGGTTTTGCCTGTCAGCGAGGACGCTAGGAATTGTCAGTAAGGTTAATTCGCCTTTCCTAGGGAGGCACGCACGTGATGAGTGATGGTATTGGGCTGGGTAATGCGAGATCATCCAAAGCATAGCTCCTCGGCCGGGGAAAGGAAGGAGGCTGGGGTACGCTTTCCCAGTTGGCACGAACTGTAACCGCCCCGGAAGGGTCCAAAGTACGGGACCCAATCATCGGCTGCAATCTCTTCAATGGCTTGGACTCTCCGGTGGTCGTTATCTCTTCGCAGATAATGCTCTCGGCGGGGCTTACGAGTCGAGGATTGAGTGTGTCGGGTTCTCCCCCCAGGTGACGTAACAGGAAGCGGGGTCGGGGTAACATGAACGCATCGCACCAAGTTCCAGCGGATAGCCAGTGGTTCTTGGTTTTTGGATACATTGCAGGCTGATGGGATGCAGCGCGTAAATCGGGGGTGGACATAGACGCCTTTAATCGGGAAGTCCGGGACGAAGGCCTGAGGTAGGCAGGGACTTTTTTGGGGGGAAATTTGAGGTGTTCGCTTTGGTTCTGCGGGCTTATCCGAGTGGGTGAGGGTTGTCTGAGGTTGGGAGAGGCATTGGCGTATGGGTGGCGCTGTAGCACTGCAGCGCTATTTGACCTTGAACGGTGAGATGTTTGCTCGTGGATAGACGGAGATGTTACGGCACTGGGAGCGAGATCGTCGGTAGATGCCCCAAACAGGCGCGTCTTTTCGTGTTTATGGTCGCTTCTGGAGAAGCTTTTGAGAGGGTCCGTCAACGAAGCACGGAAACCCGAGTCGCGACGCTGGAGCAGGGTATATGCACGTGGTCATGCTGGGAAGGTCGGGAACTCACCTTCGGAGAGGACCTAGCACGACCCAACGTCGCCCTATGAACTGGAACCGGTGTATCTCCGACCCCACCACCTTGATCCAAGCTGACATAGGAGGTCCTTGGCGGGGGTGTGCTATTCTGGCGAATACGACTGAATCTCCGACGGGGTTCGGTCATGATATTGGATAGCGTGGCCCTGGAAGCGTCTGGATATTTATGACCGTTGGAGGGGTGTGCCTGATTGTAGACATTGTGGACCTTTTCTTCGTTCAAGGGGGAGTGAGAACGCGAGCGTACGCTGAATGCGGGATCTTGTGCGTCGTCCCAATAGCCGGGAACGCGTTGAGCGCTAGTGGGCGATTCATAGGGCCCATTGTAAGGAATATACGAATCATCCCCGCCTTTCGAACCGTTATTTCGGGTTTCATAAGTAGGACCGACGCCAAATGCCTGACCAATGCGGGAGAGCCGGGCGAGCGGGGTGGTGTGCGACGCGGTCGTCATTGAACCGCATGAGCCGGTTCACTGGGAGTGCGATAGCGACGGAGAGGACAAAGGAGTGGGGATGGCGGAGCGAAGGAGGGCCGCCGCCGTGAACGGATGACTGGACTGGTCTGAGTTGGAACGTTGAAGGACGGTTGAAGCGGAAGCCGCCAACCCGCCTACCAAAAAACGCCGAGCCGGCCATGATGAAATCCAGACCAGAGCTCATCGGATTTACACAAAAAAATAATAACACGTGGGCGATAGAGCACGAGTCGTCGCTACGTATCTACGTTCATTCTTCGCCCGACCCAGCTAATCAGAGCCTGTTCAGGCAACAAGCGTCGAGGCGGTGGCAGAGTCGTATTTGAATGTCGGCGGGATCTGCTGCTTTGTTTTGTAGTAGCGGGCAAGGCGATGTATACGAGACTCGATCAGGATCAATCGGAACTTGGAGTCCTTGTCTTTCCTGTTGGTCTCGAGGTGCTTGCGAACGGCAACAGCCTTCTTTACGAGGTGCCAAAGGTCCTCGGGAATGCCGGGTGCAAGTCCTACAGTGGGGTAAGTGGATGCCAGTTGGTGATGTCACGCCAAAGGTACTAACCGCTCGATTTGAGGATGCGGAGAATCTTGTTGCCAGTTACGAATCGCACCTGAGGGATGCCGTACGAATCGCGGAGGGTGACACCGATTTGGGACGGGGTCAAACCCTTACGAGCGAGCTTGCAGATGTGCTCAACAACATCATCAGGGGTGGTCTTAAGCCACGTGGGGGGGGCACGGCGGTATGGAAGTGCGGAGGACGCTACGGAGGTTGGTGAGCATACAACCAGATGATAAAGAGCATCACAGATCAATACCAATGCCCTTTCCCGGAGCGTGCATACGACCCATGGTGATTCTGAGCAAAACAAAACATTGTCAAACTCACGAACCCCAACGATATTGGGCGATGCAGCCCGGCGCATACGCACGATTTTTTGCTATGTCGAGGAGGAACGGATGATGGGTGCTGGTGTTGTCACGCGAGGAAAGGTGATCCGGGGGTTGCCGTCTACTGTACAGCCGATCACAAGCCACACTACCCAATTGCCTACGCCAACCATTTTGCTAGTTCCTCGATCCCACAAGTATGAAGCTCAACATCGCCAGTAAGTTATATTCGACCTACGTCGGCGCGCCGTGTATACTGAGGGTATTACCCCAGACCCCGCAACCGGGGCTCAAAAACTCATTGACATCGACGATGAAAGGAGATAGTATGTTTCGAACGCATGTCGAAATAGCTCTTATATCTAATTGATGACCCAGCCGTATCTTCTATGAGAAGAAGATCTCCCAGGAAGTCCCCGCCGACTCAATCGGTGACGAGTGGAAGGGTTACATCTTCCGCATTACTGGTGGCAACGACAAACAGGGTTTCCCCATGAAACAGGGCGTCCTAGTCCCATTCCGTGTCCGGCTTCTCCTTTCCGACGGCCATTCCTGCTATCGTATTCGACGGGCTGGAGAACGCAAGCGCAAGTCTGTCCGCGGATGCATCGTCGGCCCTGATATTGCCGTTCTGTCTGTGGTTATCATCAAGCAAGGTGATAATGATATTCCCGGGTTGACCGACGTCGCACTCCCCAAGCGCCTTGGTCCTAAGAGGGCGACCAAAGTCCGAAGGTTCTTCAACCTGTCGAAGGAGGACGATGTCAGGAAGTATGTTGTGCGGCGGGAGGTCAAGAGCTCGAAGAAGGAGAACGCCAAACCTTATTTCAAGGCGTACGTACCCGTTTCACCCTTGGCCGCCTCCCCTTACTAACACACGTTCTCTAGTCCCAAGATCCAGCGATTGGTCACACCGGAACGTCTCCAACGTCGCCGTCATCTGCTCTCTCTCAAGAAGCGCCGTTTCCAGGCCCAGAAGGAGCAGAAGGCCGAGTATGACGCCCTTTTGGCCAAGCGGGTGGCGGAACGAAAAGAGAAAGTCGCCGCTGTCAAAGCCTCACACAAAAAGTGAAGCCATCTGTCGTATTCATCATGACGGCGTTAGTCTGACCCTCGTTCAGGACTGCATGAGCATCCCTGTTGGTTGACGCTGCCTTCATATTTTACGTCGCTCTGCCGTGCTTTCTCCCCTGTTGTATGCCAAAAACCTCGAGTGTGATGCGAGTCATATGGTGCGATGTACAAAACCGGACTACATTTGTGATCGTGACGGGCTACGCCCAGATTGCTTTGAACTTCTCGTGTAACTCCCTGAGCATCTCATCTAGCACTTCGTACACCCGCCAGTCCCTATCTGTGACTCCTCGTGGTCGGGAAAATGTTGGGGCGTTTCCCTGCGTGTCGTCCTCGTCTAATTCTCCAAATCCGCTGTCAACGTCCGGTAGATCGTCTTCGGCGTCGGCCGCAGCCTCCTTCGACGCCTTCGTCAACAGTTGTTCGATCGCACCTCGGACAGTCGTCAGTGAAAGAGTGAAATCGTCCAACAAATACCTAGAGGCGGCGTCAGCAAATAATCTGAAAGAGAATCAGTGCCGATGCTCACCATATATCACCCCTTCGGATGCCATTTGCAGCTGCGAGTGTAGATACTTGCCCGTGCATATAAAAGTCGTATATGTAGGCATTCAGCGCGAACCCACTCTTGCGGCCTTCTCGGGACACGATGAAGCGTTCCATAGAAGGCGTTGCGTATTCGTTGAAGTTGATTCCGGAACGCGAGGTGGCCGCCAGCTCCGAGATACTCTGGAAAACATCTCCGTGACCGGAATTGGCGACGAACAGAGATCGAATGACGGCGGGGAGAGAGCTCTGTTCCAGATTTCGCTGGAACACGCCGCCGACCCCCTCTCCTGATCCGGAGTACTTGACCTTTGACAAGGGCAGCTCGTCTTCTTCCCCAAGGTGAGCAGAGTTGTGAGTGGCGAAAGTGGAAGCGTAGGACGTGAAGATTTCCAGGATCTGTTTTTCGTGCTCCACGAGAACGGTTTGGGCCTTGGGGTTCAGAGGGGGTAGAATGACTTTGGATGCGGATTTCGTCTGACGCAAAATTGCCTCCAGGTTCTCCTTGGACGTGTATATGTGCGGGAGTTCGCGTCTTCCGAAGAGGTGGCAAAACAGAGTGAGTAGGTCCTGCTTTGCTTGGATCATACTCTTGTTCGCACAAATCTCGTGGATGACGCCTGCCCTGAGGAGTGTGACCAAGGCGAGATTGCTTGGTTCGGTGTAGTAGAGATGTGCAGCTATTCCGAAGAGGTTCATGGGGCGTCCTTCACCGTCGATCAAGCGCGCACGTCGGAGGTACTCGATCGAAAACCGTAGGTGATGCAAAAGTTGATGTTCCCCTTCGTGAGAGTCCCAAATGACCTGGGGCATCTGCAGGAGCGACCGGACAGCTTTAACGGTGACCGGGGCCGAATCCGCCCCGTGCATGAGATTTAGCAATCTCAACACCAAGGTCGAAGTCAGGGGGAATTGGCCGGCAAGCGAAGGAAGCCTCGACAGGATGATTCGCCGGACTCTGTCAAAGCTAATACCGTAGAACACTACCTTGCCAAGCAGATCGTAACCTCTTCGACCCGCTCGTCCGGCACATTGTCGGTACTGAAACGCGAGTGAGAAGTAGGGTGTGAAATTTGTGATGGCTACTCACCATCAGCGCTGTAAGGAATGGCGAGTCACCCATAAAAACGGAAGTTTTCGTTGGGGCATTGATGCCTACACCAGAAGGTCAGTATTGCTGCTCAACCAAGAGGATCGCTCCCGCGTACCGAGTGCCAGAGTCCCTAAATTCATGGTCAACAAATACTCCTTTCGCAATTGTCATGGAACATACCTGTAGCAATCACCACGCGCAAATACCCTTGACGGAACCAACTGTAGAGGGAGGTTGTGAGTGTAAATCTTAACCGGATCGCCACCTAAGTACCTTTCGACCAACGCACGGTATCCTTTGTTCATTCCAGAGTGGTGAATACCAATTCCCCTCTTCAGGGCTGCGAGGGCGCGTTTGTCTACGCTGCTCCACCTGGCAAGACGAGCGATCTCATTATCCACATCTTCCCTCGAAACCCCGATGTAGTTCCCAGCGAAACTAAAATCTTTGGAAGGTTCTGAAGGGTCGAATGATGCCTCCCATGAAGTCTCGGATGCGGTGTCTCGCGGACCATCCCCTTCCGCAGGCTTTTGCTTCCCAGCACGTTCTTTCTGTTTCTCGCGCTGTTTCGCCCTCGCCTGCCAGGCCTCGTACGCGCGCATCTTCTCCACCCATTCAGGAGACGCCGCTCGCCAGTCCTTCTCGGCTTCCTCGAGCTCTTTAAGGAGACTGTAGACAGCCCGCTCACATGTGGTACGGTCGAAGCTAAAAAGAAGCGCGGGCTACGAAGGATTGCGTAGAAATGATAAGAGGGGTGGTCATCTCGAAAGCAATCGCTTACCAAGTCGCCCTGAACATGAAGGTCACTAAGTAGCCCCAGCAGGTTCCGCAAGAACTCTTTACCGTCAGGAAGTGCGTTCAGCTGCCCATTGTTCATCCGTCCAATGTGGGGGTCAGTAAGACGCTTCGTAACAGCCAAGAGAGGGGAATCTTCGTCCGGTTCCGCTTTAGCGGTATCCATCAACGAACCAACCACACGCTTTAGTTCAGATTCGTATCCGAGTACATCTTCTTGACGGAGTGGCCGAGAATGCGAGAAAAAGTTCTTTGGTCGCAATCGTTCGCGCTCCTCGGTGGTAAGGATGTCCGGAGTCTCCTCCAAAGCCTGGTATAGCATGAGGGTGTCCCGTCCCTCGAGTGCCAGATCCGGTGGGAGTGCCCTCGACCCAAAGGCAAGGATAGAGATCGGATGTAAGAACCTCATTCGTTCCGAGGAGGCGTGCTCGCTCAATCCTTCGAAAGCAGTTGGTTTTTCAGGGGAGTCGCGGATCAAATAGTAGAACTTCCGTAGATGCGAGTAGCGGTGGGGGTGGTGGATGAATGTGTGCTTGAAGCCATGCGCCTTTTGTACTGAAGCGAGCCAGGAGTTGAACTTGTCTGGGTCTCCAACTGTCGCGGATAGCCCACTAGATGTGACTCTAGGGTCAGGGAGTAGCCTCCAAAATAATACGAGCCACTAACATGATTGGGCACGGGGCCAGAAGCAAGATCTGTTCCCAAGTTGCGCCACCACCCTCCTGCCCAATGGTATGGATCTCGTCCAAAATAATCCTACCAAACGGTCAGTTTTTGTGATTGATAATCCGCCACCGAAACAGGCACCTTTTCATCCTCGGTAACCAGGTCTGCGCCAGTGGCGGAGACAACATCATGATCGACAACATTTCCGGGACAGTCACCAGGATCTGACACTTCTGCGGATCATTGATACGGTAGTCACGGGTGTGGATCGCCCATAGAGAGCCTGACTCAGGTTAGCCTGCTACCAGTTCGCCGAAAGAGTGATATGGCCCTACCATTTTTAACGTCCTTACTGAAACGCGCATAAATCTCCGCGGCAACTTGCGTAACCAGGGCTTTCGTCGGGGCAACATACACCAGGACACCGTCATCAGATCCTCGCAGAACCTGCTCCATCGCGTAGAACGAGATGAAAGTCTTTCCTGCACTGGTAGGAGCTTCATGGAAGGGCTCGTGAGATAAGTACACTGAAAGGTGCTCCATGTGGATACCCACCAACAACGAGAACCGATTCCTTCTTGTCAAGGCAATCCAGAACTTCACGCTGCCAAGCGTCCGGAGCAAACGAAACCCGAGGGTCTGGTTTCGACCCCATGCTACGATCCATGAACTCTCCAAAGAGCCGGAGCTGCCAGGTGATGGGATCTTCGGTGATGTGCATGAAGTCGTGCAAAGGGCGGCCAGATTTCGACCGGACGAGTTTTACGAACTTGAAAGATAAGGGTTGGTCCGATTGGCCGCTCGGAGGGGGAGTGACAAATTTTTCGAATCCAAGGACGCCGAGCACGGTAGAGACCACCCGGTGAACGGTGAGTGTCAGGTTTTTGGATTCCAGTAATTCCTTGACAATCCGCATGATCGCCACTGTGTAGTGGTCACGAACGGCGGCAGTGTCTTGGTCGCTGATCTGTGCGATCCACTTCCAGATGGTCAGGTGAAGGCGATATAGCAAGACCTCATCCCGCAACCACCCCCCAGCAGTTCGAGGGTTTCGTTCAAGGTTGGTCAGGGTGCTCAGCTTTTTTTCCAGATCAAAACCGGAGAGGTCGTTGAGCCGGTTCTCCCACCACTCCCGTTGTTCATCCACGTCTTTCTTCGACTTCTTCGCGGCAATTTCTGCCAGGAGCTTCTCTTTCGATGACATTGGTTTTTCCTTCTTCCCTGGCTTCTTGTCCCGTTGGGCCTGTAGAGTGCACATTAGCCCGTAGGGGAAGACGGATGCAAATGAGCGACATACAGGATGCCTGGCGGGCTTTCCTTGGGCCTGTCCTGTCCCCCCAGTGACGATAGTGAGACGATTGAAGCGGGCACCAAGGGCCCCCGTCAAAGTAGCCGCATCAATCGTGAGTCGAGATATGAATCGTTGGTGCTTCTTCATCATTTTCACCCGCTGCCACTCGTCAGCTGGTTTCCCCTGTTCGCCGCCCAGGTGTTTGGGGAGGATGTGTCGTTTGGCGTTGTGCCAATGGTACTTATCAGCAAATGCGGTATCCTTTCCGAACTCTAGTGCACCGTATTCGGTGACCTCTCTTGAGTCGTCGGGTGGGAGGTCGATGAGGGAAAATCCCTCGTTGAAGACATCGTGGTGGAAGGGGAGAAGTTTTGTTGAAACGGCGGCCAAATGGTGAGGTTGAGAACGTAAAACTTGAACAGGAAACACGGAGCTGAGGCTCTTCAGATGGTCCGGGCTGTCTTGTGGGGGCATAATCGAGACCGCGATCCGTGACAACAGGTCACCGAGTTGCTGGGTGAATGAGGCTTTAGGTTCGGAGAGTAGTACCCCCAGCAGGGTGGTGAATATATTCCCATCTAAATCGAGGTCGAGGTTCCACCCAGAAAGGTACACGTCAATGAGGGAGAATACTTTTGGCAAAAAGTCTCCTTGTAGGTGAGCGTCCAAATCTGGGTTGTATGTATGGCTTCCGATGGCTCGGTGTCGTAGAGGCATAAGAGGGAGTGCCTCGCAATGAAGTATAAAGCACCGCAGGAGACCCGGGTACTTCATCACGCTTGCAGCTTCTTGGAAACGTATCCAAAGACCACCGCGAGAAGAACAATCCTCTCGATGTAGCCGTAAGGGGGAGATAGATTTTCCGTCATTTGTTTGCTCCTCCAGCATCTTGAGGCGATTACAGGTTTTTTCGACACTGGCCCAGAACTCCTTGCTTAAAATCTTTCGAGAGTTGAGGAGCAGCCCTTGCTCAAAGATGAATGTGACAATCTATACGAAAGTTGGGCATGAGGTTCGGGGAATGGAGGGGAAATAGCCTACCTTCGAGTCACGGAAGGTCGCACCGTGAAGTAAGGCAATCGGTATCGACCGGGCCATCACGTGGAAAATAAACACACGTTGGCACAAGACAGGGGCAGCTTTCGTTTGGTTGTCGGACATCGACCCTCCGTCGTTTGTCATCACGAACATGGGCTGTAAGACTGGTCAAGAAACCCGAATTCATCGGACAACGTGTTGAATCTGACCCGACGATCAAGTAGATATCGGATCCACTTGGGGTCCTCCGGACCGGAAAAGCAGAGGACTGCAGATACATCCTTCAAGTGCGTTGTCAAATGGTTGAAGAGTTGTCGCCTCGCTAACCGCCTCGAACACACGACCCAAGTGGTGTCACCGGTTCTCTGGGTCAAGTGACGAGTGACTGGGGACACTTTAGTGATATCTCCAACGTCAGGTAGAGGTAACGGCCACCTTGAAAAAAGACGATATCGAAGTTCGCAGACCTTGTCACGAATTTTTGCAACAAGCGCTCGAGGAGGTATTTTGCGTGCAGAATCTGATAGGATACAGCTTTTTTGATACATTTAGTTCATGGCTGTGGAGCTATATCGAGCATTACCTGAGGAATGACCGATTGCGAGGAGGGGGTCATCCAGAATCTCCTGCAACAGTGCCTCGCCTGAGATCCGACGGTCAGCCAATCTCACTAAGCCACGGATGATGGATGGCCATTACCGTCGAGAACGAAAGGTTCTGTCCCGGCGTAATCACCGATGAGGTCCATCTGCCGTCCCCGACGATTCCTTTCTCTGTACCAATGGTCGTCGATGTAATGGAGCGCAGATTGTGCATCGAGTCCGGTAGCAGTGATGTCGTTCCCCACGGAGGGGTCATCAACGACAGTAGAGCCCACTTCGAAGCCGTCGAGGTCTAGATCCATGATAGCTACGAGGGAAGCTGTGGTTAGTAAAAGTGTGGCGGGATCATTTCCGGCCTAGTGCCGGCCAGGGGGAGGGGTGAGTTTCACCTCGAGATACGTGAGAGATATTTCGCGCTCGGTTTAGAAACTCCCAGCGCCGTCACAGATCACTGGGATGTGCAGTGAACTTGAGCGTGCTCGGATGCTGGCGGAAGTCAAGAACGCTTGACACGTGCGGCCCGCTGGGCCCAGTATTGAGTTTTGATATGGGACCTGTCCGCCTGATACTCCGAGCGGCAGAAATACGAGATAGATCGTATTCAAGCCTAGAGTTTACGGCAACGAGCGACCGTGGGGCCATCCTCCGACTCCAGCCGAGCATTCACCTAGCTTCAGTCCTGGGCGGTACGAGCACTGGATTGCGTGGGTCGCGAAGAATCCCAGGACGTGACGTTCGGTCTACCTCCGCCATCGCTCGGCTTGCGTGGAGTGGTGGTTATCATCAGAAAGGTGGAGGGCATAGCACCGCCAGCGCGGCATCTCTGAAGGTACTTACCATGTTCTCTGCGTCCTCTCTCACGATTCCTCCGCAGCAGCAGCGCACGGATATCGATTGTTCGGCAGCCTCAGTTCTCGGACGTGTCGCCTTGTTCGCGGGTGACGGAGTTGTTCTGACGCAAGGAGACCAGTGGTTCATCTCCGCGATCTCCATGATCACAGCCCTGACTCAAATCCCTATAGCATGCGGGGTTGAGGCTGCGCCACTCGTCACCCGCGCCATCTGTCCTTGGTTTTCCGATGCATCCTCTGCAACATTGACCACCACCCTTCTCGCCTCGGACCATCCTATTACCCTCATTCGCGCCTCTCAGGCTCCCGGGTTGTTCACTTGGTCCAAACCAGATGCTCGAATCCCGAGCATTCCCCAACATCTTGTCCTAGGATTCCGAGTCACGAAGTATTGAGGGACCTCGCGGTAGAGCTGTGCTACGGTGCAAATGCCGGCGCCTGCGATGTCTATCCTAGCCCTGACTCATTGTCCGGTCTTTAAAGGCACACGATCTTCAGCCGACATCGATATCACATCCTCTTCCCCTTCTTCTCCCAAACCACCACAACCTCAACAAATCCACGAGATTTGCATGTGCCAGAGTCGCCGTTGTCAATGCAACATTAACAACATGCCAGCCACTCCATACCTGCGCAACGTAGACCTCCCCACCCTGTCCCCATATCCATCGCCGCCGTGGCTTCAATACCAACTGCCGGCAGCGGGAGGCTACAACCGCTACCCAAATCCCTACCCCACACCATCACCTACCCTACCGGGAACACCCAATCGATTACCTCCCACCCCAAACTCCCCACTATCACCTCTCCCCTCCAGCCCCCGTTTTCGCATCGACACTTTGCTCATGCAGGGGCATTACGACGCTTCCGCTGACAACAGCGTGTTGAACGATAGATCACTACTCAATCCAGCCGTGGACCAGTTTACCTCTTCGTTGGTATTGGTTCTGCCGCAAGATCTAAACGCTAGCGACATTGTGGTCACACCCACAACATCATCCCCATACATCACGACATTCGACGTCGTCACAGCGATCCGAAACGCCTTATATGCGCCGCCCCAACGTCGGGGCGAGTCGAGTCGCAGACGGTTGGTCGATTCCCTACGGGGCAGGACCCGGATTTCACTGCAGGGTAGGCAGTCGGGGTCCCGGCCCGTCCTCAGTGTCGAGTTTTCGTGATTTTTTGGGACTTGACCTGGCTTTTATCTCCTCGGTGTATTTGCAACTTTGACCCAACGAACTTGTAGCATTAGCACTTCTTCACGATCCCTCCGCTCCTTTCCCGCCCCCACCCCACCACTTCACCACCCGTTGTCTTCGCCCTTCTCCCTTCGCGCTTTTCTATCTCCCGGAGCTGTTGTCAAAGTATGATACGGTAAACTTTCGGACGTTCTGAATGTCGATGTTGTGGAATCTCAAAGCGCCTCTCTCAAACTTGTCCCGCTCCTGATCGGGGTAAAGCCCACGACTCTTACTCATGACGTACCAACCACCACGCCGGGACGCGGTTCTGCGCAAGAGGTCCCAAGGAGGAGGGGTTTCTGACCCCATGGAAGCACGCATCATGATGGAACGCGTTTTGGCATCGAGGGGAGAATATGCAAAGTTCGTCTGGTCACGCTGCTTCCTTAGATGTGGTTGCGCTCAACTGTCCAAAAGCATCGAGCAGATGAAACAAGCCACCGCTGCCATAGAGGGCACCTCGGATTATGTGAGAGGGGAAATTGCGCGGAAGAAGGCGATTCACAACAAGGACATGGCAGACTTGATCAAGCACGAACACAACGTATACTACCAAAAGGTCTTCGACTCGTCTCTCGCGTACGACGACCTCGCATTACACGATGACCATGGCTTGGAGAAGGTACGTGGTCCGTCCACCTCGCTCCCGTCTTATCTCATCACTGTGGCTGCAGCTCGCGGCTTCGACCGTTCGAGGAACAAGCGTTTCTCGGCTGCAAGCGTTACAACAGTCCTACCTGCGAGCTGTGGTTCCGTTATGGGAGAAACAAGCCAAGATCCAAACAATCGAGGCCCAACAACGGCGTCGCTCTCATTCCAATTTCCCAATGACCGTCACGGACTTCCTCGCCATCCGAGACATATCCCACCAACTCCATATCTGTCAGTTCCTTATGCTGGAAGACGCGATTCAAGACAAGGACGAGCTGAGAAGCAAGAGGGACGCGATGATGTCCAAGTATCAATGGGTGTGGAGGCAGGTTACCCCCCTTTGTGAGGAATACGCGAAGAACGTAAGCTTCCGTTCCCAACAACCGAATTTCATACCTGACGCGTAGGTTTCAGGACGACTTCAAGGACGAGGTGCGCGGAGTCGTGGGGAGCGTCCAACCTCCCCCAGACCCGCGCAAGCGGAAAGTTTAACTCCAGAAGACGGACGCCTTTCACTCTCACGTTGATGGGGGACCCTGCAGTGTTCAATTTTAAACGCACGTTACGTTTTCAGTGGGTGCTGTTCAGAACTGCGGCAGAAGATTGTGCCTTTGTGCCTGATTCGGCCGGACGCGCTCCGCTTCGTGGAATGGTCGTTTCCTATCGAGGTGCGGGTCCAATCACCGCTTCATTCAAATATACACCAAGCGAATAAAGACCCTGTGGATTCCTCAGCGATGCGTTCTGCGACCTCTACCGCGAAATCTTGCGAGGCAAGTTCTGTTAGATCCCACAATTCGGCGATTACGGAGTTGGCTGTCAGTTGACATGTCGCGTCCGAATTGAACGCACGACGAACTTTGAATTTGAGCGTCGTTGTGGGGTGGCAAAAACTTGTCCCCATATGGGACAAAGGGTCAAAGCCCGCGCTACATCCATCAGACTCCCGAAGCCTCCGACGAGGGTGCTTCCCTCAGTAAATGAACAGAAGAATGGCCACCAATTTGACGACCAC
>Ga0307516_10004733_pt1 | contig 16636 bp, 15 predicted proteins | sample 19_EM_MG_FD_203310 | JGI IMG/M metagenome (GOLD analysis project Ga0307516, IMG submission 203310) | Populus trichocarpa ectomycorrhiza microbial communities from riparian zone in the Pacific Northwest, United States - 19_EM | ecosystem: Host-associated > Plants > Roots > Unclassified | place...
GGTTCCCAACGCCGACGAGATTGCGGCGCTTAATCAAAAGGAAGCCGTCGGGGAAGTGCGTCGCCAAATGGACGCCTGGCGAACGGGAGAAGGTGCAGCGGCGGCGGCCAGCGGCCGTCTGCGCCTTGTGACACCCACCTCCGGCGGCAGCGCCACCGGGGCCGGCAATGCGAACACCGGCACTTCGAGCGGTTCGAGCGCCGAAGCGCAGGCGCTCAAGGACCGGGTCAAGGATCTTGAAGGACAGCTCGCCGAATCGAAGCGGCTGATCGACATTCGCAACAACGAGCTCAGTGCGTTGCAGCGCAAACTGGGCGTGCCGGCGACCCCGCCTGCCGCGGCACCGCCCGCGGCCAAGCCGCCGGTCGCGGCCACGCCGCCGCCGGTGACGCCACCCACCCCTGCGCCGGCTCCGCCTGCCGTGACCCCGCCGGTCGCCGCCACGCCGCCGGTGGAAGCGCCACCCGCCGCCGCGCCCACGCCGCCGGCCAAGACGCCGCCGGCTGCGGCACCTGCCGAATCGGGTTCCTGGATCGATTGGGTGGCCGCCAACTGGTGGGTGCCGGTCGCCCTGCTGGTCGTGGTGCTGGGCGGGCTCGGGTTTGCCGCCATGAGGCGCCGCAGCCAGGAACAGTCCAACGACCTCAATCGATTGATGGAAGATACCGACATCGGGGATCACCTCGATCCGACCTCGAAGCTTGCCACCAGCCGCCGGGGCAGCGACTCGTTCGTGGTGGAGGAGTCGGGCGAGCATCCGGCGCCGGATTTCGCCGCCGAACCCGCCGCACGCTTCGGCGACACCGGCGAGATACGGTCCGCCGACGACACCATGTCGAGCGAGAGCGCCGTCAACCTCGATCAGGGCGATCCCCTGGCCGAGGCCGACTTTCACATGGCCTACGGTCTGTACGATCAGGCGGCCGATCTGGTCCGCATCGCATTGGAGCGCGAGCCGGACCGGCGCGATCTGCGCCTCAAGTTGCTGGAAATCTACTTCGTCTGGGGCAACAAGGACTTGTTCCTGCAGACCGCCAAGAGCCTGGAGGCGTCGCGCGACCGGGCGCCGGCGGGCGAGTGGGACAAGATCGTCATCATGGGCAAGCAGATTTGCCCGGACGAGCCCATGTTCTCGTCGAGTACCGGCAGCGGGCGCGGCGCGGGGGCTCTCGTCGATCTGAATCTCGAGGGCGGAGAAAACCGAGTCGACATCGATCTGTTCGGCGACCCGGAGGGGGAGCGAAGCACCCTGGATCGCGGGCTGGCCAAGGAAAGCGACGACATGGCGGCGACCAGCGAGTCGCCGTCGATGGGCGCCGCTTCCGATCACCTCGACTTCACGCTCGACGCGCCGGAACGCGGTGCGGATCGATCGCCGACGCGCGAGATGCCGCCGCGCGATGAGCCGACGGTCGAATCCGAGCTCATGAATTTCGGCGATGCCAACTTCCTCGATGCGCCCGACCCGGATGCGACGGGTGTGGACGCCCCGACGGCGGAGTCGCCGGCATTGAGGGGATCCGACCGTATCGCCTCGAGGCTGCCGCCGCGGGCGGATCAAACGGCGGAGGTGTCGATCGAAGACCTCGGATTGGATCTGGATCATCTGGAGGAGACCGGATCGCCCTCGATCAGCTTGGAGAATCTGCGCGAAACCGATCATCCGGAAGACGCGCCCACCATGGTGGCGGGACTCGACGAGCGGTCGCGCGCCATGATGGCGGAAGCGGAAAAGACCTCGCGCGACCGGGATTTGACGGAACTCGAACGCGAGCTGGAAGCCTCGTTCGTCAGCGAACTCGATTCGAATCAGGATGGAATCAAGACGGCGGTGCTGGGCCCCGAATCGGCGCCCACGGTATTGATGCCGCGCGAGACGGACCTGAGCCCGACTTCGCGCTTCAAGGCGGCCGAGATGTCGGATCTTCACGACGATCCGGACAAGGTCGACGTGGACTCCACGTCGAAACTGCGCGGCATCCACTCGGACAGCATCGATCTGGATCTCGACCGATTGGCCAGCGCGCTGGGCAGCGGCGATACCGTGGACCAGCCGCGGGCCGCCGAGGATGTGTTTTCCACCGAAGTGTTCGAGGCCACCCAACGCAACAAGAAGGTCGACCTCGACGTCGGCGAGTCGATGAACGGCGCCGATTCCGCAGCGACCAACAGCCTGAATTTGCAGACGAGCACGAACAAGCTGAAGCCGTTGGATCTCGCACTTCCGGAACTCGAGCCGGTGACTATGAGCGAGGTGGGCACCAAGCTCGACCTGGCCCGCGCCTATATGGACATGGGCGATCCCGAGGGCGCGCGCAGCATCCTCGAAGAAGTCGTGCAGGAAGGATCCGCCAGCCAGAAACAGGAAGCCTCGCGCCTCATAGAATCGCTGCCCGGCTAGGGGCCTGCGTTGGCATCGCGCTCCGGTGAGCCGCGGCGGGTCGCCGCGATCGTGGAGTATGACGGCACCGATTTCTCCGGGTGGCAATCGCAGGCCCATTCGGTCTCGTTGCAGGACGCGGTGCAGGAGGCCGTCGGCTTCGTGGCCGGCCATCCGGTCGTCACCATCTGTGCCGGCCGGACCGACGCCGGCGTCCACGCAGCCGGTCAGGTGATTCATTTCGACACCGTGGCCGTGCGCACGCCGCGCGCGTGGGTGTTGGGAGTCAATACCAGGCTGCCGCCCGCCATCGCCTTGCAATGGGCCGGCGAGGTGGCGGCAGGGTTCCACGCCCGGCATGCGGCGATCCGGCGGATTTACCGCTATATCATTCTGAATCGAAGCGCGCGATCGGCTCTGCAGCGGACTCGCACGGCGTGGATTCATCGGTCGCTCGACGCCGGCGCCATGCACAGCGCCGCTCAGGCCCTGATCGGCGAGCATGACTTCTCCGCATTCCGCTCGATCGAATGTCAGTCAAAAACACCCGTTCGCAAAGTCGAGCGCATCGAGGTGCGACGCTCGGGCGACACCGTGTGGATGGAGATCGAGGCGAATGCGTACCTGCACCACATGGTGCGCAATATCGTGGGTACCTTGCTCGATGTACAGCGCGAGCCCGACCCTGAGGCCGCCATGGCGCGGATTCTGGCCGGCGGCGAGCGGCGCGAGGCGGGCATTACCGCGCCGGCCGCCGGCCTTTACCTGTGGCGGGTGGAGTATCCGGCCGTTTTTGGCATTCCAGCGCCCGGCGAAGCCTTTTGGTAAACTCGACGGCATGTCCTGGTTCGAACGCATCGTCCCCTCCCGCATCAAAACCGAGCGCCGTACACGCTCGGTGCCCGAGGGGCTTTGGACCAAGTGCCCGGCGTGCGATGCCGTCCTGTACCGCGCCGAAATCGAGCGCAATCTCCATGTCTGTCCCAAGTGCAGTCATCACATGCGCATCAGCGGCCGCGAGCGCCTGCTGAAATTCCTGGATCCGGGTACGAACCGGGAGATTGCCGTGAGGGTGGAGTCCGAGGATCCCCTGAAATTCAAGGACACCAAGCGCTACCGGGACCGCATCGTTCAGGCGCAGAAACAGACCAGCGAGCGCGATGCGCTGATCGTCATGTCGGGCCAACTCGCCGGCCTCGAGATCGTGGCCTGCGCCTTCGAGTTCCGCTTTCTCGGTGGATCCATGGGCTCGGTGGTCGGTGAAAAGTTCGTTCGCGCCGTCGAGGTTTGCCTGGAGCATCGCTTGCCGCTGGTGTGTTTTTCGGCGAGCGGCGGTGCGCGAATGCAGGAGGCGCTGTACTCGCTGCTGCAGATGGCGAAGACCAGCGCGGCGCTCAAGCGCCTGTCGGAAGCGCGGCTGCCGTTCATCTCGGTGATGACGGACCCCACCACCGGCGGGGTCTCGGCGAGTCTCGCCATGCTCGGCGACATCAACATCGGCGAGCCGAAGGCGCTGATCGGCTTTGCCGGGCCGCGGGTGATCCAGCAAACGGTGCGCGAGACCTTGCCCGAAGGCTTTCAGCGCAGCGAATTTCTGCTCGAACACGGAGCGCTCGACATGATCGTCGACCGGCGCGAGTTGCGCGACCGTATCGGCGCCATGCTCCGAGTGTTGACCGGTAAAGAGCCCGCAGCGGCCTGAGGAGTTGTGTGCCTCGGAGTCTCGAGCAGTGGCTCGCCCACCAAGGACAGTTGCACCCGAAGACTATCGATCTCGGGCTCGCCCGGTTGCGCTCGGTTCTCGATCGGCTCGATTGGCGCCAGCCGTCGGTGCCCGTGGTTACGGTGGCCGGCACCAACGGCAAGGGTTCCGTCACGGCGTACTGCGCGCAGATCTTGGCCGCCGCCGGTCACCGGGTCGGCATGTTCACTTCGCCGCACCTCCGCGATTACCGCGAGCGCATTCGCGTGCACGACCGGCTGGTCACCACACGAGAACTGCTGTGGGCCTTCGAGCGAATCGAAACGGCCCGCACGGGCGCAGGGCCCGACGCGGTCTCCTTGACCTTCTTCGAGTACAACGCGTTGGCTGCGTTTCTCATATTCGATGCGGCGCAATTGGATGCCTGGGTGCTCGAGGTCGGCCTCGGCGGGCGTTTGGACGCGGTCAACGTCGTGGACGCGACGGTGGCGGTGGTGGTCAGCATCGGCCTCGACCACCAAGAGTTTCTGGGGGACACGCGGGACGCAATCGCGCGGGAGAAAGCCGGGGTATTCCGCGCAGGCCGCGTCGCCGTGCTCGGCAGCCGAGATATGCCGCCGGCCTTGGTCGATGCCGCCGTGTCGCTCGGCGCCACGCCGAAGCGGCTGGGGGGCGAGTTCGACTACAGGCGTGAGGTCGCGGCGCGTGATGTCTCGGGATGGAGCTACCGTGGCAGCCGCTGGAATTTGACCGGACTGCCGTCGCCCGCGCTGCTGGGCGACGCCCAATTCGCCAACGCGGCGACGGCGCTCGCGGCCTTGGAGGAAATCGACGATCAGTTGCCGGTATCCGCCGCAGCCGTGGCGCAGGGGCTGACGTCGGTGCGCTTGGTGGGACGCTTTCAGGTGATTGCACCGGGGGACGGCAAACCGGCGTGGATTCTGGATGTCGCGCACAATGCCGATGCCGCGCGCGTGCTCGCGCAGAATCTGCGCGCACTGCCGATCGGGGGGAGAACGCTTGCGGTCTGCGGCATCCTCGCCGACAAGGATGCCGCGGCCATCGCCGCGGAAGTGGGCGAGTGCTTCGATGCATGGTGGTTGCCATCGATCGAGGGCTTGCGCGGCACAAGCGGCGAAGTGCTCAAAAATCGGATTGCGGGTCATGTCAGCGGGCCGCTCAGCGTCGCCGCCGACATCGCCGCAGCTTGCGCGGCAGCGTGCGCCGCCGCGGGTCCGGCCGATCGGATCGTCGTGTTCGGTTCGTTTCACACCGTGGGACCCGCGCTCGACTGGCTCGAGTCGCAGGGTTTGCTGCCGCGGAGCGCGCTTCCCGAATATACTGACGCGCCCCGAAAGTTTTGAAAGAAGGCTGGTCAAGCGTCATGGATCGCCGCGTCAAAGAGCGCTTGGTCGGTGCCACAATTCTGGTGGCGCTCATCGTCTTGATCGTCCCTGAACTGCTGTCGGGCCCCAAGGCAAGGGTACCGCCGGCACAGACTCCGTCGGCCGCGGATCCGGCCGAGGCAGTCCGAAACGTTACCGTCGACCTTGCGACCAGCAAGGCAACCCCGGTCGAGAACACCCCCGCAGAGAACACCTCCGCCGACAACACGGCGGCGTCGGCAGCATCAGCGCCGGCCGATGGCACTGCGGCCGCCGGCGCGGCGGCTTCCGGCGACGCAGGGTCGGGCAACACACTGCCAGGCAACGCACTGTCCGGCGAGGCAACGGCCCCGGCCGAGGCGCTTACCAGCGCAGAGTCGGCGCCGGGCGAGGCGGCTCCCGGGGAGCCGGCGGCATCGAGCCGCCGCAACCGTAAGCGGGGTCCCCCGACCATCGCGACGCTGAAGGCTCAGCAGCCGGCGCACAACGCGCAGCCCGATATTGAAAGCGAGCCGTCGACCCCCAGATCGGCATCTGCGGCGTCGAGACCCGGCGGCGCGAATGCGAGTTTGCCTGCGAGCGCGTCGACCCGTCATTGGGCGGTGCAGCTCGGCAGCTTCGCCAGTCGTGCAAATGCGGAGAAGCTGGTGCATCAGCTCAAGACGCATGATGGGCCGGTCTATATGTCGCCGAGCGGCAAAGGGGCGGCGGTGCGATACCGTGTTCGAATCGGTCCGCTGGCCGATCGAGATGCCGCGGAGCGCATGGTGGCAAAATTGAAGAAAGAGGGTCAAGGGGCCAGTCTGGTTCCCCCTTAGCGTGCCGTTTGTGACTATCGTTTCACGGCAAGGTGGGACCGGCTCCGGTAGACTCGCATTATGACGGGAGCCGATGTCTTAATTCTCTTGGTTCTGTTGGGCTCCACTGCGATCGGGCTGTTGCGCGGGTTCGTCCGGGAAGCCGCTTCGCTGGTTTTTTGGATCATCGCGATCTGGGCGGCTTGGAAGTTCGGCGCGGTGGTCGAACCGCATCTGGGCGGTTTGCTCGCCGATCCGAGCATTGCGCCATGGATCGGCCGGCTCGTGATTTTGGTGCTGGTGCTGTTGGTGGGTTGGGTGGTCGGTTTGCTGCTTGGCTATTTCACACGCAGCCTGGGGCTCGGCCCCCTCGATCGGGTGATCGGCCTGCTGTTCGGCATCGTACGCGGGATCGTGCTGGTCGGGCTCATGACCATCGGCGCGGAGCTGCTGCATTTGAATCACGAAGATTGGTGGAATCGGTCCAAACTGATTCCTTACGGCGAGACCGCCGGCGACTGGCTGCGGGCCATGGTCGGCGAGCGAGGCGAACCTTGGGCGAAGCTCGAGCGGCTTACAGGGGTCAGGGTTCGTGCGAAGTAGTGCGGATGTCTTTCCTTGAGTCAGGGTCGAGCCTAAGTTAGACCGGAGGTCCTTCATGTGCGGAATCGTCGGAATGGTTGGGGTAAGCGCCGTCAATCAAAGGATCTACGACGCGTTGACGGTTTTGCAGCACCGCGGGCAGGACGCGGCGGGCATCATGACGGCCGAGGCCGGTGAGCTTTTCATGCGCAAGGATTCCGGCTTGGTGCGCGATGTGTTTCAGCAGAAGCACATGCTCAAGCTCAAGGGCAACATCGGCATAGGCCATGTCCGTTACCCCACCGCCGGCGCCGACAGCGCGCAGGATGCACAACCCTTCTACGTCAATTCACCTTACGGCCTCTGCCTCGGGCACAACGGCAACCTGACCAATGCCCGCGAGCTGACGGAGGTGCTGGTTCGGGAGGATCGACGGCACTTGAACACCGGTTCCGATTCCGAAGTTCTGCTGAACGTCCTCGCCTCCGAGATGCAGCGTGTCGGTACGCCGCGCGTCACGCCGGCGGACATTTTCGCGGCGGCCAATGCCGTGTATCGCCGCTGCCGCGGCGGATACGCAGTGGTGGTAATGGTGATCGGCCACGGGATCCTCGGATTTCGCGATCCGAACGGCATCCGGCCGCTCGTGATCGGCAACCGCGAGACCAAAAAGGGCACCGAATGGATGCTGGCGTCGGAGAGCGTCGCGCTCGACATGTCGGGCTTCAAGATGCTGCGCGACGTGGCGCCCGGCGAGGCTGTGTTCATCGACGAGCAGGGCCGCTTCTACGCACAGCAATGCGTGGCGATGGCGCGGCACACACCCTGCATTTTCGAGTATGTCTATTTCGCGAGGCCCGATTCGATCATCGACAATATTTCGGTCTACAAGGCGCGTCTGCGGATGGGCGAGCGGCTGGCCGAGAAAATCAAGCGCGAAAGACCGGACCACGACATCGATGTGGTCATTCCGATTCCCGACACCAGCCGTACCGCCGCCGTGCAGGTGGCGCAGCTGCTGGGCGTCAAATATCGCGAGGGGTTCATCAAGAACCGCTATATCGGCCGTACCTTTATCATGCCGGGACAGGAACAGCGTTCCAAGTCCGTGCGCAGCAAGTTGAATGCAATCGACCTCGAGTTTCGCGGCAAAACCGTGCTGCTGGTGGACGACTCCATCGTGCGGGGCACGACCTCGGCGCAGATCATCGACATGGCGCGCGAGGCCGGCGCCAAGAAGGTGTATTTCGCCTCGGCCGCGCCGCCGGTGCGCTACCCCAACGTCTACGGTATCGACATGCCGGACACATCGGAACTGGTGGCGGCGGGGCACACGGACGATGAGGTCCGCGACATCATCGGCGCCGACTGGCTGATTTATCAGGATCTGGACGATCTGGAGCACGCGGTTCGCCATGACAACGCGAAAATCACGGACTTCGACACCTCGTGTTTTTCGGGCGAGTACGTCACGGGCGACGTGACGCCGGAATATCTGAAGCGCCTGCAGGGAGAGCGATCCGACGAAGCGAAACAGCAGCGCCGCGATGGCGTGGGTCGTGGGCTCAAGTCCGTCAAAGTGCTTTAGGGCGCCTTGAGCGACGGTATCGCCGCCGTAACCCCCATGCGGCCCAACCTGCGCCTGCTGCTGATCGGGGAACGCGCGGAGTACCGGCTGCTCGTCAGGAAGCACGTCGAGATCGAATGGCCGCAAGCCGTCATCGTCGAGCATCGCTTGGGCGAGGACACTCCGTTGGACGAGCAGTTCGCCGCCGCCGGATTCGATGCCGTCGTCATCGTCGGAGCGCCGCCGGCGACCCAACCCGAGATGCTCGCCGCCGCGCTGCGGGCCCGCCCGGAGTTCGCTCCCATCGTGCTCGTTCAGCTGCAGGACGGGCCCCCCGAGGTTGCCGCAGTGCCGGGATTGCATCGGCTCTACGGCCGCAAAATCGACCGCGCCGCGTTGCTGCGCGCCCTCGCCGGCGCTTCCCGCGAGCAAAAACAACTCCAAGCGCTGCGGCGCTCGCATCCGGATTTCGCGCAGCGCTACCGGTTCGGCTCCGTCATCATCCGGGGTCACCGCTGCATCAAGCAGATTGGCAGCGGCGGGATGTGCAAGATCTACCTCGCCGAGAGCGAGCGCGCCGGGACGCTGGTCGTCCTCAAGGTGTTCAGCCAGGTCCCCGACGTGTCCGAACGATTCGTCGGGTTCGACCGATTCCTGCAGGAATACGAGATCGTGGCGGGCCTCAAGCACAAGAACATCGTGCGCATTTACGATTTGGGGGTCGCCGACGACCATGCCTACATCGCGATGGAGCACTTTCCCGCCGGCGATCTGCGCCAGCGGATGAAGGCTCCGCTGTCTCCCGCCGTGTCGCTGCATTACCTGGAGCAGATCGCCAGTGCGCTCGATGCCATCCATGAAGTCGGCGTTTTGCACCGCGATCTGAAGCCCGCGAACGTGATGCTGCGCACCGACGGTTCCCTGTGCTTGATCGATTTCGGTCTGGCCAAGGCCAATGAAGCGGACGCCGATCTGACGGGCACCCGGGAAATCTTCGGTACGCCGTACTACATGAGTCCGGAGCAGGGCCACGCTGAACTGATCGACGCGCGCAGCGATATATACAGCTTGGGTGTGGTCTATTATGAAATGTTGACCGGCCGGAAACCCTATACCGGCGCGTCGGCCATGGAAGTCATCTACAAGCACAAGCGTGCCGAGTTGCCGAAGATCGCTCCCGAGCTGGCCAGCTATGAAGCGCTGCTCCAGCGGCTGCTCGCGAAGTCGCCGGCGGACCGCTTTCAATCCGCGCGCGAGCTGCTGCAGTACATAGCCGGTCTGAAGGTGCCGGCTTGACCGCCGCGGTCGCGATCGCGATCGAAGGGAGCCATCGATTCGCTCATCCTCTGCTGAAGGCGGCGACTCCGGAAGCGTGGATCGAGCGGGCCCGCGTCGAGACGGATGTATTGCTCATCGACCACGCGAATTGCGAGAAAAAAGCTGCGTCGACCGCCCTGTCATTGATGTTCGCGTACGCCGAAGATCTCGAGCTCACCGGCAAGATGTCGCGCCTCGCGCGCGAGGAACTGCGGCACTACGAGCAGGTCACGAAGCTCATGAAGACGCTGGCCGTGGTGCCGCAGCGGCTGGCTCCCGGCCGCTACGCTGAGCGCCTGCGACGGCTGGTGGCGAAATCGGAGCCGCAACGCGAAGTCGATCTGATGATTTGCGGGGCGCTCATCGAGGCTCGGTCCTGCGAGCGGTTTGCGGCGCTCGCTCCCGCGCTCGGAAGCTCGGTCGGAGAGCTGTTTCAGGGCCTGCATAACGCCGAGGCGCGCCACTACCGGATATACCTGGACTTGGCGCGCCGCGCGGCCCAGCGCGCCGGCACCGACATCCGCGCGCGCGTCGAGGAATTCGCCGTGCTCGAGTCGGATCTCATTACCAGCCACGACGAGGTGTTTCGCTTTCATTCGGGCACGCCGTAGAGCGATGGCGGAGGGCCGCATTCGGCGGCCGCTAGCGAGGCAGTGAAACCAATTCTGGACCGTCTCGATTCCAGCGCAAAACGCTTCCCTGTGCGTGCCAGTCGCCAAGCACGATCCGGGTGCAGGCGCGTCCGTCCACCGTCAGGGGATGAATGGCCGGACGATGGGTGTGCCCGTGCAGCAGCGTGGCCGTGCCCGCACTGCGCAGGGCGGCTGCGACGCTCGAGGGATTGACGTCGGCAATGGCGTACTCAAGTTCCGCCGTGTGTGCCTGGCTGCCGACCCGCGCGGCCCCCGCGAGGGAGCGCCGCGCCTTCACCGAGAGGGCGAGAAACTGCCGCTGCCAGTTTGCGTCGCGCACCGTGGCGCGCAGGCGCTGATAGGCGCGGTCATCGGTGCACAGGGCGTCGCCGTGCATCACCAGCACCTGCTCGCCGTACAGAGTGACGATGAGGGGATCCGGCAGGAGCCGGGCCCCGGACATCCGGCAGAATTCGGATCCCAAGAGGAAATCGCGATTGCCGTGCATGACGAAACACGGGACCCCGCTGTCGGTAAGCGCCTTGAGGGCGGAGATGGAGGCCGTTTGGTGCGGATCCGCGGCGTCGTCGCCCACCCAGGATTCGAAGAAATCTCCCAGAATGTACAGCGCTTCCGCCCGACGGGCTTCGCCCTCCACGAGATCGAGGAACTGCCGGGTTATGGCCGGACAGCTCGCGTCGATATGCAGGTCCGAAATGAAAAGCGTGGTCACGCCGTCAAGGGGCCGCCACGCGCTCGATTCGCTCGATGACGACTTGTTGCAGCGGGGCGTCCTCTTTGAAGGGTCCCCGTGCTCCGGTGGCCACGTTGCCGATGCGGTCCACCACATCCATGCCCTGCACGATCTTGCCGAATACCGCATATCCCCAGCGCGTTTGGTTGGGATCGAGCGCCCCGTTGTCGAACAGATTCACGTAGAACTGGCAGTCGCCCCCGTGCGGTTCGGAGGGGCGTGCGAGGCCCACCGTGCCCCGCAGATTCGTCAGCCCGTTGCCCGACTCATTGGCGACTTTGGTAGGCGCCGTTTTGAGCTTGTAGCCCGTATCGAAGCCGCCGCCTTGGATCACGAAATTCGGAATGACCCGGTGAAACAGGGTCCCCGTATATTGCCCCTGATCGACGTACTTCAGGAACTGGGCCACGGTCAGCGGCGCCCGTTCGGGGAGCAGTTCGATCGTGAAATTCCCCAGGGAGGTGACCACCTGGACATGAACCGCGCGACCCGCCGCCGCCGGACCAGCCGGCGCAGCCGGTGCGTCGGCGGCAATGCTCGATTGACAAACGGCCCCGCAGAGCAACCCGAGAACAAGTAGTAGCTGTTTCATGTTCGAGATTCTACTCGAATGGGTACAATCTTCAGCTATGTCGTTGCCAGTCATCACCCGGTTCGCACCCAGTCCGACAGGATCCTTGCATCTGGGAAACGCACGAACGGCATTTTTCAGTCATTTGTGGGCCCGGAAATCCGGCGGACGCTTCATTTTGCGCATCGAAGATACCGATGTGGAGCGCAGCTCAACGCGATTTCGCGATGAGCTCATGGTCGATCTCGGTTGGCTCGGCCTCGAGTGGGATGAGGGACCCGATATCGGCGGACCATCGGCGCCCTATTCGCAGTCGGAAAGAGGCGCATTTTATCGGGACCTGTTCACCCGGCTGGAAACGAGCGAGCGGGCGTACCCGTGTTATTGCACGGCAGAGGATCTGGAACTGTCCCGCAAGCTGCAGCGGATGGCGGGCAAGCCGCCCCGTTATGCCGGGACCTGCCGCAACCTCTCGTCGGCAGAGCGGGCGGATCGGGAGGCGGGCGGGCTTCGGCCGACCTTGCGGTTTGCGGTACCGACCGACGCCGCGGTCGAATTCGTCGACTTGGTCCACGGGCCGCAGAAATTCGCGGCGAGCGACATCGGCGATTTCATCATTCGCCGCCTGGACGGCACGGCGGCCTTCTTTTTTTGCAACGCCGTCGACGACGCGGTGATGGGCGTGACTCATGTGCTGCGTGGCGACGATCATCTCACCAATACGCCGCGTCAGCTCATGCTGCTCGATGCGCTGCAGCTGCGGCGCCCGGGCTATGGACATGTGGGATTGCTGGTGGGTGCGGACGGGGCCCCGTTGTCCAAGCGCCATGGCAGCACCAGCGTGCAAGAATTTCGCGAGCGCGGCTTCTTGAGCTCCGCGGTTCTCAATCATCTGTTTCATCTGGGGCACGCCAGCGACGCGGAGCGATGGCTCGCCCCCGCCGACATGCCCGCACATTTCAGGCCCGAGCACCTGGGCCGTGCCTCTGCGCGATTCGATGAAGCGCAGCTCATGCATTGGCAAAAGGAAGCGCTGCAGCGGTTGTCGACCGCGGAAATTCGCGCCTGGCTGGGCTCCGACGAGCCGCCTGAATTCATCGATCTGGTCCGGCACAACATCGTGCTGCCGGCGGACGCGGCTCCGTGGGCGGCCGTCGTGCACGGCGAACTTCCGCCCCTGGGGCCGGAGGAGCAGCGCATCGTGGCCGATGCCGGTCCTGGGTTCTTTTCTGCCGCCGTGGAGGCGCTCGACCAATCGGGAACCGATCTCAAACAATTGACGAGGATCCTGAAGGAGCGCACGGGGCGCAAAGGAGCGGACCTCTTCATGCCTCTTCGGGTTGCGCTGACGGGCCAGGCTCACGGACCCGAGCTGGCGCCGCTGTTGCTGCTCATGACACCGGGAACGGCGCGGCTGCGCCTCAAATCACATGCTCAGAATCCATAACTCGCTCACCGGCGAGAAAGAAGAGTTCACGCCGCTGCACGCCAACGAGGTGCGCATGTACGTCTGCGGCATGACCGTGTACGACTACATTCATATCGGCCATGCGCGCATGCTGACCGTGTTCGACCTGGTGCAGCGCTACCTGCGTTCCAGGGGCTACAAGGTCACCTATGTACGCAATATCACGGACATCGACGACAAGATCATTCAGCGTGCCGCGGAGAGCGGCGAGGACTGGCAGTTATTCGCACGGCGCTTCACCAAGGCCATGCACGAGGACTGCGCCACTCTCGGGCTGCAGAGCCCGGATCTCGAGCCGCGCGCCACCGATTTCATCGCACCCATCATCGCGATGACGCGGACCTTGATCGACAAGGGCTTTGCCTACGTCGCCGGCAACGGGGATGTGATGTATGCGGTGCGCAAGTTTCCCGATTACGGCCGCCTGTCCGGCAAGAAAATCGACGATCTGCGGGCTGGCTCCCGCGTGCAGATCGACGAGGCCAAGCTCGATCCCCTTGATTTCGTGCTGTGGAAGCACGCCAAGCCGGGCGAACCGTCGTGGGAGTCGCCGTGGGGAAGAGGACGGCCCGGTTGGCACATCGAGTGCTCCGCAATGTCGACGAGTTTGCTCGGCACCTATTTCGATCTGCATGGCGGCGGCATGGATTTGAAATTCCCGCATCACGAGAACGAGATCGCGCAATCGTGCGCAGCCTGCGCCACTCCGTTCGTGCGGTTCTGGATGCACAATGGATTCGTTCGCATCAATGACGAGAAGATGTCCAAGTCCTTGGGAAATTTCTTCACGGTGCGTGAAGTGCTGAAGACGCTGCGCGATCCGGAGGTGCTGCGGTTCTTTCTTCTCAGCAGTCACTATCGCGGCCCCATCAATTATTCCGAAGCGCAGTTGACGCAAGCCGACGAGACCCTCTTGGGTCTGTACCGTGCGCTTGCGGACGGGGGCTCCGACCCCGCGCCCGGGGAGCGCCCCGTGGCCGATCTGCGCCGCCGTTTTGATGCCGCCATGGACGACGATTTCAATACGCCGGAAGCGCTGGCCGTGATGCAGGGGACGGCGCGGGACCTCAACACGGCCAGGGCCGCAGGCAGGAACGAGGATGCGGCCGCCTTGGCGGCCGGGTTGCGCGGCATGGGTGCGGTGCTGGGACTGCTGCAGCAGCCGCCGGGTGAATACCTCAAGCGCGGGGTGGGACAGGCGGGGCTATCCGACTCGCAGGTCGACACGTTGATCGAGGCGCGGCGCGCGGCGCGTGCGATGAAAAATTTTGCAGAATCCGACCGGATCCGCGACGAGCTGGCGTCCGCCGGCATCGCTCTGGAGGACAAGCCGGGCGGCACCACCGGCTGGCGTAGGGTTTGACACCCACTCCACCCTGCGGGCCGCGGCGTTCAACTCGGCCTGCGGCCGAGTTAGTCCGATCGTCGGCTGGCGAGAATCCCTACCACGATGCCGATCAATGCCGCGATGCCGACCACCTGCCACGGGTTGTCGCGCACGTAGATATCGGTGTGCTTGCTGACCTCGCGCGCCTGGGATCGAACCTGCGCGGCACTGTCCGCGAGAGCGCTCTTGGTCGCCGCCAGCGCGATTTTGACTTTCGCCTTGACCCGCGCTATTTCCGGAGTCTCCACATCCCGCAACGCATTAGTCAAATCTTCGACGTTTTCGATGAAGGTGTTGATCTCGCCGTTGGCGAATGCTTTTGCATTGCTGACGCCGCCGTCATCTGCCGTTGATTCCATTTGAAATTTCTCCTGGGTTTGAACAACACCCCTCCGCTAAACCCGGCGGCCCAAGCTCATCAGGAAGCTGACGATTGCGCCGATCAGGAATACGACGAAGAGTATCTTCGCGATGCCCACTGCGCCTACGGCAATACCGCTGAAACCGAAGAATGCAGCGATCAGGGCAATGATGAAAAAGACGACCGCATAATGAAGCATGGCCGCACCTAATTGTGTGAGTGAACACGTCCCGTCAGGATGCCCAGGAAGTGTGCTTGAGACGGTGCATGTTGACAGTCGGTGAGCTGCCCCCCGAAGCGTAGGATATACCCCACGCGGCCCGCCGGACGGGACGTCGGCAGGTAATATCGGTGCCATGAAGACGCTTTTGATCGTATACCACTCGATGACGGCCGGTACCCTGCAAATGGCCGAAGCCGCGGCCGCGGGTGCCCGTACCGAACCGGCGTTGCGAATCTCACTGATGCGCGCCGCCGAGGCGACTGCGGCGGACGTGCTGCAGGCGAGCGGCTATGTGTTCGCCAGCCCCGAGAACCTCGCCGCCATGTCGGGGCAGATGAAGGATTTCTTCGACCGAACTTACTATGCTGCGCTCGAGCAGCTCAACGGCCGGCCTTATGCGGTGATGATCTGCGCCGGCAGCGACGGGCGCAACGCCGCACAGCAGATTGAACGGATCGCCACGGGATGGCGCCTGAAGCCGATCGCGCAGCCGTTCATCGTGTGCACTCACGCGCAGACGCCGGAGGAGATCTTACGCCCCAAGCGCATTGCGCAGGCGGCTCTCAAGCACTGTGAGGAACTGGGCGCAACTCTCGCCGCCGGCATTGCCCTCGGCATCTTCTGAAGACCTCGCGACTGCGGGCGGGGCCTCTTGCCCCGACGGCCGCCGATCACGGCAGGGGGGTCGCGGGTGCAATTCCCGGCGCGCCCTGGGCATCGGCTTGCACGGCGGACTGGCGCGCCTCGTTGCGCCCCGCGTCACCCGCCGGCGGCGGAAGCTGCTGCACGGTCAACAGCGTCGGATTGACGACCTGCGGATTGTCGCGAAGTTTGACGTAGAGCGGTCCGACGGTCGGGTGCGGCACGGGAAGTGCCGAGCCCAGGAATCCTTCGGGCACCGTCACCGGATGGGTGAATTCCGCATCTCCGGCGATGGAGTCGAGGAGAAACAGGCTGGTCCCGACGAGCTTGCATGCCAGTTCCGGCGTGGGCGGGCACTTGAGCTCCTTCAGGACCGGCAGCCTGACTAGATTCGCGAGCGGTTGCCATTCGCTCGCCATCCCCTTGGTATTCACCCGAAACTTCAACGGACCGAAGGTCGAAGGTCCGAAGGCCTTGGCGGGATTGAGTGTGGCGACCGCGACCTGGGCGGTCTCGAGCGTGAGCCCGCCGTTGGCGACGGTCAGCGTCGTGGCCGAGGTTTCGTCCACCGTCGCCACGTCGACGTTTTGGTCCCGTGCAAACACGGCGGGAGATTGCGCACGAATCGAGAAAACCAAAGAGGCGTCCTGCGGCAGCTCGCCCGCATCGGCGAGTTGTATATTGCTGTCGTTACCGGCGGCGGATGCCTGGACGCTTTTTCCGATCAAGGCGACCCGCGGTCGTGGTGCGTTGACCGACGCCGTCACCGGAAGCGCGCGCCCGTCCAGAAGCGAGACCTTGGCGGCGACACCGCGTTCGGGCTTCAAAGCCGCCGCAGCCTGGACATCCTGCGCGACCATGGGAAGTT
>Ga0307516_10004734_pt1 | contig 16628 bp, 20 predicted proteins | sample 19_EM_MG_FD_203310 | JGI IMG/M metagenome (GOLD analysis project Ga0307516, IMG submission 203310) | Populus trichocarpa ectomycorrhiza microbial communities from riparian zone in the Pacific Northwest, United States - 19_EM | ecosystem: Host-associated > Plants > Roots > Unclassified | place...
CTTATCTTCTTATCTCTGACTCATCTGATAGCAGGATCATATCTCATTGGAGGATATCTGGACTATATCTTATTGGATGATAAGCCTGGGCTAGTATAGTATATATAGAGTAGCACAAAGCCTGTAAACTCTAGTCTTATTCTCTTAGGATTCCCACTTGACTGTGGTGATATCTAAAGTCAATATAAACTGGCGCTTTCCTCCACCATCCTCTCTCTCTCTAAGCTTATCTATGTGTGAGCCCACAATGCTTGATTCTCGGCATAGTCTTTGGATTATGCTTTGAGAAGATAGTTAAGTGGTTGCCCTAACAAGTGCTGTCTCTTGCCTGGAAGTCGAGATCTAAAGAGGAGATAGTGTTATGATATGTCTTTTTCTATTCTTTCATCTTTTCACATCATGTGCTCTATCACATGATCCACAGTCAGGCTCACTCAGCATTGCTGCGCAATGCCTCATGGTTACCACATTTGCTGTGCAACACCTCACTTATAACACATGTAGAACATTCTGGAACTACTTACATAAGGACTCCATGGAATGCCTCATTGCTAACACATGTTCTCCAACTAGTATATATAGTCAGTAGTTCAGACTGTAACCTTAGTCGTATTCTCTTAAGCTATCCACTATAATCTAGTGTGAGGACTCTAGTCAATATAGACTACCCTTTTCCTTTCCTCGTGTTATTCTTGTAAGCCCGCAAAAGACCTATTTGGTTTTAGTGTGTCTTAACACCCAGTCTTTTAACACACAAAATTTGAATGTCTTTACTTTCTATTCCCATTGCTCTCTATCAAAGTCTATCACTTTCCTCATCTCTCTCATTGGTTATAGGACCTTTCTATGATAGACTCTCAATGCTACATGCCCCTTGGGCCCCTGCCTCGACTAAACGGTTGCCAGAAGGTCCCAGGGGGATCTTTCCCTACTCACTTGCCTCTGCATGCCATGAGGTGCAGATTGGACCTGTTAGGACTTGATCCGGGCTCTGCATGGTGCAGCACAGGTCAAGACCTTGTGATATATTTAAGACAGAGCTCAGCATTCCTGTGCTTGGTAAGATCACGTGACTGATTAGCAAGCGGCCAAATCTGAGGGGCCGAAAACCCCAATGCCCGTCCGACGATTCTATTCAACAAAAAAAAACAGCAAAAGGAAAAAGAAAAAATTTAGAGATTTTTTCGGTTACTGCTCAGGATTGGAGAGGGATTTTGCAAAATAGGTCCCCGGGGTATCTTACTAGGGTCTTCCTCTTTGGTTCTCAGCACTCAGATAGTTTATATATAGTTGTGGTAAGTAGCAGAAACGGAGGGGAGGTTTCGTCGAAAAAGCTTACGTAATAGGGTATTGGTTCCTAACTACATCTACCTTGCAGTCATGCCAACGCTGGTTTCCCCGACGTTTGCGGAAGCCAATGTCACAGAATAAACCCTCCCAAGGCTAGATCCGAAAACGTCGAACCCGAGGTCGGCGGCGCGGCGTTGTATGAACCCCGGATGCAGCCTTTGTGAAAGCGTTCAGATTTGTCCGAACCAGTATCCGGCAGAGTCCGAGCTGAACAGGCATCACAGCAACAACCAGACACGCTGAGTTACTAACACCCGTTCTTCTACTGCCTGACTGTAGTCGCCCATTCAGAACTGGAGAGCAATTCACAAGATTCGCAGCTTACTTATGATCAAACAATCCACCAACGTCGGCTCATCATTGAATATTCATTACATCATCTGTCGACCCTGTCTCGAATAAATAGCATATCAAGTCAAAACTCATGGTATAAGCAGGTTTGACAACTCATTCCCCCTGCTGGCACTCCACCATGACTGCAACGCCAACATCGGTCCCGACCCTCTGGAAGACGATGCTTCTGGCATTTGCGATCGCGAGCCTCAGTGCGAAGAGGCTTGTCAGCGCAGAAGCGAATTCCCGAGCCCCAAAGGAAGACGCTTGTGGCTGCATCGGGGACGCTGTGTCTTCTGCAAGTCTCGTAGCATATCCCCGTCAGTACTTTTTCTTCGGAATAAGGCCGGGTGTTTACGTTTTTTACGCTGCAGTGGACCTTCAGTATGACAAGGATATACAACATTGGTCGTTCACGAACACCCAACTGTCAGAATGCACGGTTGAGCCTGGGACGGTGGAAGATGTTAGTGTCATCGTGCGTATCTTCTTCCGCTACCTAGGTAAAACCTTTCTTACTATGCTGTACTTTTTCTTCGATAGCTGAAGATTGTTGGCAAGACACGTACGCCATTTGCGGTGCGGACTCTTTCGATGTTCTCGAACCCGTAGTGGTCATTCATTTTTGGTCGACACAGGTTAAAGGCGGCGGGCACAGTTCAAACCCTGGTTTCTCGTCCACGAGAGGTGTCCACGTCGCCATGTCGCGGTTCTCAGAGGTCACCTATGATGCACGTTCGCAGACGGCTGTCATTGGGGCTGGGTTAATATGGGATGACGTGTACGCCGCCCTCGCACCGCATGGAGTGAATGTGGTGGGCGGGAGGGTGTCAGGCGTGGGTGTGGCAGGATTTACACTTGGTGGAGGTACGACAACTGCTCGTAGCCTCGTTCTGTGTGCTAACATTCATCGTTATTTAGGTTATTCTTGGTTGACTAACCAACATGGATTGACGCTCGACACCGTCATGGCGTTTGAGCTCGTCAAGCCTGATGGCCAATCCGTCAACGTTACCCAAGCCTCGGATCCCAAGCTTTTCTTTGGGCTTAAAGTGAGTCAGTTGACGCTCTTTTTTCGTCTGATTGTTTAGATATTTTTGCGACAAGGGAGGGTTGAACAACTTTGTACGTAGCCTTGAAGGACTTGATTTTGAAAGTGCTTTCTGAATACCTCATCATACCTCATCACAACAGGGGATCGTCACCAGGTTCACGTTGAAAACATTCCCCCAGGGCCAAGTTTGGGTAATCCGTACTTTGGTGCTGTGTTAATCTGGCCTGTTGACGACGTTCTGCATCCAGGGCGGCTCAATCACATACAGCTCACTGGAGATTCCACAGGTGAATACAGCTGTTGCAGCCTTCTCGAAGAACGTCAAGGATACCAAAGCAGCCATCATCGTTACGTATAATGTCGCAGCCGGACAGGCGAGTGATTTCTCCCTTGTAGAATCCCTCATTTTCTGACGTAGATATATCCTGTCTTTCTTCTCTCCTTAGACTTTCGTTGTCTTGATGGCATTCTACGATGGCCCCAACCCGCCCTCTGAAATATTCGAGTCGTTTTTGAAGATCCCAGCTCTCGTGATGGATGTGAAGACGCGGGATTATGTGTCCCTTGTACAGTCCTCGCAGGCTGATCTCTCAAGTAACCATCGGTAAGACTGACAAGACAGCTATTCAATAAGCTATTAAAAGGGATCGTCATGTAGGGCAATGTTCAATACCGCACCTCTGGCCCGATATACACCGAATATTCTCGAAGCGATTGTGAACGAAACGAATGTAAGCATTTTAACGACGGCGACTGCTTCGATAATGATACTAACTGACACGAACGATCTTCCCCCACCAGTTCTGGGGAGGTGCCCTTTCACTCCCTGCCCACTCTGGCTTTCTCGTCAGCTATGCCGTAGAACCCTTCCTCTCCAACATACTCTCGCACAGCCCGTCGTCCGCCTCGAGCGCCTACCCAGCCAACCGCACGTTCGGCTACTCTCCGTTCGAGATGTTGTTCCTGTGGGACAACCCTGCCGAAGACGCTTTCTTTTACAGCGCGATCAGACAGAGTACTAACCAGATCCGGGACGTTGCGTTGCGGGAGGGACAGGACGTTGGAAATGCTGCAAAATATCCGAACTATGCGATATTTGATACGCCGCTGGAGGAAATTTATGGGGAGAATTTGGGTCGGTTGAGGAAGCTGAAAAAGAGGGTAGATCCAGGGAATGTTATGGGACTGGCTGGCGGATTCAAGTTCAAATGACACCCTCGACGATGTGACCTATGTAGATTGCGGTAATTTTCCGATCGTCCCACTTTGCGGGACACCTGGGGTCGATCGGCTAACGTACATCCACATCGCGCCCGTTTTGGAGGAATTCCACAAGGACCATGACAGATCAAGCGCCCACAACCTCCCACGACTCCTTCGGAAGGCCAAAAGAAGCAACAGCGATGGTCCCATGATCAGTCCACGCCAGATCCCAAAGAGTCGATCTATATAGCAAGGTCGAGCGAACTAGGGGCGGGTCCGATCAGACCGTTCTCACGATTTCCTGTAAGAACGTCGTTGGAGAAGGGTCTTTGTCGTTTGTGACTCGGCATGATGCGAGTCCCCGGCTGTACGTCTTAAGGGATGGTTAGTCTTCTCCCTCTCCCCCTCGCTGTCTGCTGAAGTCTGTTCACAGTTCAATGCTCCTTCAGTTCCTTCTCGCTTCTCTTCTCCTACGAACCTATGATGGCTTCACTCCACGTAGGCCTTTCTCTTCATTTTCTCGACCTCGACTCATTCCCACGTACTCAGGTTCGTGGGAGGCTGCACGCCAACTCGCTGACGCTGCCGTCGCCAAGATGACCACTTCAGAGAAGATAGGAATCGTGACAGGGGTGGGACAGCTCAACTCAAACCGTGAGGACTATCATTTCTCTCCACCCTCTCATATCTCATGTTCCGTCCCCCACCCTTACAGGTCGATGCGTTGGCGACACCATCCCCGTACCGCGCCTCGGCATACCTTCCTTTTGCCTCAACGACGGACCCGCGGGCATACGTCTCTCCAAGGGGGTCACAGGCTTTCCGACGGGAATCAACGCCGCAGCGACATTCAGTCGGAGACTCATGAGGGCGAGGGGTGTTGCCCTTGGAGAAGAATTTCGGGGGAAAGGTATCCTGTTGAGTTTTCACCATTACCGACCTGCCGGGGAGAGTCCAGCACTGATGTTCTATATAGCATGTTTCTCGGACCTGCGATGGACATCGTAAGTCCGATCGTTCGGTTCTCGGGATATACTAGCAATTCCACACCCTCTAGATGAGAAACCCGAAAGCCGGTCGCGGATGGGAGAGGTCAGTGCACACCTTGAAACTCGAGGGAGTCCCCTGACAGTCCAAACAGCTTCGGCCCAGACCCTTACCTGAATGGCGAAGGCGCATTCGAGACAATTACAGGAGTACAAAGCGTCGGCGTCCAAGCCTGCGCTAAACATCTCGTTGCGAACAACCAGGAACATTGGCGCTACGGGGCCTCTGCCAACGTCGACGATAGGACGCTGCACGAATTATACCTGTATCCTTTCCTGAGAAGCATCGAGGTGAATGCTCCATTTTTCTCCCGTATCGTGTGCCGGACATGCTTAACTGTTTGGTGATGGGCAGGCAGGAGTTTCTTCTGTGATGTGCGCATACAACCGTGTAAATGGTACATCAAGTTGTCATAACGCCAATCTAATCGGGCCGAATGGGTTTTTGCGCAAGAATGGGTTTCAAGGTCTATTTTTGTCTTCCCCGTTCTCGTGTGTTGGTTCAAGACTTTCCATTTTTAGGATATGTCATGAGCGACTGGGGCGCCACGCACGATTCTGCTGCCGACAATGCCAATGCTGGGCTTGACATGGAGCAGCCTGGGGACTATATCATCATCGGTGGGTCAACGATGCACTCCATCGCTTGTACACCGCAATAATACTTTTCAGGGGGCGGTGTATACGGAAACAACCTCGTAAACGCCGTGAACGGCGGTCAGGTCCCCATGACAGTACGTACACATTCTGTCCAACTTGAATCAACCCCTTTACGTCATTCGTTGCTAGCGGTTGAACCAGATGGTCGCTAGGATCCTCACTCCTTGGTATCGGCTTGGTCAGGACTCGGTGCGCAATCTCCTGCCAATCCCCGACCCAGACTCGACTATTAATTACCAACACCCTCAGGGATACCCACCTGTCAACTTTGACTCTCAACGCCCAGACGGCACCGGCCCGCGCAACCTCAATGTCACGGTCCGCACCCCCGCACACACCGCGCTTGTCAGAGAAATCGCGTCTGCCTCCGCCATCCTCCTCAAGAATCAGCGATCCACGACCTCGGCAGGTGTCACGACGAGGGGTCTGCCTGTTGCTTTGGAGAGACTGAGGTCCATCGCGATAGTGGGTCAAGACGCGAAGATCCCTAACCTGAACTGCGGAGATCTGAATAAGTGTAATGATGGGACTATGTCTATCGGGTGTGTTGGCGTTCGTGTGTTCTGGTAGTGTTTGGGATGTCTGATATCGTGTTTTTTTTTCGTTTTAGGTGGGGATCGGGGTCCAACTCTCTCCAATTCATTGTACCTCCCGTCGATGCATTGAGATCTTTTGTTGGTCCGTCTGTAAAGATCACGTCCTCCCTCTCAAACGACCTCAACGCGGGTCCGAATGCGGCCCGAGGGAAGGACGCTGCGTTCGTATTCGTAAATGCGTATGGCATTCCAAAACATCCAATAATCCCGTTAACTTACCTCTCATTTTGTAGTATGAGTGGCGAGCTCGGATTTTACGACATCGTCGTCGGCAATGAGGGAGACAGGAACGACCTGGCACTGTGGTGGAACGGAGGTTCTTTGGTTCGTCACAGATTTCGTTTCCTTACTAGGAATCGTCATTTTAATTGGAGAATACAGGTCCAAAAGGTAGCTGCGGTGTGCAACAACACTATCGTCATCGTCCACTCTGTGGGTCCCGTAGACCTGACCTGGAGCGCTCACCCCAACGTCACGGGCATCATCTACGCCGGTGCGCCGGGCGAGCAGACGGGCCCGTCAATTGTTGATGTTCTGTTTGGGGCGTACAACCCGCGGGGAAGACTGCCGTTTAGTATTTCTGATGTTCGTCCGTTTTACTCGTCGTCCCCGCCTTCTCTTCTCTTTCCCGCGTTGACATAATTCTTCCCAATGGCAGAAAGAGTCGGATTATGGCACGGTGATCGTATACAACAGTGACGGGTTTCCTGAGGTTCGTTTTTCGAGTTCTAGCGTTCCTGGATGGTTATATATAAAAAACGTATGCAGATTTCGTACAGCGAGAAACTCCTCATCGACTACCGATACATGGACTCTAAGAACATCGCACCGCGATTCGAGTTCGGCTTTGGGTTGTCGTACACCACGTTTTCCTACGCTTCTCTCTCTCTCGTGCCCTCGGAGACTTCTCAGATCGTCTCGTTCACTGTCACGAACACGGGCGCGATGGCAGGCACTGAGATCGCGCAGCTCTATCTTTCTTACCCTTCTGCCGCCGGGGAACCGAAGAGGGTGCTGAGGGGGTTCGAGGAGGTGCCGCTTGAGGTGGGAGCGAGTGCGACGGTGACGATCATGTTGAGTGCAAGGGAAATGAGGTACGCGTTTGACTCCTTTCTCATTTGGCAGATAAAAGATAGTATTATTGGGAATTTAGTATTTGGGATACGCCGAGCCAGACGTGGGTTCGTCCACCTGGGATGTTTACGGTGTTTGTGGGGGCGTCGATCAGGGATGTACGGTTGACTGGAACGTTCTAGGGATGTTAGTACGTTGTGAATATTCACTGACAAGATACCCTCGGAACATCGATGGACGCCAAATTCATGAGGAATAATTCTGATAAGGATCGTCGAGAACAGAAGGAGTAACATTATAGACAATAGGGAAGCTTCATACAATTAGGCCGACCGTCGATCTCGACATCTTGTACGGTAGGGTAGAATAAAACAACCACACATCGTTCCCATTCAAGGCCCAGAAGCCACATTGTGCTCAACTTAATTTCATCACGCGCCGACCAACTTTCATGGTTGTCAAACGTCTTGGTCACATGATCCGGTCGTTCAATTCAGAAGAGTAGCTTCAACTTTTTCGATAACCCCGAACAAGGCTCGAGTCGTTGTAGGGATGGGTCAATGAAAACGGCACGAAGGAGTCGATTGCGCAAGTTTTGCGTAGATGATATGGCAAAACAGGGTGTGAAGGACGGATATTCCCGCCAATGTGAGGCAGAAGGCGATGTTGGAAGCAAGGGAAATGGTGATTTCTGCCCGCACCCTTCCGGAAGTGCTGGCAGTCATCGCAGTCGTCGTGCGTAACGGAGCCTGAGATTAACGACGCGAGAGTTCTGTGATACTCGCCAGTCACTGCAAATGGGTGTAGATTTTTTCGGAACCAAGTAATTACAGATTCGTCAATCGTGAAGGTCCACACGCTCCATCGACTCCACCGTGCAGGGTCTAAGATCGGATGAAAACTCAATCAATATCGACGGTTTAAAAGCCTGGTGATCTCGGTTCAAATATTATGGCAGGGTGCGTCGCGGAGATCAGACATTTAATGCATGATGATCGATTGCCGCTTTGTCTTGTGAGCGAACCGAACCGGGACGAACATGATGCATGAAAGACGACATACGCGGACGTGGATGTCAGAATAGGCCGCGAATTTAGGTGCTCCAGGGAACACAACATTCACCACAAGAAAAGGAATGGCGTCTTGCCAAAAATGAAAATGTCCCAGAAATACCATATGACGAGAAGTTCGAAAACTGGTTGAACCAACGAGCAAGTACTTCCCTCATCTCGTGACCGGAGCGCCTTGAGGCAAGAACTCCTGCAGTGGAAGCGAAAGCGGAGATGGTTGGCGACGAGGTCGCACAAGTTCCGTATTGGGGAGATAAAATGCGGAAGGCCAGGTGGTGGCAGGTTCAGTCCCCTCCACATGGTACCAAGGGGGAACACTGGCCATGTGAGCAGATGAGTGCATGGAGGCTTGAGCAGAGAGGTTTAGAGTGAGGGACACACAGTAGAAGCGGCTAACGAGAACGAAGAGAGGCAAAGAAGGCCGCGAAGTGCGACAAAGAGGAGGAAGGTAGAGAGTAAAGCATTCGGGGATGGCCCATGTTTACGAAGGTCCGGTCCACTACGAGTCTACAATCACGAGGACGGGAATGGGTACCAACAGGAGGGGCCTGCAGGGGTCCCACGCGGTCGGAGTTCTGAATCTGTAACGTGCAGCCTACTACTACGTATACGTAATCCCCAACGAAATTGTTGCCACCAACAGGGAATGCCGCACATTCCACAGGATATAATCGACGTCATACTCAATCACCTCACAGGACTCCATGGGAGCTCCGCCGTCTTGAAAACCTGTGCATTAGTCTCCAGATGCTTTCGGTCGCATTCACAGAGACTTTCATTCCGATCTATCATGGTCGACGCAGTGGATTGGAATCCAGGTCCCCTCTCGCGTCTCCACCTCGTCCTGAAAGCTAATCCACACCTTGGAACTCACGTGCGACACCTGTCTCTGTTCCTCAGACCAAGAGGCTCGTCCCAGATATCCGAAACGCTTGTGGACACACTTGTCTGGTTCACCGGGGTATCCAGCTGCGCCTGGATCGAACATGGGGTCTCAGGACCATCACGCGAAAATATCCGCATCAGGCTATATCAATTCCTGCGCTTGCCGTCCCTGGTCAAAGTCTTCGTTCAGGGGGCGGATCCAGTCCTTATCGACTTTCTCGCCTCGTGCGAACAGTTGAAGTCCCTGACAGTCAACGTGTGCTCGGTTAACCTCGAAAGTATATCTCTCGGTGATGCGTCCATATCCCCGACCCATTCGACTTCAGCCTCCGGTCTACTGGAGGAGTTGATTGTCGATACCAGCCACATCGTAGCACTCATTCACTCCCTTGCTTCCCAATCATCTCAACTCGGCATCTCCCGTCTTCGCAAATTGACCGTGGCCCGAACGAAGCTTTCCTTGGGATTTGACAAAGTACGGAAGGCCTGCCAGCAAGTGCTCGATTTGTGCGCAGAATCCTTGGAAGAGCTGACAATCGGTAAGCATCTACATATCATCATGCCGTCCCTTCTTTCTTTCCATTACCGGACCGGTCAGCCAAATGTCTGTTGATATCGTTTTTCTCAACAGCGAGCCCATGCGAAGACATAAGATATTCGAACCTCAATCGATTAACTCACCTGACTTTTATTACCCGACCGTCCAATGTAGACCAATGGCTTCAATTCCTTCGCAATTCCCCTACGATCCCAAATTCATTGCAAGTCCTTACCCTTCGCTTGCCTCACCTTTCCAAAAACGAATGGAATTCTTTGGATCTCACTCTATCCAAGGCAATGTGCATTTCCCAAGCACACATTTCATTTGTCTTCCTCGATAGCCTACGGCCCTGCGCAACGAGTATGTGAGACGTTTTCGCGACTCCTGAATTTAAGAAGGAATATATTCCAAACTTGATGGAAAGACGAAGGTTTTCAATCATGATTGAACCGAAGCTGAGGGATGTCTGAAACATCATCTTCCGCGTCAAATGAAGGTGTTACATTGGATGTATACGATACATGAAGGAGCTCGGTACAAGTGTTAATATACATCTCCATGGAAAAGATTAAATCATCCGAAAACCTTTACAGTTGTGCTGGCACGTTCAACGTTCAACATACAAATATTTAACGTCCAAGTATAGTTACCACCTCACTCGCCTTTCCTCCAACGTTCAATACTCCGAGTCGTTGCCTGCGCTATTCTCCTCAGTGCTCACTTGCATCTCATCGAGGCCCCTCAGTCTCAAGTTTCCTCTCCTCAATACGGGACTTTGCTTTGAAAGATTTAGAGGAAGTTGAGCCGGTCTAGGGACGAGGTACATGTTTCCCTCGAGATATCTGGCGCGAATTCGAACTGGTTGTACCATTCCATCAAGGTTTCTAGAGAACTGTCCACGGTCTACTTGATATCTACGTCTGTGTGCGTGGTGACTTGGTCCCTTGTGTCCGTCCCGGTTCGGTTCGCTCATAACATATTGTAAATCTTATCCCCTCTGGCAGGTAATCGACGCATCATGCATGTCCCATCTCACTGTCATGATATCTAAACCCAGATCTTTATCTTTTCATCCCGGTCGTTGCGCAGGTTTTAAAATCGTCGACCTTAATCGCGTTGTCATCCGACCTTGAACGTTCAAAAGGCCATGAACCGCCACGGGCCAGCCCACATGTTTTAACTCTTCCATCTAGATCCCGTATCTACCCAATCTGTCACGATCGAATCATGCCTACTACCCGGCCCCACCGCATATTCTATAACCCAACCTAGACGTGAATGAACATGGCCATCACCCGCCAGGCGCGCAAGATAGCAGGCAGGCGGCGCTAACCTACGGTGGTTCCCACTGCCTTTAACTATTTCCGCACACCAGCTGTGATGGATGTTCATTTTCCATACCAACCTTCCCCATTAAGCACTATATGACAGATCGATAAGTAGCGAAACCCACGAACTCGAACATCCATCAATCAGATAACAGCAAGCGCCATCGATTGAACTTTCTGACACGCCGCCTTTCCTTTTTCAGAAATAGTGCTATCTCCCGACAGCCCGCCTGACGGCTGCGGCGCGCACAGTAACTGAAAAAGGGTAAGTGCCCGACGAACGTGAGTCATTCTGCGCCCGGATCCGCCACGAAGACCCTTTCGTGGAAATCCCCTGACTAGGGCGGGGCATTTAGCCAATCGCATAGCGAGGGTAGCTTATTTGGCGTTGTTGACGACGCCCGACGCCCGACGCCTATAAAAGCCAGGCGGGAAAATGACTCGAAAAGTGCCTCCCCACACTCTCCACAGCCCCCCCTCTCATTGTGACTCTTCCACTCGTCCGCCATGTACTCGTACCCGAAGCCCTACGTTCCGGACATGCGCTCTCCTCCGGCGACTATTTCCTCTTGGGGGACCGTCCCGACCCATCCACCTCCGCACCAGCTGCCTTTCTATCCGGGATCGGTATACTCTGGTCCTGGTGTGTTTGTTCTGGCTAAACGGTGTTGATCTGTGCTGATCCGTGAACTGGTTCAGGCTCCCCCGTTCCCACCTCGAATGGTTCGATCGCCTCATCAACGCTCGGACCATCATGGCGCGCTCCAGGTCCATACGACGTCCGGTACCCCCACCGCTTCCATCCTCAACTCGTCGCACAACCCTTCAACCCTCGAACAACAAGAATGCGCCTCAGCGTCGAAGGGTACCCTACCTGGATTTTCGACATAGAAAAGCCCAGCGAGATACTTGTAGAAGACGTTTTGAACTGGATTTATTGTCAGTTTAACGACCCCCTCGAGAGCCAGCGGTTCTTGGGCGTCCCGCCAGAAGCGGCGGTCAAGGCCTCAAGAAACTTTCAAAGACGCGCCGCAGGGAGTCGCAATGACTTTTCAGGAGGTGTCAAGCGTCTCGATTGTCTGGACTTCAAGTACAACTTTATCGGAATGACGCAAACTAGGTCTGGTACCTGGACAATGCATTTCTCGTCGTGAAGACATGTTACTCTACTTGGACTGGATCAGGTCAATCGGATCCTGGTCGACTGATCTCCTTGTTGTCCTCAACGAAGTCAAGCTGTACAGCCATTCTCCCGCACATAAAATTATGGATCAATATGCCGCACCCACTCTCAAAGTAATTAATGGACGACCACGAAATTTGTACCGCTATCTCGCTCTCTCTCGCCGGTGGTCCTCAATGCCGCACTGTAGCTTTAGTTTTCTATCTCATCTTCTCAGCTTTTCCGCATATCCTCCCCTCAGTCACGGACTATTTTTACTCTCTCCTGGCTTTCGAATTGCTCTGATCTTGGCGATAATCCCGATACCCTAGACGAGGAAACCTTTTCAGCTGTAATAATATATTGTTGTAGTACCAGAATCGCGCTGTATACTAGGAACTGTCATATACCTTCTATAATCCAATCATACTCTCCACTCACAAATTCTTACGGGCTTTGTAAGAAGAAGACGTTTGCTGGAAGTTTACATAAGCCAACAACGTCCTCCAGGATCACCATCTCGCCATGCACATGCTCTCCCCGCTCCTCCACGTCCTCTCCCTAGCCTGCCTCGCAAAATGCGCCGCTTTCCATCCTTTCTACAATACACTCTCTTCAAACCTCACGGCGACGCATCCACCGATATTACTCCCAAGATACGGAATGACATCCCTCAACACCACCGATCCCAAACCTCGCAAGGTTCGAATCCGCCTAGGCACTAAACGACTCATCTGGGTACCCACGACAACAAAAGGCCGAAAAACACGCTCCAAGCCGCGAAGGACAACGTTCATCTTGAAACGGTCGCCATCACCTACCGGAGGTCCCGACACGCGTCCTACTCCCGAACCTACCGGCGAACCCTCTCCATCGAATACTGTGCATATCACCGACGAGAAAGACTTTTCTCTCATCGCGCCTAACCAATTCGGAGGTCCGTTTTCCGTTCAGTGAACCTCATCTCTATCCTCAAAACAACGCACACTGATTTTCCAGAATCCATCTCAAACGCCGAAGCGGACGGCGTGGCGTATTGCGTTCCTGGTTCCACATCCTCCAGTTCTACCTCGTGCTCAAATACGTTCCCGCCTGGTTTCATCACTGCTGCAGCTTTCAAACGAGCGGACGACAACAGCTTTGTCCAGGTGCCGATCTCTTCCCATCTTTCTATCTCTCTTTTCACCATTGGCCTTCCTCCAGGTGACGGGCTGCCTGGATCCCTCAAAGTTCAACAAGGTCGATCCGTCCGACGAGGGTGGACAGTTTGACGTTCGGTTCCCCAACGGCGCGCAGTGTGATTTTGGAGGGTATGGAGCAAGCTTCATTGAGCAGTACGTGCTACAATGCCGATCTCCCCCCAAGCTCTTATAGTTATTTGTGATGTGATCTACGATCCACTTTACCAGAATGGAACCCGCGGCCAAACGGTTCTGTATGAGGTGCTGCTCCACACCCAACGACCAAACGAACTGCAACTCTCATCAAGATCAAGAAGGCTGCCTCGCCGCGATACCTGGGGTATACGACTTCCCGGACCTTGGCATTTTCTGTTCCTGAGTCTCTCCGGCTGGGCTGGTCTTTCGTCTCTCCTTTCGGTCGATCATTTCGTTCACATGCAAGTATCTCGGAATTTGTGAACCGCTCTTCGTGTACATCCTATGTAACATGTCAATCTCTATGTACATCCCAAATATTCCACTTGACGCGGAAGATGAATGATTTTTTCAAAAATCGCCGAACATTCAATAAGGATTGAAAACCCTCCTCTTTGCATCAGATTTGGAATATACTGGTCTACAAGTTCAGGAGTCGTGAAAACGTCCTGCATAATCGTCGCGTAGGAGAACGAACCACGAAAGAGTACGAGGGAGAGATGTGCTTGGGAAATGCAGGCTGCATTGGATAGAGTGACTTCGAAATCATTCCATTCGCTCCTGGTGAAGGGGCAAACGAAGCGTAATGACTTGCAAAATTACAATGAATTTGGGGTGTAGTAATGGAAGTGTGAAAGAATGTTTGTACCCAGCGGAATATCTGGAACGATTGGGACTCCGGGAGATGGAGTAATAGAGTCGGCTCGGGCGGGTCAGTCGCCGAGTGAGGTCATAATATCTCGCTTCGTATGATAGGCCCTTTGTCAAAGTAGGAGTGGTATCAGCAGATGCTTGACTGGCCGGTGCGGCAACAGAGAGGAAGGGTGACGATGCTTACCAACCGTCACTGACTGCTCCAAGGATCCCGCGCATAAATCTACGACTTGCTGGTAGGCGTTGATGGCCTCCATACTAAGTCAGCGTCTTGCCAAGGAGACGAATACTTTGGGGAAGGTTGCGCGAACTGTATCGGTCAAACATTCTCGACGGCGTCGTGAAATGGAAAGACACGCAACGTTGAAAATATAGATCTAAGCAAGATCTAAGGCCGCCTTCAAGTTGTTGCGATACCTGGGGTATACGACTTTCCGGACCTGGACGTTTCCTCTCTTTGTGATCGGCTGGACAAGTCTCTTCTTTGGTCTGATCATTTCTGTATGTTATATCTATGTATTTCCCGAATCCGAATCGCCCGTTTGACCTGGAAGACTGATGATTGTTTCAATCACCCCCTGACAATCAATAGCGACTGAAAACCCTCCTCTTTCCATCAACTTTGGAATATAATCCTTCGCGAGTTCGGGAGCCGTGAAAATGTCTCGTATTTTCTTTGCGTAGCCTGGTGGGCTACTCATCAGCAGTGAGAGACGCGCTTCGGAAATGCACGCTGCACTGGATAGAGTGACATCCCAAGCATTCCATTCCCTTCTGCTAGAGGGGGGCAAGCGTAGCGTAATGATGCGCAATGAATTTGGGGTCCCAATGCAAATGCGAAGGAAGGTTTGCAGCCAGAAGTTTCCGTTGAGAATTTGGGGGATACTGTAATGGAGTCGAGTCAGCCGGGTCAGCCGACTGAGATCATAAAACCTCCTGTCGTTCAAGGCGCCCTCTGTCGAAGAAGGACTGGTATCAGCAGACGTTTGGCTGGCTGGTGCGGTAACAGAACGGGGAAGGGTGACGATGCTTACCAACTGTCAGCTCCTCCAAGGATTCTGCGCACAAATCTAGGGCTTGCTGGAAGGCTTTCTTTTCCTCATTCAAATCCCCATACCGTCTGAAGAACGTGAGCTTGCGAAGACGGGAGACACGGAGTCGAGAAGATTGGGAAGTCAGAGAGTGAACAAGGTCTATAATGTAGCTTTGATTGACGACTAGCGCCTCCAGTAGACCGGAGGCTGGGGTCGAACGGGTCGTGGATATCGCCCCAACCCTGGGGAGGATCGCAGCGTCTTTATTGTAATGCGAGGGCATGTTGACTGCGAGGAACTTCAACTGCTCGCACGAAGCGAGAAAGTGGACAAGGACTCGATCGGCCCCGTAAACAGCGACATTGACCAGGGAGGGCAACCGCAGGAATTGATATAGCCTCCTGCGGAGTGTTTCGCTGGTCGACTCGGATGGCAGCAGGTGTTCCATCCAAATGCAGCTGGTCACTCCGGTGAACCTGGCAAGCGTGTCCATAATAAGAGGTTGGAGGATGTCAGGTAAGTCTCTCGGTGTGATGGACAGAACCAGCTCTCGCACGTGGGTCCCAAGATGTGGGTTGTCTTCGAGGACGGTGTGAAGACGCCAGAGGGAATGATCTTCCGTGTCGATCGTGATAGATCGGAATAAAACGCTTTGTGAATACGGTCGGAAGGACTTGGAGACTAGTGCGCAGGCCTTCCAGTCGGCTGGATTTGCAAGGCATCCTGCGAGATCGTCTAGTATGGCGTCGATTATCTCTTGTGGGATATGCGGCATTTCCGTATATAAGTTGGTAACACTGGAGATGTTGCTGTCGTTGGTTGGAACTAGCGTTTCGCGCACGTGCTTGACGCGACGAGTCACAAGACTCAACCGTGTTTTTTTCTTTTCATTTTCAAGTTTTTCTTTTCTTCCCCGTGTGACGATCTTCTCTAAATCAAGGCTTCAACTACGATGCCAGACCCCTCGCGTCGATAGTGGGAGACCCCGTTGCGCACGAAGACCGCAGCGGCAATTTCCAAACGTCTCTCCGAGGAGCTCGTCTTGCCAGAATTCCCCAATTTCTTCCTTCGAACATCACGGACGCTCGGTTTTATATCGGTGCGATCTATGTCCCGAGGTGATCGCGGCACCCCTGATTCCTGCTGCTTTAGCAGTAGGTTTTTACGGTTTTGGACACTCAGCGACTTGTCAGATTGCACGTGTTGACATGTGACTTTTCACGGGGGGGAGGCTTTTTTCGTTTTTTCGTCCTGCACGTGCT
>Ga0307516_10004735_pt1 | contig 16628 bp, 24 predicted proteins | sample 19_EM_MG_FD_203310 | JGI IMG/M metagenome (GOLD analysis project Ga0307516, IMG submission 203310) | Populus trichocarpa ectomycorrhiza microbial communities from riparian zone in the Pacific Northwest, United States - 19_EM | ecosystem: Host-associated > Plants > Roots > Unclassified | place...
GGGACTGCGGCGGTCCCTTTAACTATGGGGGTGCTCAAAACCAAATCAACAGGACGAGTACCGCGAATTGAGTGGAAGGGCAATCAGTTCAAGTTCGGATGAGTGGGTCGGAGCCACGCAACCGGCGGATAACGCACCCAATATCTACTCCCTCCCTCTTGGAAACACCCTGTAAAGTATCTTTCTGAGGCAAACACTTCCTACACATGGGGAGGTGCGGTTTCCGATACTGCGCCGCTGGGCGCGAGTCGTGTGGTGTGACCAGATACTGAGGTAGAGATCGAAGGTCAGGTAGAAGGGGGCGCATTCCCATGGGTGCGCAGGTGCAATGAGGTAGGGTGTCACGTTTCAACCCTTCGGGTTTCTTTCCCTCCATGACCCGGACGCGTCCATATTGGCCTTAACCACCGGTCGTCATGAGACGATGGTGGTGATAGCGACATCAAGACCGGCTACCTTCTTATATCGCTCCCGCCAGGATCCCCAGGTATCGACTCACCCAGCTGCCCCCAGGCTCGTGGACCTAAGCACAGTATGGAGCATTCAACGGGAGGGGGACCCACTTCCCCCAGCACGGTCCTCGTAGACGGAAGGAACTCCCCTAGGGTGTATTCGTGCTCCCCGACCAGTCGTCGCGAGGATAACATGCGTTCCTCTTCTGAAACTCCGGATGTTCGCGGTCAGTAAACACGTGTTCTGCACACATGGTGGGTCGAGAGGTCAGTCCAAGAGCTTCTCTCCAACACCCTCCCAGCCGCTATTGGAGTCAGGAAGGCACCTGTTTGTGCTGAAGGCCCATGGCAGCGATGTCGGCGACGCAAGGCCCGGCTTCCTCGGGGATGTCTCTCTGGATGGAGAGTTTGGTGGCGGCCCTGTCGCACCGATGGACTTCGACTGTAGGCGAGGGCAGGGGGAAACATAACCCTAACCTTAATTTGTCTGACCGACGCCGGGTACTAGAGCCGAATTGGTCGATCACTTGTGCACACACGGCTAGGTGCAGGTTAGCCCGCGAGGCGTCTCTTCCTCCCCTCCCCAGCAACGGCGTCGACACCCAGCGATGCTAAATCTCTCTCTCGCTCTTTCGCTGCTCGTTGGCATCACGTTTTGCAAACCGGTACACAAACGCTGGGATGACTTCACGGTCAAACACGCGTGGGTTGACGGTGTTCCGGAGGGATGGGAGACAATTGGTCCGGCGCCGTCGGAGCAAAGGCTCACCGTGAGGATTGGCTTGAAACAGGACGGGATTGACGACCTCATCACGCACCTGCATGCAGTCAGCGACCCCAACCACTACCGGTAGGCGACCCCCTGGGTGTATGCAGTTGGACAACTAACCGTTGGTCACCTCAGGTATGGGCAATACCTGACCAAGGGAGAAGTCGACGCCCTCTCCGCCCCTCACCCAGACTCAACCAGCCTCGTGGATGGTTGGCTCTCGCATCATGACCTCCTTCACGACCCCGAATGCAGGCTAACCCGCTCGTCCCCCGGAGATTGGATTTCCCTCTCTATCCCTGTTGGCCAGCTGGAACAGATGCTTGGGACGAAGTACCACGTCTACAAACATTCCGCTACCGAGACTGCTGTTATCCGGACGACGAGCTACAGCCTGCCGAGTATCCTTCACGATCACGTAACTGTCGTTACCCCTTCAACCTATTTCGGCCGCCCAGAGCCGCTAAACAAGACTTCAATCATTCAAAGTGTCGGAGAAGTTCCCACCGAAGCTGTTGACGGAGTCACGAGTCTTGCGACGAGCGCTGACCGCCCTAACGCCCCAGTTAACCCAACGTGTAATCACCAGATTACCCCTTCATGCCTCAACGCGTTGTATAACATATCCTACACACCGGTTTCGACCAAGAACAACTCATTGGGTGTTGCGGGGTACTTGGACCAGTTCGCCAACCACGTTGACCTCCAGGTCTGGAAGGCTCAGTCGCAAACTTGTTCTAGTTCGCTCATCCTGTCACCTAGGAATTCTTCGCGAGGTTTAAGCCGGACGCGATTGGCGGGGACTTCGACGTCGTCCAAGTAGCAAAGGGAGGCGACAACCAGAGCAACCCGGGCGTTGAGGTAAGCCGAACTTGAGGACCCTCCCCCTGCCTGGACTGACATCTTTGCAGGCAAATCTAGACATACAGTACACTGTCGCTTTGACATATCCTACCCCCAATGTCTACTACAGGTAAGCACACCCATAATTTCACCCCGACGCCTCCTCGAGTTTTCAACCTTCAACTCTGCAGCGTTGGTGGTTCCCCACCTTTCAAGCCAGACGATGCGACACCTACGAACTCTAATGAACCGTACCTCTCGTTCCTCGATTTTGTTCTTGACCAAGAGTCTATCCCTCAAACCTTCACCACCTCCTACGGGGATAATGAACAAACTGTCCCGCAAGACTACGCCGTGGCCGTCTGCAACGGTTTCGCGAAGCTAGGTGCGAGGGGATCAAGCGTGCTGTTCAGTTCGGGAGACTTCGGTGTCGGGGGTGGTAGCTGTTTGAGCAACGACGGAAAGAACAGGACTGAATTCATGCCCATCTTCCCTGCATCTTGTACGTGCTTTGCTCCTTGGTGTCTCCGGGGTCGCTCATCACGCCAAACTCAGGCCCTTACGTGACGTCAGTTGGAGGCACCAACGGCACTGCCCCCGAACGAGCAATATTCTTCTCCGGGGGAGGGTTTTCGAACTACTTTAGCAGACCGTCCTACCAATCCGAGGCGGTCGAAGGTTTCTTGGGTACGCTTGAGAGAGAGATGTACACCGGTCTTTTCAAGTGAGTCTTACCGGGCCAAATCCCAGTCGACTGTGCTGATGTGTTGGCCACAAGTGCTTCGGGTCGGGGATTCCCGGATGTCGCCGCTCAAGGGTCAGGCTTCCAAGTTGTGGTTGGGGGTACGATTCACTCCGTTGGGGGTACCAGCGCCAGTGCACCCGTACGTCTCACCCACGCCTGGCCTCACCCCACGTTCGCCAATTCTGATTCTTCCGATTAGGCGTTCGCTGCTGTGGTGTCACTCTTGAATGATGCCCGGATAGCTGCGGGACTTCCATCTCTCGGGTTCCTCAACCCGTGGTTGTACGCCAAAGGATTCAACGGCCTGAACGATATCGTTGGCGGGAACAATCCTGGGTGTGGTACGGATGGATTTACGGCGGTCAAGGGCTGGGACCCTGTTACCGGTTTGGGCACACCAAACTTCGGGTTACTCAAGGATCTCGTTTTGAATGGCACGACGCCATCACGATAACTATGCTCTCGCAGGTCGATGGACCCAACGTTTTATTTATTAATGAGTTGTGGTAACACCTTTTTTCTCTCCGGGTTTCATCACCCCCACGAACCCCTTCGCATCACGTATAGAACCAGAGTAATACTTCCTGTATCTCGGTGATGCGCCAAACTTGCGCCGAGGCGAAGCCCGGCAGGACTTGTCATAGATTATCCATCACGTTTGCTATTATGAGGAAGGACCCGGCTGGTTACCCCCCAGCCGGCACACCCTCGAACAGTCCCTCCACAATACAGCAGGCCGAATGACAAAAAGTGGGGGTCCTGGATTACGAGCAATAGTAGACATCGTAGAGTAGGTACATCGTGACCCCAAAATGTCCGGACGACGCAGCGAAGAATATGTACGCGTTCTACACCAGCGGAGGGATGAGGGTAAAGAATAAAATGGGGAAGGCGACAGGTCACTCCGGATCCAGCTCCAGAATGACAGGCTGCGATAGCGTGCTGTGCAGTAACGCCAGGAACCGACCATTCCACACTCTCACGTTTCTCTCGTTCGAAATCCAACTGGGAGGCAACAACATCAGTGGTTTACCTTTGCAGTTGTGGATCCACCCATCATCTGTAACGGTATAACCGCAGGAGGATCTCCAGGGCCAGGTTTCTGGTGGGCTCCCAGTCAAGGGAACCAGTTCGATCTCGTCCAACCCACTGGTTTTCACTACGCTCCACCCTCGCTCCTCTCCAGCACCCACGTCACACCAGATTTGGCCTCCGTCGGGAGAGAACCACGGTTTGTCACAGTCCACCTTCGTTCCCCAGATCTGTACCCCGGTTTCCACATCGTAGACGACTATCGAGCCAACGTTTCCGGTCTTGCGTCCAGACCAGGTCTCAGCGAGCATGAGAAGATCAGGGGATATCGATGTGAATTCCGGTCTCCGAGTCACTAAACTCCTGAGACCCGTTGTCCGAACAGAGTCTTTGATAGTTGCCTTGCCATCTGACGCACCACCACCTTTAGAGAGGTCCCAGACAATAAGCTCCTGGCGACACCCGACTGCGATGGCGTCGTCGCTAAACTTGAGGCCGTAAACCTCCGTCCCAGCATCGATGACGATCCTCCGGGCACAAGATTTGAGGTCGATCACTGTGACCACCTTGTCGCCCAGCCTGGCAAATGCAACAGAACTGTTGTCTGGAGAGAACTCGAGGATGAAAGGACGCTTTTGTCCGGAAGTCTGGAAGGTGTCGTCAGGGGCAGGGGTTGCAGAATCTTCCAAGGAGAAGAGCTGGAGCATCGAACGACCCCATGCGATAACCGACTTGTTGTCTGGGGAAAACAGTGGCGCCGGAGATGTGAAGCTCGATGGGAGTTTCCGATAAAACGCATAGCCACTTGTGTGGCCTTTCCACAGGTAAATATCTGAACCAACAGTCCCACAGGCAAAAAAACCGCCATCGGGGGAGAATGCCATTGCTGACCCATTGAAACTTGCGTCTTCATTGGAGAGGAGATACCTTCTGCCCTGAGGATCCCAGACCTTTAGGGTGTGTCCCAAGATGTAGGAAACCCTGTAGGGGGAAGGGGAGAAGAGGAGCGGTGTGGTGAGGTTAATGCCAGGCGGGGCAGCGAGTGTGTCGGTCACGTTCTCGTAGCAGTGTCCTGGCGCAAATGCGATCCCGCACACACTCATCTTCTCAGCAGGCACGATGATGGCGAACTGGAGAGATCCTGAATTCGCCCACATCCCCGCCAATGACCCGACACACTGATGGGTATGTATACGCTCCCCGGAATGAATATTGTAGATGCGGATGAAGGTGTCGGATTCCTCGGTGTATGCGACCCCGACCATGCCACCACATTCAGACGGTGTGATGAAGGAGGGACGTCCGATCGACTGAGACCCCCTCTCCTGGAGTCCACTACGCTACCCGTCTGAACCTCCCTAGGACCCACTACACCACCTGTCTGAACATTTCAGGCTTTGACGAACTCCACTGGCGGGTCAAGGGAAACACCACAACACAACAGCAAGGGACTGCCTGGGGAAAATCCAAACACCTTTGTGCCTGGTGGTGGATAGATAATGCGGAGTTGCTCGAGGGTCACTGGGTCCAAGATCCGTATCCTAGAGTTAGACTGTGCGACCATGATGTGTTGACTGCACGGGGACCAAGCGATGGTGTCAATTCCAGAAGGAGGCACCGCGCTTGCTGTGGTCAGCGAGCTTGGGACCCCCTGCACAACCCTAACAATTTGAGTGGGTTTTATACGGATCAAACGGTATGTCATATCTGATGTAATTGGACACGCTTTTACGGTACGACACCGTATCTATGACTCCTAGGATCCGGATCTTGCCTGATTTTTCTTACAACCCTCACTTGTGTATGCAATCACAAAAGCCACCTCGTTGGTGTATCTGTAGTGTTGTATTACATGTATTACATCTAACATACAAGTTCTAATCCTCCCCAACAAGATATAAAGACATGGACAAATCAAAAAAGCGAAATTCTGTGAGGTGCTTTGAGCAAGAGGGTGAACACAAAAATCGAAATAGCTTACCAATCATTGATCCGCCTTGCAAGCGGTTTCTGGCGCATATATCAGATGTAGCAACCACCCAGGAATCGGCTGAAATGAAGCGAAAGGATGAAAATTGAGGGTACAGAAGAGGAAGAGCGAATATGAGAAAAATGCGTGTAGAGGACGCAATACTCACAATAAACGAACCAAAACACGCACCATACGTGAGAAATACATGCCCCTAGGGAATGTAAGCCCTCTGGTACGAGGGGGGGATGGTGGAGGTGACCTGGATGCCCGGGAGTGTGAGGGATGAGCCCAGACTCCTGAGGCAGGAAACGCACTTCGAGACATAGGGAGGGGACGCTGCTTACTCGTGAGATCGACGATATTTCTGGAAAGGTTGATTGTATCCATGACCGCCTGCCAGTTTGTATCGACGGAACTGATACATGCTAGGCGGGGGAAAATGCGAACTAGAGTCAGGGCGATCGCCAACACTGACTGCTTCGGCGCAGGTATCTCCCCAACTCTAAGCTCCGTCAAACCACCCTCCCTCTGCAGAGCAGTGGAACCCACCACACTGATCGCCGGCAGGGCACTAAGGCTAGTCACTCGAAAGCGTATACGAAGGACGAAGAGGTTCGGGCAGTGATGGGCGAGGGCCACGAGGCCCTTGATTGTGGCACCTGTGGGGATTTCGTTGCATGGATCATCGGCTAGAGTAGAAGGGTCTCCAGCTTCGGCATCGTTCGCGCCAGGTTCGTAATGACATCGTCATCCACGTTTGAGGAGCAACCAGTATTGCAGGATGATTCGATGATAAGGCGTATCAGTTGTGTGAATGGGAGGAGAGAGGAATAATTTGGGTTCCACGAGCGTAATGTGTAGAGGCGGAACTCCAAGAGCGTATTTTGGACGGACGCGGCGAGAGCGACGCTTTTGAATTCTTCGAGGGAGTCGCCAGTATGTTCGGACCCGAGGTCGAGAGTGAGGTACTCCAACTTTCCAAATACTGCACCGCGGAGCATCAGCGACCAGTCACTGTCATGGTCGGACTCGATTTTGATGGTTAGTTTGGTAAGACTTGGGAGCACCAGGGTGGGAAATGGGGTGTCGTTGTTAATAAATACCGACAGCTCGCGTAGGTCGGGGAGTTGGCAAACAACCCGACGGGCCTCCTCTATCAACGGGGAATCCGTATGAAAACACTGGAGAGTATCCCTACGAGCAAGAAGTATCCCAGAAACAGCAACATCGATGGTCGGACCCCTCGGCAGGAGGCGGAAGCTGATGTTCTGCAAGTTGGGACACAGCGACACGAAGGTGCTGATCGCCCGAGCGGCCGTTGCACTATTAGGGAGGTCGCGGTAAGCAAATTCGATGTTGATTGTCGTGGTGTTAGGGGAAAGGAACAGGGGGATGAATGGGGTGAACCTCCGGGTGACGTTCCACAACCTGACGGCCCTCAGATTCGGAAACAAACGTTCCTTGGTCGTATAAGATTGCAGCTTCTGGATCGCCTCCGAAGACAGCTCGCCCCGAATGCCGTTTTCTACCACCTTTCGCATCCTTCGGGCGTACTTCCGGAAACAGGCCAGTTCCAGCGCCGTTGGGGACCTTCTGAACCGCTTTCAAACCACACAGCTGAGGGATGGGAAGGCGGCCGTTGTTGACGCACTCACCTCGTAAAGGCCTTGGCCAGTCCAATTCCATATATCAATCGGGAAAGTCATGAGTGCCGGAAGTAGGTCGGTCTGGGCCCCCCACAACGTGTCTAATACCGGGTCTTCAAAGCTTTTGCAGCAGCTCGCAAATGCAACAGCGGTAGCCCCTGCTTTTGATATAATCAGCTCGCAGGCAGTATCCCTAATAATTTCGTCCAGGTTGAGACAGGGGTGCATCGGGCCTAGAACGCCCATTCAACCCTATATCGGTGACACGTGGAACGAACGGCAGCTCACGGTCGGTACCAACGTTGTTGTGGAGGGTCTCAGTGGGCGATAACACGCGGTGGAAGAAAACAAACTCCAAGACCCCCGCCGATCGCGATGATCCACCTCACATAGGCTGGAATCCAACCTCGACTTCAGAGGGCTCTGAAGTGACACCTCACACAACGATAAGCACCATTTGAACCCAGGGTTTCACACTAGGCGTGCTACCACTCTCCGTCGGTTGCACTGGGCGTAACTCCTACTATCGCTCCTTTATACTCCAACTTCACACCGAGTCCATCGAACACGCGTACGCTGTTTGATACTTGGAAAGGGGTACAACTGATTGCTATGCATCCCACGATAACTAGATCGCCATGAAAGTGTTTGTGGTCGTGTCCTTTGTTTCTGGATGTCGGTGTGAATCCTGGTTCTCGTTTTTAATAGTCACCTTTCATCTGATCACCTTCGGGAAGGACCCAGACCACAAGCTTCTGGTCGGTGCCAGTCCACCCAAATGTCTCACCCACACCCGGCCTCACCTTCAATCTGCTCGATCCTTCTGCTACGCACGCTATCGTTGTCGCACCTCCGGGTCTGAGCCCTTCATTGAGATTCTGTACGGTTATACAAATTTTGTCGGTACGCGACCCTCGAAACCATGCCTAGAGACCCTCGCCACCTTCCGCGTGCAACTCTCAGGGTGCTTAGGGTCGTTCCGAAACAGAGGCTAACCTACCAAGACACCCCCGGATTCCCCACCCCTTTGTATACTCAAACGTTCTCATTATTGTCCCCCAACGCCAACCTCCGCTTCTCCGAGTCTCCCGCAATAAGAGAAAGGGCTTGAGTGGACCGTGGCTTTATCGAGGACCTGAAGGGCAACGGACCGCTGGGTACCTTTAGGCTGAGCTTCGCCTACCAAGACATAACCGAGGAGGCGCGCACGAAATAAGTCCATGAGAGGATCCCGCTCCCGGAACAATAGGCTTCCCATCTTCATCCAAACACTTTGAGATGTCATAGGTAGCGAGAGTGCTGGCGATAGTCAAGAACAAAACTCGTAAAGCGAGGTGTCTTCCTGGGCAGGTCCTAGAAATTTCGTGTGTTATCCGAGGAATGCGAGATTGGAGTTCGTTATCAATGAAGATACCTTCTACCGTACCCAAACACCAACTGTTCGGGGTCCTTCACGTCGGGGTTGATCTTACCGTCTTTAAGGAACCGGTCAGGATTGAAGAGGTGGGGATTAGGGTACACCGATTTATCGCGGAACATCGCCCTTCTCGGTGTTCAGACGGTGGGTAGGGAGAGACCCAAAATGCGTACCACGTGTTGGTCAGGACCGCAGTACCAGCTGGTATGTAACAGCCGTTGTACACGTCGTCCTCCGTCAACCGATGCGGGATCCCTGGAACCAGCCCACCTTAGTTCGTGTACGGCGAAACATCACGAAATTGTTGTACCGAGAGGAACCGGAGGTCTCCAACGCAGGACCTCCTTCACGACGGCCGAGATGTAAGGTAGTCGAGGTTTGTCGGAGAGGTCTGGTAAACGCTCCCCATTGAGAACACTATCCAGCTCTTGTTGTGCCAAACGGACGATCTCGGGATGTAGGGTCGCTGCCAGGAAGAAGGAACTGATGGCACACAACGACTTCATGATGGAATGTTTAGCGGGAAACTTGCGGTTTCCGGGACCACTTACCGTTACGCCGCCACCTAGTGCACGGCGTGTCTGTTGGTTGTCCTTCCACGGATATGTGACGATGATGCTCACCAAGATATATTGTTCCGCCCACGGACCGGATTACGCCTTCATCAACCCCATCTGCAGCGCGCTCCGGTAGTTCCCCCAAGCACGTCCCCACGATCGATGAGGTGGTGAGAGCCTCCGCCTGAAGTTCATCCCAGTAAGGCGCCTGAATGAGGGGCGGTAAGGGGAGTTCACGAACCTTAAGAGATTTCTTAACCTGTTGAAACGGAGCATCTACGCAATTGTCAAGTTTCTTCTTCGCTTTCTTCGCGAACCCCTTGAAACCAGCTCCAGGAAACCACCCTGGGACCCATTTAACTGTGGGTGTGGTTGTGAGATCCTTGGGAAGGGACTCTGTTGGCTGGAACTCATACGGATGGGTAGAACGTTCACAAGAAAAGCCCCAGGCATCAGGGCGAGGGCAATAGCACCCATCGCACCCTCGGATGCCGAGAGGAACTCGTCACTCTCGGACTCTTCGTTCACCCCGTATGCAACCGACAAACCCAAAGACCCGGTAAGGCTTCCCAGGCAAAAGGCATGTGGTAAGCCTGAGACAGTGCGAGGGTAGAACGGGGACTAACGCACAAATGGACATGACTCAAGAAGCGTTCGGGAGATTCTGAGAGCCGGCGGAGGAAGCCGTTCACTGCCTTGTGGACCTTGTCGTCGAACTGGTTCACAGCTGAGGCGTTGAAAAAGCGGTTGAACAACCGGCGATGGGCACGCCAGAGATTCCCTGACTGCAGCAGGGCAAAGTACCAAGAGCCTCCCATCCTAAAGTAGTAGATTGAAGTTTGTCGGTACGGTGGTTGCAGAAGGGTACTATAACACGTACAGTTCGCGAGCCATAACATGCCGAGGCTAGCGTGGATTCCGGTGAGCACTGAGGTTGTGAACTGAACACCGAAAGGTTTGCACACCCTGTCCTCGTATACGACCGAGCGCCGTTCCAGCAGATCCTTGACCACATCACTACTATTCAGCACGATCAGGTGTGAGCCCATAACATTCATATGCAGAATATCCGTATCTGTAACGCATCCATGTCATCAAGGCACCGGTCCCGGAAGCGTTCATCGCTTACCATGTTCCTGAGCCATCTTCGCAAGCCCCTCCCAGACTGGATGCTCTGGAATGTCAAACGCGTTCCCTATAATGGGGTACCCCTTCGGACCAGGAGGGTAAGAGCGACGCTTCGAACCCAATCGCCTCCGCACCACAGCGAAAGCAATCGCAGTCGCGATCACAGCCAGAGCCGGGCCGACGTACTTCTCCGGTATGGGCATGGGTGGTAGTGGGGGACGGGGAGCGCTGGAGACTGCGAGGTACGGGTCTACTTTTAAGGTCTGTCGACGGACTCGACGGGGCCTGTCGGCAGTCTCGGCGGGGTCTGTCGGCGGTCTCGACGGGGTCCAATCTCAAAGGTAACCCTACATCAGATTCAGGAGTGTTGCGATGTTCCACCGTTGAACGAGGGAAAGGGCCGGCGGCAGAGCCCGGAACTGGGACTATGGACTGCAATTCAACCCATAGTATGGAGAACGCCACATATGGGGAAGGGGTTTTTCTCTTGGGTATCGCAAAGAGTCCTCGGGGGCTGGGTTCAACAATATCGGGATCTGTTTGAACATTTCTTCCACGATACGGCGGATCCCGGGTGAGGGAGCGTCCGAGGTTGTGTCGCAAACGTGCCGTGATGTTTTTTTGAATGGCGGAGCAGTTGAATGACAGCACCTGGTCAGCCACGGCGGATGATTGTTGAGACCCCGGGGGAAATTCCTTCAGCACTGGGCCACCTAGAGATGGGCTGGAATCCAACCTCGAGTTCAGATGGAGGCAGCTCCTAGAGACTAGACCTTTGTTCACCCCCGCCAAAAGGACGGTCGTTTATGCAGGGCAGGCCGTGGGCGGAGGTCAGACATGGTCCAGCCGTGCCACGTATTCACTCATTGCAAAAATATCGTTATCTCCCAACCAGGCGCACGACGCGCAGAGAAGGTGTCCAAAAATCTTCCAATTCTTGTATACTCTCTTGTATACTCGAACGTGCTCGGTATTTACCCCCGCATCGCCTACATCTTTTCCAGTGCAAGAAGAGAAAGCCCTTGAACGGGTCGCGGCTTGATCGAAGACCTAAATGGCAAGGGATGGCTGGGAATCCCTCAGAACACACCCCACTCATCAGGACCTAACCACAAGGTACTCACGAGACAATCCCAACAGTAGATCCCCCTCCCGGAGTGATTGGATTTTCATTTTCATCCAAACACTTGGAAATGTCAAAGGCAGCGAGGGTTTGGGCGATGGTCAAGAATAAGACTCGCGGAGCGAAGTATTTTCCAGGACAAATCCTAGGAGATCCGTGTGTTATCCAAAGAATATGAGATCAGCGGTCATCGTGAATGTAAATACCTTCTACCGTACCCGAACAATAATTGCTCGGGATCCTTCACGTCAGGATTAATCTGACCGTCTTTGAGGAACCGGTCAGGATTGAAGACATGCGCGTCAGGATACACCGATTCATTACGGAACATCGCCCTTTTCGATACTCAACCAGTTGTCAGAGGGTGCCACAGAAGCACATTGCGTACCATGTGTTGTCCATGACCGTAGCACCAGCGGGGATGAGCTGTCCCTTGTATACATCATCTTCCATCAACCGATGCGGGCTCCCTGAAGCCAGTCTAACCCAATTTACACACAAGGTAATGTTACGGAAGGACACACCGAGAGGAGTGGGGGGTCTCCATCGCAGGACCTCCTTCACCATGGCCGATATGTAGGGTAATTGAGGCCTGTCCGAGAAGTCTGGTAGGCGTTCCCTGCCGAGAACTTCGTCCAGCTCCCGTTGTGCTAAACGAACAACCTCCGGATGTAGGGTCGCTGCCAGGAAGAACGATTTGATGGCGGACGATGTCTTCATGATGGGATGATTAGTAGGGAATTTGCGATCCCCGGGATCCCACTTACCGTTTCTTCGCCAGCTAGACGCGCGACGAGCTTGTTGAAAAACATCTTTCCACGGCCACATAGCTGATGCTCACCGAGATATATTGCCCCATTCACACCCCGAATCACTTCTTCATCGACTCCCTGTTTAGCGAGTTCCGGTAGTTCCTCTAAACACGTCGCCACGACCGATGGTGTGGTAAGAGTCATTGCCTGAAGTTCGTTACAGTAAGACACCTGTATGAGGGGCGGTAAGGGAGGTTCACGAACGTCAAAAGCTTCTTTAACGTATTGGAACGGAGGGGTAATGGAATCATCAATGTTCTTCCTCGCGATCCTCGCAAACGTCTTGAACCCAGCTCCAGGAATCCACTCTGGGACATATTTGACTGTGGAAGTAAATACTGTGAGATCCTTTGGGAAGGGCCTTTTGACTGGGAACTCGTACGGGTGGGGAAAATATCCACCATAAAGCTTCCAGGAAGTAGGGCCAGATCAATGGCAGCCATCGCATGTTCAGACGCCGAGTAAAACTTATCGCTCTCAGATTTGATGTCCACTCCGTACGCAACCGACAAGGTCAAGGAACCGGTGAGGCTTCCCAGTCAAAAGGGAGGTAGTAAGCCCGGAGCAGTACAAGAGTTGAGCGAGGATCGACGTACAAATGCGCGTGCTTCAAGAAGCGCTCGGGAGACTCAGAGAGTCGACGGAGGAAGACGCCCACGGCCTTGTGGATCTTGTCATCGAACTGACTTGCGACCGAAACGTTGAAGAAACGGTTGAATAACCGGCGGTGGGTACGCCAGAGACTTCCGTAATGCATCGTGGGCATGGCCCAACTACACCCCATCCTGCCGTCTGTTGTCAGTGTGGTTATGGAAGAATACGACAGTGCATACAGTTCGTTCACCATAGGCAGCCGAGGCTAGCGGTATAGGAGCCGGTAAGCGCTGAAGTAGCGACGGACATTGAAGTTTGCGCACCCTATCCCCATATATGACCGAGCGTCGCTCAAGCAGATCTGTGGCCACATCGCTGTTGCTCAGCAAGACTAGATGCGAACCCATCATATCCAGGTGCAAGATATCCGTCTCTGTAATCCGCCAGTTTAAACATCCCGAGGGTGCTAGTGTGGGCCTCGAAAGTGCTCGTTGCTCACCGTGCTCTTTAGCCATTCTAGCAAATCCCTCCCAGATGGGATTCTTCGGAAAATCAAACACATTTCCAATAAGCGGGTACCCCTTTGGTCCAGGAGGATATGGGGGACGCCTCGAAGTCCACTGCCTCCGTAACATGGCGAAAGTAACCACGGCCGCGACCACAACCAAGGCTGGACCAACGTACTTCTCCGACATCGACATGGTAGCTAGCGGTGGTGAAGAGCCGGCTTAGGTGCTGGATTGGGATGGGGAACGTGAACAAACTCGAAATGAGATGGTTCCAGCAGCGTGACGACGAGCCCCGCCACTGATACGGTTGGGGAGAAAGAGGGAAAGGGACAAGGGTAGAGAGACGAGGCTAGGACACAACGCCCAAGAGTCCTAAGCGAAGGACTGACCGAGACCGTGACCGAGACCCGAACTTGTTTTCAGGCACACACATGTAATAACGCCGTCGACATGTGGTAGGGGTGCGCGCTACACTGAAAGTGCGGCGGGTTTGGGGCCCTTGATGAATGTGCTACATGTTTGATAAACCACCCACTTTCACGCACAATTGCTGGAGACTCCGATGGTTGAGGTCTACTACTTTCAAGCTCTGCTCTCTTGCACACTATGTCGAGGGGTCGTGCGCACTTCAGGCGGTTCTGAGAGGAATGTTACCTTCATTAGCAGGAGCCTCCCCTGCTTCAAAATAATCTCTGGATCTGGCCGTGTTAGATGTTATGCATCTGTTAAATCACAGAGGCAAGGACTTGTGGAACTCACCTTTCTACCGATTTATGATTGTGAGTACACGCCCACGAGCAGTGGGGGAGCCATCCGAAGGGATGTGGCGATACGTAAGCGCTCCCTCGTTCTCTGCGGGGGACCGGGACGTCGGGAAACGTCGGAGGGTGTCGGCGGAGGAGGTATACTCCTGTAGGTCAACGGTTCAAATTTCAACGCCGACAGTCACATCGCTGCCATTCGGCACCACAAGATGTTCGTCCGTAATATCCATGTGCAAAACCCCCATGCCTGTCCTGACAATAGGGTACCCCTTCGGGCCAGAAGGACAAGGGCAATGTCCCGAATCCAATCACCTCCGCACGACGGTGAAGGAGACCGCAGTCGCGACCAGAGCCAGAGCTGGACCAACGTACTTCTCCGGTATGGCATCGGAGATGGTGGGCAACAGGGGGGTCCAGGTCTGCTTTTCAAGGTCGGTCGGCGGATTCGACGGGGTCTTTCCGCAGTCTGAAAGGGTGTGGGGGACGTCACGTGCAGGGGCGAGTGTTTCCTCGAGCGTCGGACGCTCGGAGGCTGAGTTTAGTAATCCCAGGATCCATTCGAACGTTCCTTTTATATATGAGGAAGTGTAGATTCCGATTGTAAAGGTACCTGGGGTTATGTCGTAAACATACCATCAAGACTTTTTTTTTTGGTGTAGCAGTTGAAGGACAACCCCTGGGTCAGTCGCAGCACATGATCGCTCTGAGATACCCAGAGGGAATGCATTGAGCGCTCACTAATCGCAAAAATGTTGTTATCTCTGCGGAGAAGATGCCCAACTTCCATCTTCCTGTATACCTGAAAGTCCTCATTGTCACCACCGCACTGCCAACTTCCACATCTCCTAGTGTCCCGCAATGAGGGAAAGAGCTTGAGCGGATCGCGGGGTGACCGAAGACACAAAGGGCTCCGGATGGCTGGGTTCCCCTTAGAACGCACTCAATAATCAGAATGCAACACAAGATACCCACGAGGCAAGCCCGGGCGTGCATTTCCCTTCTGGAATGATAGGATTCCCTTCCTCGTCGAGGCACTTTGAAATGTCAAAGGCGGCGAGAGTGCGGGCGATAGTCAAGAACAAGACCCGCAAAGCAAAATGTCGTCCAGGGCAAATCCTAGAAAGTTCAACATGTTATCCGAAGGATTTATGGCGTTCATCGTAAACGAAAATACCTTCTACCGTACCCGAACATCAGTTGTTCGGGGTCTTTCACCTCAGGATTGATCTGACCGCCTTTGAGGAAACGGCCAGGGTTGAATATGTGCGCGTTGGGATACACTGATTCATTACGGGATATCGCCCTTTTGATATTCAACTGATCGTTAAAAGGAATACAGAGGACTGGGTTGCGTACCATGTGTTTTCCATGACCGTAGCACCAGCGGGGATGAACCATCCCTTGTATACATCATCTTCCATCAACCGATGCGGGGTCCCTAAACGCAGTCAGCCCAATATGCGCGTGGTGTAACGTCACAGGAAGACCCACCGAGAGGAGTGGGGGGTCTCCATCGCAGGACCTCCTTCACGATGGCCGTGATGTAGGGTAATTGAGTCATGTCTGAGAAGTCTGGTAAGCGCTCCCCACCGAGAACTTCATCCAACTCTCGCTGTCCCAATCGAACGATCTCAGGGTGTAGGGTCGCGGCCAGCAAAAACGATTGAATGGCGGACGATGTCTTCATGGTGGAGTGATCAGCCAGGAACTTACGGTCGTCGGGGTCCCGCTTACCGTCTCTTCGCCACCTAGGAAGAGTTTGAATGATACCCTTCGCTATATAGCTGATGCTCACCGAGATATACCACCCCACTCATACCCATAATCACTCCTTCATCGACTCCCTGGTTAGCGAGTTCGGGTAGTTCCTCCAAACATGTCCCCACGATCGATGAGGTGGTAAGGGTCCCCGCCTGAAGGTCGTTCTAATGAGACACCCGGATAAGGGGTGGTAGGGGATGTTCACGAACCTCAAATGATTCTTTAACATACTGGAACGGAGGGATGATGGAATCATCAAGGTTCTTCCTTGACGCCCTCGCAAACGCCTTGAAACCAGCTCCAGGAAACCATTCCGGGACGTATTTGACTGCGCAAGCAAACATCGTAAGATCATTTGGGAAGGGTTCTTCCGACTGGAATCCGCACGGATGGGGAAGACATCAACGGAAAAGGCTCCAGGCAGCAGGGCGCGAACAACGCCAATCATTGCATCCTCAGACGCAGAGTAAAATTTATCACTCTCAGATTTGATATCCACCCCGT
>Ga0307516_10004736_pt1 | contig 16625 bp, 20 predicted proteins | sample 19_EM_MG_FD_203310 | JGI IMG/M metagenome (GOLD analysis project Ga0307516, IMG submission 203310) | Populus trichocarpa ectomycorrhiza microbial communities from riparian zone in the Pacific Northwest, United States - 19_EM | ecosystem: Host-associated > Plants > Roots > Unclassified | place...
GAGTGGTTGTAGGAGGAGGATTCCGGCCGCTGCGGGCGCTGCGGACGCTACGCCCAGCGGGGTGTCTAGAGTTCGGGTGACACGGACAGTGCTACGGGAGTGTGACATAGGGCTACATAGGACAGTGACGGTAGACAGTCACAGGCGGCGCACGGACACTCGTATAAGAGGCCGGCGCTCGCCTCTCTAGAATGGACATGCTTCTTGCTACCCCTCACATTGGACTCAAAAAGAGGAGTGGAACATACGCCCATTCCTTGAATCTGTCAAGGTTCCAGTCCTGATGACCGAGGTCGCGAAGGTGAAGCCATTCAGTGATGCTATCAAGAAGACTTTCTTCTCGGAAGTGGACAGCCTGGATGATTTGCCCGAAGAAGAAGAGTCGGATGAGGACGAACCGGTTATTCGTCCAAATGTGCGGAGACAAGGAAAACAACCGACATATCAAGTCCCTAATGACTGTTCTGAGTCCGATGACGAGGAGGATAACAGATCTCCAGGACTGCCTGCACATCGTCCGGAAACAAAAACAGGCGCATTTACCGATCTGTTACGTATACGCCAAATGTCAGAAGAAGAATTCGACAAATACAATGCGGACCAAAAAAAACAAGCCTCCCCAGCAATCAAAGTGGGCGCCTATCTGGGCAAACACTTCTTCCAAGAGATCCTCGTGGATATTGGCGCAGACTGCAATCTTGTCGACTTGAATACCGGGAAGAAGATCTTCGAAAAAACGAAGAATTGCAAGCTGCACACCGACCGAAATGAGGTGACTATCACTGGAGTGGCAGGACGGACCAATATCAGTGGATATCTGGTGGTTCCCATCGATCTCGGGCAGGGTGTGGTTTGTCAAGAGGTCATTTACGTTGTGGATGATATCTTCGGGGGAGAGTCAAAGATGCTTCTCGGAAAACCCTTCCTGGTGGTGATAGATGCTACTGTCGGCGTCCACTACGACTACCTCTCAGTCCCCTCATCTGACGGTGCGCCCATACATGTTTCCGGACGGACATATCTCGGAAAAGGTGTTTGGCAAGAGGTTCAGTTCCCGAAGTCTGCGCGAGCGGTTCTGAGCAAAGCCAAGATCGAGAAAGCTCGACAACAATATGCCATCGAGCATGATGATAAGCCAATCACCCACTTGGAGGACAACCTCGGCAATTACTGTCATCCATGGGCAGGAATCATCTATAGCTGCACCATACGAGCTAAACCGGAAGGGGTGGATGCCACCCGGTTACCCGAATGCACTTCCGCAACTAATGACGGCGTGCCACGACTGCTCCCTGTGAAATATGGCGACTGGATGGGTACGGAATCGGTATCTGCGGCTCACTTCTGATGGCATGTTGCTGCCCTTCTCTATCCTCAAGCATCCTCAACGTTTTCGGTGGAAGGAGGTGTTCCGATGGGAAGAGGGGATCTGGATGCCAGCTTGTTCGCAGGCTACACCAAGGAGACCACATCCGAAGAGGGTCTTACAGAATTTGTGGTGGACGACATCACTTGGTGGGTATGCTTGGAATGTGTTTCCGAAGCCCAACAGAGGCGGCTGAAAGATATCCTACGCAGGAATCGTCCATATGTTGCCACTTCCGTGCACGAAATACGGCATTGTTCTCCCAAAACCGTTGTTCACGATTTGATTCCGACTGAAGATGCAGTCTGGCAAATCGCCAAAAAGAGACGTCAATTTGCGCCGCTGGAAATGTAGTGGATCCGCACCTATGTTGGCACGTTACTGGCAGCAAAGATTATCTCTCCAGTGGACACAGGAATGATCTATAACGATGGGAAAGGTGGGAAAATCCCCATCCAACAGATATCCCACACCACACTTGCACCGAAAGGGATCGGAAATTTCCGCCTCTGCATCAATTACGTTTACTTGAATCACCAGCTTCATCGCCATGTCTGGGAGATCCGCAATCTCGAGGAATCTGTACGTAGGCAAGCCGGAAATCTCAGATTTTCTGGGGTCGACGGGTTCAGTGGATTTTTTGCCGTTCCTACGGGTGAGAACAAACATCTGACAGCATTCGTCATTGTCGGGTGGGGAATATTCGTTTGGAAGTTCCTCCCATTCGGATTACAGGGCAGGCCAAGCACCTACAGTCGCCTGATCTGGAAAGCCTTTGCAGAGTTCATTGGAGATAACTTTCAGGTTTATCTGGACAACATCGATTTTGCAGGCGGTAAGAGCCTGGTGCAGTGGAAAGGTGACCATGCCTCCTACAAGAAGTGGACGGAGAAAGAGGCGACCAATGCACCGCTTGACCGGATGGAATTCTGTGTTTTTCCACAGTTCGAGGCATACAACATGTCAGTCAATCCGAAGAAGTCCCCGTTGCTGGCCAAGATGAAAAAGACGCTTGGACACGTAATTTCAAGGGCTGGAATGTCGAAATCGCCGGAGACCGTCTCGAAGTTCAAATCCATTCTCCGGGAGACTGTTACTAAGCCGGAACACTTGGAACGAAACTTGGCATGTTTGCGATATATGTCAAGATACTTGCCAGATCTTGTTGCGCAGACCAAGTTTATCTCGGACAAGTTGCGCGGATGGAAAACCTACATCGATGCTCCGTCCGGGCGAATTTTGCCCAAAGGATGTAAGAAAATGCGGGTGGAGAAAGAAGGGTATGAATTTCAGTGGACAAATACAGACCAGGAATGACTTTTACGGCTCAGCGAAGAATTGGATCAAGAAATCACCCTCCAGTCACTTTCGGAAATGTTCCCAATTGTGATGATGATGGACGCCTCTCCATGGGCGATTTGTTGTGTGATCGGACGACTCGGCCAAGAACAGGGTATTCGATCGCTCCCGAACAACGAGCTGGAAAATGTGGAAAAAGCAGACAAAAAGGTGGGAAATATGGAAAAGGCCTACCGCGAGGCACGACCGGTCATGTTTCTGAGCAAAGTACTGGATGATACGCAATCTCGTTGGTCGCAACCAGAGCGAGAAGCCTATGCGATCTTTTGGTTCCTCACCCAGAATCCCCACCTTCTACTCGGCTCCAAAATCTTCATCTATTCGGATTGCAAACCTATCGCGCAGGCATTCCAATTGGCCTCTACTAATGCAAAAGTGAATGGCTGGATTCTCAAACTTCAAGAATTCGACTACGAGATTTTCCACATTGCGGGGAAGCTGAATATCGTCTCGGACAGCCTTTCTAGGGTACCACGAAAGCTTCTGGTACGAATGGAACAAGAAGAACAACGCGCGCTCATGCAGTATCACAAGCACGAAATGGCGCCCAAAGAAAAAAAAGCGGCAAATGGCACCGTATGCATACTGGAACGCCATGAAGACAATCTGGCTGCCTTTATGGTTAGCCGGAATGGACTCGGACGTTTGCAGATGCAAAACTGGGTTTACTGGCGTGAGGCGCTGTTCCGCTTCCTAGTTCAAGGATCTTTCCACCCTGATTTGACAAAAAGCGAACGACGAAGGATTCAGACAATGGCAGACCAATTTCAACTCAAAGAGATAGAGAAAGACGATGGAAGACAGACCGTTCGAATGCTCTATCACAACCGGCATGAGCACTATGTTCCTGTGCCGCGCGATCAGAAAGGGATCATACAAGTTATGAAACATTTCCACGATCAGCCTTGTGCGGGACATTATGCTGCCGAGATGACATTCCGGAAGGTCTACCGTGCATACTACTGGCCCACCATACGGATTGATATCCGGAACTAAGTGCGGTCATGTGATAATTGCCAGCGCGCCCAGAATTTGGCGGAATATCCGGTTGAGCCGCTACGTCCAATCATCTGCCTGGAACCATTCGAAATCGTACACGTGGATTACGCAGGGCCGTATACAGCCGCTGGGAACGCACGAAAGCGTTTCTGTCTCTTTGCCATAGATGCTTTCACGGGATGGCTTGAGATCTTCCCTACCACCACCGCAACTGGCAACACAACGGTTGCAGCCCTGGAAGGATACTGTAAACGATTCGGTTTTCCACAGATCCTACATTCCGACCGGGGCCCACACTTCTATAACCAGCAATGTCTTGAATGGGCTGAGAAGATGGGCATCAAGTGGGTGTTTGGATCCCCTGGACAGGCAAAAGGACAGGGTAAGGTGGAGTATGCCATCAGATCCGTCAAGAAATCCATTCGGAGGATGGCTGAGGAGAAGCCTACTGTGTGGATCACACTCGTTCCGGATGCACAGCTTGCCTTCAACAACTGCCATCCGTACAGCGAAAATGGTCATTCCCCATCAATACTGCTTCTGGGATTCACGCCGCGCAATAAAGTCTTGAATCTCGTTGAACCTGGCGAGGCAAACAGGATTCTTACCGATCCCGAAGGTGACAAAAAGAAGGTGAAACGGTTGCAAGAGATCCGACTAGCCAGGTTGGACGCCGTCCGTCAGGAAGCCGTCAATATGCAGATCGACCAGTGGGCTAAGAGGATTGCCAGTCACGAACGAGGCCTATGCCGTCACCATTATGTGATTGGAGACCTGGTTCTTTACCAGAACTACCAGTTGAAGACTCAACATGGTAACCTGTGGACTTACCGCTGGAAAGGCCCGGTGGAGATCGTGCATATTCCGGCCAAAGGCAAGCTTCATATGCGGCACCCGGAAACGAATGAGCTCATGAAGGGCTGGCACACTGACAAGGTTCGCCCGTACATCCTGAGGGAGGGTTCCGTCGCGCCAGACAATCTGGCCGACTCCGAAACCTTCTGAAAGGGGTGGGTGTGGCGGTGTGGGTTTGGAGGGTCGATAGGAGTGGGGTGAGAGTGGGAAAAATTGAAGGTGGAGAGAGCAAAAATGAATGAGGGAAAGGGTAAGGGTTGGAAAAAGATGGGGTTGAGGAGTTTAGGGCAGTGCTAGTGTGTGGGAGGGGAATTTTGCCCCATGGATAAATAGTTCCTTCTTGTTACAAGGGAGGGGAGACAGCCACTGACAAATACACACGACCTTGACCCCCTTTCTACCTTCTTTCTTCCAGATCTGTATACACTTTGGGTTGGGTTTTGTCTCTTCCATTTCCCCTAAAGAATCTTCACTCGGTGCCCTCTCTCTTGCTCCCCCACAACGTCCTGCAATCGCAGACTACTCAAGGAAGCCTACGAAGCCGACCCACTACCGAACTGGATCCTGAAACTCCTTCGCGAGGGGTCAAGGCACTCGAAGGAAATATCCCTGGCCGATTGCAAGGTGAAAGATGGCAGGCTGGTCTACCGTGACTGCATCTATGTACCAGACCACCCCCCTCTCCGACTACGACTCCTACAAGACCACCACGAACCGCCAGCCATCGGGCACCCAGGGCGCGCAAAAACCCTCGAACTCCTCATGCGCAAGTATCACTGGCCACAGATGCGGAAGGACGTGGACCGCTTGGTGAGGAACTGTCACACCTGCCGCCGAACGAAAGCCACCCGTCATGCCCCTTATGGTACACTACGCCCCCTGCCTGTACCAGCACGGCCCTGGCAACATATTTCGGTCGGCTTTGTCACAGGCCTGCCCCCATCGACAGGATATGACGCAATCTGTGTGTTCGTGGACCGCCTGACGAAACAGAGACACCTCCTCCCCTGCACCACGACTATCACTGCCGAAGGGTTGGCCGACCTCTTCTGTGACAGGATCTTCCGCTCCCATGGGCTGCCGGAAACGATCGTATCAGATAGGGGACCGCAGTTCGCCTCCCGGTTCTGGAAACACCTTTGCGCCTGCCTAAAGATCGACCCACGCCTGTCCACCGCATTCCACCCGCAAACGGACGGCCAAACCGAGCGAATGAATGCAGTAATGGAACAACACCTACGGGCCTACGTCAACTACCTACAGGGCGACTGGACCAGCTACCTATTTCTCGCCAAGTTCGCCGGAAACAACCAGGTATCGGACTCAACCAGGCTGTCCCCCTTCTTCGCCAACACCGGCTATCACCCCCGTTGTGACTTCGAGCTGGATATCCGCGTCGACGACCCAGAGGAATACCGAGCTCAGACCACAGCCGAGCGCCTGCACCGGATCCACGAGGTGGCCAGCAGCGAGATGCGGTATGTGCAGGCCCGACAACAAGACAACGCGGATTCCCAGCTTACCCCGGCACCGGCCTTCCAACCCGACGACCTTGTCTGGGTGGACGGAAGGCACTGGCACAGCGAACGGCCGAGCTGGAAGCTCGAAAACAAGCACCATGGGCCCTACCGAGTCATCCGAGCGATAGGAACCCATGCCTACGAACTGGACATCCCGAATGCCATCCAGAAACACCGCACCTTCCCAGTCTCATTGCTACATGCTGCCGCCGATGACCCGATCCCAGGGCAAATTATCCCACCACCACTCCCGGTGATCGTCGAAGGCGAAGAGGAATGGGAAGTGGAAGAAGTCTTGGACAGTCGGAGGATTCGGGGCCGGCTGCATTACCTCGTGAAATGGAGAGGGTTCGCGGCACCAACATGGGAGCCGGAGGAAAACCTAGCAGACGTGCAAGCCGTCGACGACTACCAGAAGCGCCACCCGCAACGCCCCGCACCTGCTCAGCTCGCTCTCGTGGGAACTCGAGCCTAAAGGAGGGCTACTGTCACGGCGTCGGATCACATGCAACACTGACGTTGCCGGACCACAGAAGTGTGGGGAAAAAACGGAGAAGCGAGGGAAGGTTCTACAATGAAGGGATGCAGGACGCCGGGGCAAGGGAATGAAGGGATGTGCTGGAATGTGAGAATGTGCGGATCGTGAAACGTGTCGGTGTTTGCTCGTGTCGGTGTTTGCTCGTGTCGGTGTTTACTCGCGGGTGTGCTGGCGGGAGTTCCTGTATATCCCGAGCGCCGTCGCCCGCCGTAGATCTGTACGCAACAACTTGTTTACGCCGTCACCGTGTCCTTGTCTCCGTCTTGTCCCGGTCCTTGTCCTTGTCCTTGTCTCCGTCCTTGTCTCCCTCTTGTCTCTGTCCTTGTCCTTGTCCCCGTCCTTGTCTCTGTCCGTGTCTCTGTCCTTGTCTCCGTCCTTGTCTCGTGCCCTCGTTTCTGTCCTGTCCTCGTCCTCCTCCGTCGCTCGCCTGCCGCCGCGCTCCACCGCTCGCCCGCCGCCGCGGTCCACCGCTTGCCCGCCGCCGCGCCCTACCGCCCGCCCGCCACCATGCTCTACCGATTGCCCGCCGCCGCGCCGTACCACTCGCCCGCCGCTACCTGGAGCCCTGCTGGACCCTGCCGTTACAAAGAGGTTGCATGAAGAGAAGAAGAAGACAAAACACGGGAGACAGGCCTCCTTATATACACAGTTCTCGCAACTCCCATACGTCCTCCTACTCATACCCGCGCAACTCACTTATGTACTCATACTCACATATGTGCTCATAACCACGCTACTCATACAACCTTCTCTTATGCAACCGGGGCCCGTAACCGACACCCTTTCCAAGATCGAGACATCCGGATCCAGGTGACGACACTCTTTCCAAGACCGAGACATCCGGAGCGAGGTGACAACACGCTTTCCGAGATCGAGACATCCGGAGCGAGGTGCCGGCATCAACAACGAAATCAAACACCCAAACCCAAATCGAGCGCTGGGACCTGCGCCGTGACAGTATCCCCCTCCTAGCGCTGAGTTCCCGCGAAGCTTTATTCGAGAGTGCCTGGCTTGTGCGGGTATTGTTCGTGGAATCGAGTAACCGCTTCTAGCTCGTTGACGTTTCCCGCTGGCTCCCAATTCGGGTGATCCAATCCGGTCCATTTCACAAGGTACTATAGTCGTCCTCGATACATTCAAGAATCAAGAATGGAATCCACCGACCATTCTTGCTCGCCGTCCATTTCCACCGAAGGAGGTGGTGGTTGTTGTTGTCCCGGAAACGGATCCTGTGCTGCCGGCTCAAGTAAGGACACATGAAAAACGGGATGTACCTGCATCGAGCGGTGAAGTTCCAACCGGAAGGCGTGAGAGGAAATCTTGCATGCGATCTTGAAGGGGCCGTGCCGTCGATGATCCAACTTTGCTGATGGTCATCGAGTCTTCCAATTTCAGCGTCGAGCCACACAAGATCCCCCACCTGATAGTCCGGAGCAGGGACGCGATGGGTGTCTGCGGTTTCCTGGTATCGGAGTTGTGCACGATGCATTTCCGTCCTCAGGTGGTCATGAATTTCGGACAATGCTTTCGCCGCACAACACGATTGTTGATCTTCTGCTTGGTTGGGTAGGGAGGCAGAAAGGTCGAATTGCCAGCGAGGGTCGTAGCCGAGGTATGGTTGTTCGATGCGAATTCTGCGATCGGCAACCAGTCAGCCCAATCATCTTGCAGGTAGTTCACATACAACTGCAAGTATTGTTCATTTACGGCATTCATTTGTTCGGTCTGACCATCGGTCTGTGGATGGAAAGCAGTAGACAGCCGCGGTTCGATTCCCAGTCGTGCACAGAGACGATGCCAGAATGCAGAGGCAAATTGAGGCCCTCGGTCCAAAGTTATTTTTCGCGTCAGTCCATGAAATCGGAAGACGTGTTGGAGGAACAGGTCAGCCAGATCACGGGCATCGACGGTAGTGCTGTGTCAAGATCCTGCCTCGACTTCGCCTCTCTGGCTCGACAGGCAATGTAGGCTTGGGTCTGCGGAGCGAGCGCTCCTACTCACACTTCCGGCGTACTCACACTTCCGGTGTATTCACATGTCTGGCGTGGGCTCGTTGTTCTCGCGGTATCCGTCACGCCCAGCGTGGTCTCTTCGCGGCTCATCTCACACGCCTTGCGTGGGCTCGTTGTTCTCGCGGTATCCATCACGCCCGGCGTGGTCTCTTTGCGGCTCTTCTCACACGCCTTGCGTGGGCTCGTTGTTCTCGCGGTATCCGTCACGCCCGGTGTGGTTTCTTCGCGGATCTTCTCACACGCCCAGCGTGGTCTCTTCGCGGCTCTTCTCACATGCCTTGCATGGGCTCGTTGTTCTCGTGGTATCCCTCACGCCCGGCGTGGTCTCTTCGCAGCTTTTCTCACACGCGTTGCGTGGGCTCGTTGTTCTGGGGAGGGATGGTCGCAGCGCCGGTCACGGGGATAGAGAGGTAGGTCTGTGGAGAGCGATAAAAGATTGCGTGGAGACAAATCTCCAGATTAACTACCGCGCCCTTCCTTTATACTTTTCCTTCCCTCCGTGGAATCACAGCTTGCCCGCAAGACTGACACAGTTCCTCCATAGCTCCTCATGACTCAATCGCCGCGCGCAAGGAAAACACATGATCGCACTCGGCCGCTGCGCGGTCAACACTCTACTCGCGGCGACAGGAGAAAGGACGCGCAAGCAGTAATGGTAAGACAAAGGGGAGAATGACATACAACATAATCAAGGGAAAACAATACTCGTAATGATCATAGGAGAAGGACGCGCAAGCTCAATCAACGGGAGACAACAAACGTACCGGACAGGAGGACAGACACGCAAGCATACTCAACAGGAAACGACATATGTGACAATGGAGAAAGGACGCGTAAGCAACCTAACGGAGACGAGGGAGAGAGGTCTAGACCGGCCCGCGGTCGGAGGATATCGCTACCGGAGCGATAGGAGCGGCTACGCGCGGTTAGGCGTGGAGGATGACTGTGACTGTGGCAGCCGTGATGAGGCCCAGCCATAGGGCGGCAAGGGTGATGGCGGCCCCGGCAGCAGCGCTTACAAGCCTGTCGCGCGAGATTAGTGACAGTACGTCCCCTGTCCAGACCGAAGCTGCGGCGAGGTCATGTCGGGTAGTCACGGTCCGTCGGCGGATGGGCGTGCAGTGGATGCGGACAGGCCGGCTAGCCTGGGGCCGGGCTTGGAGTTGTTCGTTCGTTCGCTGCTGTTCAGTGATGATGGCCCCTAGGGTGTTGGCCATCTGCTGGAGTTGCTGTTGGTCCGTGTCGTGGAATTCGTTCATCCGCTCGGCGACCGTCCGGTGTACGACATGGTTGCGGCGTGCGTCTCTGGTAGTAGTGTGGCAGAGCATGGTTACGATGTCGTGTAGCAAAGATATTTGTTCGTCTCGGAGGGCTGCTGGGGTAGCGGCATGGGCCTTGTCATCGGCAGCGACCTCTTCTGGGGGTGCAATGTTTTCATGATCCTCTTGAGGGGTAGTGATGTCGGCCAGGGGGTTCTGCTGGGCTGCCGCGCTGCAGCGGAGGTGGTGTTTTTCCATGTTGACCAGGACCCGGTATTCGGGGCAGATCCGCTTTCCTCGGTGCCAGTCTGCGCATGCTTTGACGTGGTTGAGGTGTCGTTCGCGGGATACTTTGAGTAGTTCGTTCGGGTGTGGGAGCGGGCCATCGCATTTTGTCGTTCGACAGTGGCGGCGGCTTTTGCGAGGGTAGTAGTTGTTGTCCTTGCTCTGGCGGTGCGTGTTGCAGTAATCGTCGTAGCAGGCTGTCCAGTGCAAGGAGGCATGATCGTCAGTACTGGTTTGTCCTACGGCGGACATTGGTAGCGAGGGTGCGGCTGGCGGGGCATTCCATCCGTCGGTCGTGGTGGCGGCAATGCCCCAGTCATTGGGGTGTTCGGTGGGTTCGTTGTCAGGCTCTGTTGTGGTGGCAAACTCAGAGGTGCGGCTGAGGCCAGCGATGGACCAGCCTTCGTTGGTGTCGACCGTGGCACTGGTAGACATGCTGCTAGTTTTTGGGGGCCGGCTTCTCCGGATATTCCTCGTGGAATTGGAGGATGAGGTTGGGCGAGTTCTCGAAGTTGGGGGATGGATACCAGGTACGATCGGGGTCGTGGAAGCAGGTCCACTTGACTCGATACCGGATCTGGTTTCTATGGTGTCGGGAGTCGAGGATCTTCTCTACTTCCCACTCTTGCTTTTCTTGGATGATCACAGGCGGTGGCAGTGATTGTTGGTGTCCTGAGATGGGTCCGGTGCTGGCTGTAGGTTCGAGAAGGCAGATGTGGAAGACTGGGTGGATCTTGACAGTGGCCGGCAGGTCCAGTTTATATGCTCGTGAGCCCACCTTCTCAAGGATGGTGTATGGGCCTATTTGCTTGTGGTCCAGTTTGTTCGATGGTCGGGTTGTTCGGATGTGTTTTCGTCGTAGCCAGACCTTGTCTCCTGGGTTTAATACCGGGTCCGTATGTCTTGCTTTGTTGGCTTGCTCTGCTTGAGACATTTGGGCTTCCTTAATCTCTGCTCGAAGTTCTTCATGCAACCTTCTTAATGCCGCAACATATTCCGACACTTCCGGGGTTTCATTGTTCCGGGTGCCAATGTCTGGCAGGAATCGAGGGTGATATCCGTACTTGGCAAAGAAGGGGGTTATTCTTGTGGTTCCGGTTTGTGTGTTGTTGTAGCAGAATTTGGCAATTGGCAACAACCTTTCCCAGTCGTCCTGTTGGTAGTTGCAGTATGCCCGGAGATACTGCTTGAGGGTGGCATTGGCTCTTTCCGTTTGTCGGTCCGTCTGTGTGTGGAAAGCTGTGCTGAGGTTGCGTGATATCCCGAGTGCTTCCGTTACTCGTTTCCAGAAGTCTGAGGTAAACAGGGACCCTCTGTCTGATACAATACTGCTTGGCAGTCCGTGGGGTCTTATGACTTGTCGGAGGAAGTGGTCTGCTAGGTCTTCGGGGTTCATGGTGCCCTGGCAGGCGACGAAATGTCCCATCGTTGTGAGGCGATCGATTATTACCCATAACACATCTTTACCGTTGCTCGTTGGCAGCACGGTGATAAAGTCCATTGATATTGTGTCCCACGGCTGGTGTGGGAGTTCGAGTGGGTTTAGCAGTCGAAATGGCGCATGTCGGATTGGCTTAATGCGATGGCAGGTGTCACAGTGGTCGACGTATCTGTGGATGTACTTTCATTGCCCTGGCCAGTAGAAATTTCGGCTAACAAGTTCCAGGGTTCTTGCTCGGCCCGGGTGTCCCGCGGCTTGCATATCATGGTGGTCTCTTAATATGCATAGTCACAGGGTGTCGTTGTCCGGGATCCATATGAGGCCGTCGTACATTAGCAGCCCTCTGTTTTCCTCACATAACCCTAGCGTGATCTTTCCGTCGTGGGTGGTCCTGCTCGCCTTTTTCCTTCGGATTTCTTGGATCTCTTTATCTGCTGCGCTTAGTGTCCAGATTTCATTCAGGAGTTCCTTGTCTATCTCAAGGTTGATGGTTTCTGTTGTGTTGGCCTGGAGTGCTTCGAACGCTTCTTCGGGTAACAGGATTCGGCTGTGGTTCTGTCGATGCTTCATATCCCCTTCCCAGGGAGAGTCACCTGACTCTCTAGAGAGGATGTCTGACTTGCTGGCCAATTTCCCGGGTTGATACTTGATCACGAAGTCATAGTTAGCTAATCGCTCACCTCACCGGGCTTGTCACAAATTGGGATCTTTTTTTGTTTTCCAGTATTTGAGGTTCTTGTGATCCGTGAGAATCATGATTTTGGGTCCCATTGTCTTGCAGTAGCTATCCCATTTTCGCAGTGCGTCTACGATCGCCAGTCGTTCTTTGTCGTGGATATCGTAGTTGCGTTCCGCGTCCTTGAGCTTCCTTCAGTAATATGCTACAGGATGTAGGATCCCTTTCTCGTCGGCTTGGGAGCAGATTGCTCCTATGGCGTAGTCTGATGCATCCGTTTCGATGGTAACAGCCCGTTCTGGGTCGAAGTGTTGCAGTATTGGTTCCGTGATCATTGCTTCCTTGAGCGTCTCAAACGCCTCCTGCTGCTTATCCCCCCACTCCCATGCTTTTTTCTTCCTTGTCAGGGATGATAGAGGCGTTGTAATCTTGCTGTAGTCTCTGATGAACCGTCGGTAAAAAGTGGCAAAGCCCAGGAAACTCTGTATGCCTTTGACATTCGCAGGTTCCTTCCAGTCCCTGATGGTCCGGATTTTTTCTTCGTCCATTCATAGTCCTTGTGGTGATATGACGTATCCTAGGTATTCTGTCTCTTTTGTCTGGAATTCGCATTTGGACGCTTTCAGCGTCAGTCCGGTGTCTCGTACTCGTGGGAGTATTGCCCGGACATGTTCCCGGTGTGTCTCCTTGTTGGGTGAGAAGACCAGGATGTCGTCCAGGTATGCCACTCAGAAGATGTCCAGATAGTCGCTTAGAATCTCATTCTTCCATCGCTGAAAGGAGGCCGGGGCGTTGGTGAGTCCGAATGGCATGACGTAATACTCGTACAGTCCGTATTGAGTACGAAACGCTGTTTTCCATTAGGTGCCTTTTGCAATGCGGAGGTTGTAGTATGCGTCTCGGATGTCCAGTTTGGTGTAAATGGTGGCGCTGGATAGTTGATCGAGGGATTCTCCGATTAATGGCAGCGTGGTTCGATCTTTGATTGTGATTTCGTTCAATTGCCAGTAGTTTACACACAGGCATAATCCTCCATCCTTTTTGTTGACAAAGTGTATTGGGGCCCCCGCTGGGGAGGTGGATGCGCGGATCCATCCCCGTTTCTCGTTGGTTTCTAAGTACTCTGTGAGGGCCTTCATTTTTTCTTCGTTCAGGGGCCTCAGGGGCTCATACGGGGGCCTCTTCCCTTCTTCCAACGGAATATGGTGGTCCTGAGTGTGGTGGGGCGGAGGGGCCATTGGTTCTTTTTCGGTGAACACCTCAAGGAATTCATGGTATTCCGGTGGAATTGGCTTTTTGCTAGTCCTGGAGGATTCCTTGATTTTGTTGATTACTGTCTGGCATACCTCCCATGAGTCCGTTTCGCCGATTTCCCATTCTTCTTCTGCCGGTGTCTTCTTGTAGTATTGCTCTGTGGCTTGCTCCTCAGGGACGGTGTTGGCTTTCGGCGAGCTGGGCATGCATATGTCGGCGTAGTGGTCCGAATGGAACTTCACAGTATGATTTTTCCATCCTATCACTGGGTACTGGAGCTTGAGCCACGGAAGCCCTAAGATGATCGGGGCGTTCCCGATCGTGATACAGTGTAGCTGGATATGTTCTTCATGGTGGTTGATGGTTAGGTGGATTTGAGTGTCGTGGGTTACCGGCCTGCCAGTGACCTCCCTCCCGTCGACTGTTAGTACTCGTCTTGGCGTCGTTTTCTGCTGCATGGGTATTCCACTGGCCTTAGCATAGGCCTTATCGATGAAGTTTTCTGATGCTCCACTGTCCACCAGGGCTGTGGTGGTACACTCCTTGCCATCAGTTCCCTGGATCCTTACTTTGATCATTATTTTTTCTTCCCATTCGTACCGGGTGGTCCCGACCTGGTAGGGAGGTTCCTCTTTCGCAACTAGCTTCTCCCCCAGGTGACTGTTGCTGTTGTCTATTCCCGAGGGCTGTCGTTTCCCGACGGTTCTTCCTCGGTCGTTTCCTTGAAGGTGGCTTCCGCGGCCCTGTATGGTGTTCTCCATGGAATTCGTTCTTTCCTGGGCTGGGGGCATTCTTTTGCGAAATGTCCTTTCTTTCCGCAGTTGTAACATTCTCCTGTGATTACTCGTCGTGGGAATCGGTTCGGCATCCTTACGAATTTGAATCATTGGGTGGCATCGATGTCCATTGGGTCACCCCGGGGTGTTGACGGAGGCTCTTTTGTGTGGACATGGAAGTGTGCTTCTGGGTTGGTGGTAGGTCGTCAAGTAATGACTCCGAGGTTGCATAGGCGGCTATCTGTTTTGATGGCGGTGGTGGCATACTCCACCAAGACTGTGGCGGGGGTTTCACTCATGACTAGGTGCCTTTCTACCTCGGGGTGTAATCTGTCTCGGAATCGTGCAATGCATATGTTGTCCGCGTAGGTGAGATCTGCTTTGATCCGCTGGAATTCTGCCCAGTAGGTTGCCGCCATTCGATGTCCTTGCTGGATTTTGTGGAATTTCTCGAATACGATTTCCTCTGCGTCTACTTGGCCAAACGCATGTCTCATGTTAGTTTTCAGTTCTTCCCAGGTTAGGTTGATTCCTCCTTCCTGGTTCAGGAAGGTTTCCACCCAGTTCCATGCGACCCCCCGGAGTAGGGAGGATGCGTATCCCGTTTTTTTCTGATCGTCGTCGAATCGATTTCCCTCTGTTCTAAACTTCAGCTCGCACTGCGCCAGGAACGTTTTAAATTTTGCTTTTTCTCCTTCGAATGGTTCGGGGTCCCAGAGCTTTGGGTAGCTGGTCTGCAGCGGTCTGTCGCGTGCCGCTAGGAGTGCCTGCAACATTTCCGTTGTCAACAGGTGGGGTCCTTCGGTCATTCTTCTGGTTTGTTCTGGTGACTCGGGGGTCTGTAGCCTGGATCTTTGCTCCGGGGTTACTGGACTCGGTGCTCGCTGGTCATCAGGGACGTCCCTGAATTCACTCAAGTTCAGGGGGTCCGAGGACTCCACCCTGTCTTTCTTGTTGCTACTTCAGGTGTCGATGGGGGAGACGCAATCTGGTGTCAAGATCCTGCCTCGACTTCTCCGCTCTGGTTCGACAGGCAACATAGGCTTGGGTCTGCGGAGCGAGCACTCCTACTCACACTTCCGGCGTACTCACACTTCCGGTGTATTCACACGTCTGGCGTGGGCTTGTTTTTCTCGCAGTATCCGTCACGCCCGGTGTACTCACTTCGCGGCTCTTCTCACACACCTTACGTGGGCTCGTTGTTCTCGTGGTATCCGTCACACCCGGCGTGGTCTGTTCACGGCTCTTCTCACACGCCTTGCGTGGGCTCGTTGTTCTTGCGGTATCCATCACACCCAGCGTGGTTGCGGCTCGTCTCACACGCCTTGCGTGGGCTCGTTGTTCTCGTCATATCCGTCATGCCCAGCATGGTCTCTTCGCTGCTTTTCTCACATGCCTTGCATGGGCTCGTTGTTCTCGCGGTATCCGTCACGCCCGGCGTGGTCTCGTTGCGGCTTTTCTCACACGCCTTGCGTGGGCTCGGTGTTCTGGGGAGGGATGGTCGCAGCGCCGCTCACAGGGATCGAGAGGTAGGTCTGTGGAGAGAGATAATATTCAATTTATTTCAAGTGCGCTCAGGACTACAGCCTATCTGCGCTCCACCACGCCATACCACCCCCATGGGGCTCCCATCTTTCCCTACCGCCAAACAAAAAAAAAAAAAAAAAAAAGCAAAACAGAAAACCGCAGAATTACAAATCTTCACACAAAACACATCGGAGAATCCAGTATAAGAGAACGGAAAAGAAAGAGAAATCCTCTCCTCCACCCCTCCCCTTACCGGTCAGGTGCGGTCATGATATCATTATCAAATCTCGAAGACCCTGAAATCAGGTTCGGGTGAACCCGAGTGGTTGCTTTCGCAGTCGTCACTGGTGTTGTCTTTCGTAGTGTCGGTGTGATCAAGGCAGAGGAGCTTTGTATGCCCTAGGCCGGTTGCCCTCAGGAACCGGCGCAAGTGAAGGAAGTTCTTGGGGTTGGTGATGTTACACCCTAAATACTACAGGGTCGGAATTCCGATACGGACCAGGCAGGAAGGTATCAGAAACTCGTCACACGGTCTTAGGACAGCATCCGGAGACTGGGCAACCGACACTGGCGGGGCTCGGCTCGGGTCAACCGACTCTGCGGCACCAGGAGGTCCCTGGGCCAAGTACCAGCGCAGACCGGGAAAGTGCAAGCGCTGCCGCGGAGGAAGACAACCTTGGTGGTCATCATAAGAAGGACAAGCAATCGGAAGGAAACAGGAACGCAAGGAGTTGCGAGTCTAGATCGCGGAATAGGAG
>Ga0307516_10004738_pt1 | contig 16619 bp, 11 predicted proteins | sample 19_EM_MG_FD_203310 | JGI IMG/M metagenome (GOLD analysis project Ga0307516, IMG submission 203310) | Populus trichocarpa ectomycorrhiza microbial communities from riparian zone in the Pacific Northwest, United States - 19_EM | ecosystem: Host-associated > Plants > Roots > Unclassified | place...
TTTCATCACAAAACACTGTGAATTGCTACAGTGTTTCCAACATGATTTTTTTTTCTTTTTTTGGTGTTTGTTTTGTTATTTTTTTTTCTAAAATTGTCTATGTCGATTTTTTTTTTTAATATTGAGCTGATTAAGAATTTAGCTTTGTAATTTTTTTCTTTAAAACAATGTGAATTGTTGGAGCGTTTTCCCATGTGATTTTTTTATAATTTTTTCCAAAATTATCTTTGTCGATTTTTTTTTGAATATTGAGCTGGTTAAGAATTATAATTACAGTAAAACTAAATCATATGAGGAAAGCGTTGTAGTTTTTCTCACAAAACACTGTGGATTGCTACAATATTTCTCTAAATGGTTTTTTATTTTATTTTATTTGGAAAAGCGCTATAGTTTTCCTCACAAGACATTGTCAATTGTTACAATATTTTTTCTCATGGGTTTTTTTCCTTCCAAAATTATCTTTGTTGGTTTTTTTTTAATATTAAGTTGGTAGAGAATTTAGCTTTGTAATTTTTTTTCTTTTTATTAACTGAAAAGTTAAATCATGTGGCGAAGACACTGTATTTTTCCTCACAAAACACGGTAAATTGCTACAAATCATTTTGTTCAGTCTCTAAGTTTTTGATCACCAACACAACTTTTTTTTTCGTCATGAAATATTTGCTCCATCATATCTTTAATTTCTATTACTTATCTAGCGCTGATTCATAATTATAATACTATTAAGTGTATTTTTTAATAAGTCCGCGGCAGCACGCGGGCATGTCATCTCGTGTATTTTATGATGAATCATGAAATGAATACTGTTTTATGAGAAGAGAGAAGAGGTATAATTACCATATCACCGGATCATGACAGTGATTTAGTCACATTTGTTAATTTAATTGATAAGATTCTTTGGCATACAAACCCAAACAAAGTGCATCGTGACGTGGAATGAGAATGGCATTATTGTGACGGCCTCTTCAACGTCAACCGGGAAATAGAGGAAAATCATATGGATTATGGAAAGTGGCCCAAGTTCTCTTTAGCGAGTAGAAAAAAACAAGAGGGAACACCCGAGTCGAAAAGAAAAGAGGGGTCGAAAAGAAAAGAGGGGAACCACCCGAATCGAAAAGAAAAGAGGGAAAAGAGGGGAACACCCGAATCGAACACCCCCGATTCCTGACCCCCAAGTCCTCTGTGGACTCAACAAAACACAAGTTCTACTTCTACATGACGTCGGCAAATTTATCAAGGTTCATTATATAACACTTGGTCTCGAAACATGATTTACAATCGTGGAGAAGAGGCATACTACTTTGAGATGAGGAAACAGAGGGACTCTGGCTATCCAGTTGGAAGACTTGGCAAATCCTCCCAAAGAACTCATAAAAGAAAAGGACAAGGCAAGCAAAACTTCGGCTGTCACTACGATGCTAATCTTTGCCGCTGTGAGGAAAGGTTATATACATCTTTACTAATCTTTCCTCACTTTTATCGCTTCATAAGGCAATATGTTGATGTGCATTAAGATTGTAAGACATTTTGATGAGGTTACTCTGTTTTGCAGTTTGCACGGGTTTATTTTCTCAACACCATGCCATGCTGTCTTTGCCTTTCTCAATCCCTTGCTAATTGGTGTCATTCAAGTTAAATTCCAAGGCACAGCTCAGTCTCCATTTCAAACAAGCTCACCAAGCATGTGGGCTTTTCTGTTGGCAACATTCATCTATTGCTTTGCATTTGCTGCCAACATGAGATTTAAGTGCACTAGGTACTCTCGACTTTCAGGTCATGTTGCTTTCTTCGCAGGATCTTTTTCATCGATCTCATTGGTATCGGTCCTGCTCCCAGCCCTGCTAGGACGTCTTATTTTTGCTGTGTGGATTATTTTGCCTATCATGGTTGCTCGTCACTTTGTCCAATTCATTTTTCTGTGTATCTACCAAAGGATCATGACGTTAATATTCAAAATACTTGGCTTTTGGTATCGGTTCCTGGATGACATGACGGTTGAGGAACAGCCAGAATACCCTGTGGAGATTATTATTTCCAATTAATTGTGTTCCAAGGTAGAAGCTCTACTTTCGGATATTACTCTGACAAGATTTGTATAAATCTTCTTTTTTGTTCCATACTATTAAATAAAAATTTAGCCTTTTCATATTTTATTTTTTCTCACTCCTCTCCAATCTCCATACATGTTATGATATCCAGGAAAAAACTTCAAAGAATTCAAGAAAACAAATCCAAATGGTAGCTTTTTCATTGATCAGGAGTAAGTAAGAACTTTTTTAAAACTAGAAGGGTGATTTTGAGAAATTCTAAACTCGAAGGATAGAAGTTAAACATTGATGAATCTTTAGGAGAAGAAATGAAGTGTACCCAATAATCAAATTATGAAATTCCCTTATGATAACTCATCTGCGAGCTTTTATTTAAGACATGTTTATAAATGTGATAACGATTGTTTTTAAAAGTAATTTTTGTTTGGAAATATATATTTTTATTTTTTACAATTTATTTTTGACATCAACACATTAAAATAATATAAAAATATTAATTTGAAACAAAAAAAATATTTTTAAAACACAAAAACTAATCAATAAATTAATAAATGGCAAGAGGATTATTCTATTGCAAACAAACAATCCTATATTAATACCATTTCTTTCCCAAATGTCGATCTAATGAAAAAGGGTGAGGAATGGAACTGTTTTGATGCCATTTCTTGAGTGTTGGGCTGACAAAGTTAGCTAATTGCTAACAAGCTTCTCCTTAATGTGTAGCCCGGGACTTGACAAACCTCCAATGAGTTCAGAGTTTTGGACAAAAAACTAGAAACATGTTAAAGCAGCACTTAGGCCGAAGTAGCACACCGAGACAAGGTTTTCACGTACGCCCCAGTCACAATAGCTTTCTTCGGTCATTTATTAAGTAGGATTGTCAAGAGGACTCATTTCATAGTATATTTGCAGTACAAATTCTTATAACAGAATATATTTCCGGAATAAAATAAGCATATGGTCCAAATCTCCTCAACTTAATGTACCAACAGACTCATAATTGAATCTGAATTCGTTAACCATCATTAGGAACTGCATTGACACTATTGACTATGACACTTGTATATAAAAAAAGAGAGAAATAAATTATTAATCAACCATCATACTGTTGCGTAACTACGACAGTATTAAGTATTTCATAAAATCAAATCTTATTAGACAATGGGTATAGGAGAATTGAGCTGGAGTGACTGAATAAGATCAGAATCTGGCAAGTTGAGAGGAGGCAGAGAGAAATGGTTGTACGTAGAGCTGCCTCTTCTAATTTCTTACATGGTCATTAGAGCTGCAATTGTGTTCCTGAAAATCCCTTCTCCCGCAACCGTTATTGCTTCTCTTCCTTCTTTCACTCTTTCTTCTTCCTCTACAGGGAATATTGTATCTATCATGTATTCGCATTGCTTGACAAGCTTTGATACTAGATCGGTAATAAAAAAGGGTTGCTCCAGCACCTTTTGAATGAATGGAAGGCGCAATAACCCACCTGTTCTCTTGTCATACTTCTTCAATATCTTGGCCAATCCTACATTAAAATTTGATTTCAATTTCAATCATATTCCATAATTAACACATGAACATTTCAATCCTTAATGCCTAAAGGGGCTAAGCCGCTCAGGGACAAGGGGGATGGTATAGTTTCTTCTCTCTCTCTGTTTTTTTTTTGGACAAGTTTTGTTAGGGTTTTCTTTTTACATAGAAGTGAGACTCGAAACTGAAATCTCACCCATTTTACATATGTAAGAGTAACTCTGAGCCACAAGCTCATTGATTAAGAGATCGTAAGGATAAAGTTGAGCAGCCCTTTAGACATTAGCTTACAAGAACGGATTCTGTTGGTATAATTAATTTATCACAATTGTTCATTAAATCATATGTTATCAGGCTGTTTGCAGGAATATAGTCGATCTTTCAAAAGTGGGGGGTGATCACTGCGTAGCTTTGTCAGGCTAATCAAGTACCTGTGTAATTGATGTTGCTGTAATTCTCCAGAAGCACCATTTCACCGTGGAAATTGACACTGTTTTTTCTAATCTTTCTCATCTGCTCTTTGTACTCTGCCTCTGAAGGCTGACTTCCACTTGGCCCCCAAGTATCAATCACTTTCTGAATCCTCTGCTTTAGTTCCTGCGTATACATATACCTTCTTTGTTAGCTAGTCTGTTTGAAATCAAGAGGGCCCAAATCTTTGAGTCTATTTGTGATTGAGGTATTTTTTATTGTTGTAGTTTAAAAAATTAAGTTTAAAAAAAATATAGTTTTATAAATTGTGGTTGTGATCGTTTTTTAAAGTGTTTTTTATTTAAAAATGTATTAAAATAATATTTTTTTTATTTTTTAAAAATTATTTTTGATATTAGTATATCAAAATGATAGAAAATATTAAAAATATATCAATTTGAAGCAAATAAAAAAAAATTTAATTTTTTCAAAAGCGTTTTGAAACATAAAAACAAACAGGATATGAAATTCAGTTAAAAAACATGTAAAAACTGTATTTCAAACTCAATTTTTTAATAAATTTTATAGTACAAAATATAGTTTGGTTTATTATCCAATATCTTATTGTATTTGTTTCATTATAAACATAAAAACCAGTGAAAAACAAATGTAGCCTAAGGCTTCAAAATCCCAACCCTTAATTTGGCTCATGGAACATGGCAACAACATCTGAAAATTTCCTTTGAAAAGTTTGCAATAACGATGTCTGCCGAAGTCGAGGCATCTTGAGTTTCAAGTCTCGACCTTTTGGATGGATGCCTTTAGTCTAAATTGTCCATGATGATAAACCTTCTATCCTCCATGCTAAACCTCCACAAATAATTTGACAATCGACGCCTTTTCCTTGCAAAGAATCCCAGTTGCTTACTGTAAAGCAACAACCTCATCGCGCAGGAATAAAATGTGACATGCAAGAGTGTAACTTAATCACTAGTTTGGATGTAATAAATTTCAGGATTATTAAATATAAATTTATTTGGTTATTAATTTTAGAATTAATTAAGATATGCATAAGGAACAACCGTCATTATCAAAAAAAAAAAAAAAAGATAGATGTGACATGTCCCAGACAAAAACAGTAGTAGCAGATAACACTACACCAGCTGATAACCGAGCAGAAAATGAATTCCATGACTCCTAGAACTCACTGTTCTATTGAATCATCAAAAAAACATCTCAGAAGATCAGTTAATCAACCGTATACCATATCAAAAAATTTGGAATGCCTAAAATAACAGATTCTATTATAACTTAATACTTGTATTCATAAGAGTACAACACCACTTTGCAAAACACCCTTGACATTTAACTAGAGTTACGAGGATAACTGCCATAAATACATCCCCACTTCACGACAAGACTCTGTAGGAAAGAGAAATGCGGTGTGTCTCACTTGCATGATAACCTACTTTATGGCTGTTATCTAATCATTATTTTCCCACAGCAGATAAAAAAAAAATTGAGGATACATACAGCTAAGGAACACTACATGACGTTTCCATGTTTATCCATTGATTCGCAGATTTCTTCATCTATTTAATTGTTATGTAGCGATTAGTTCCATGCTTGGCCCAATGATCCTTGAGATCAACTGGATTTGACAGATCCTGGCCTTCAGCTGCAAGTCGGCTAAGCAGTTTGCTAAAAGCACTCCCACTCATTTTTCGCCCACCAACACGAGCATGCCGCTTGTTGGGCACTGCAGGTAGAGGATACATTGACAAGGCAGTTGTGCAGCATGAAGACTGCCATCCACCATTTCCCCATTTATAGCACTGCCTAAAGAATCCAGTGCAGGAGCACACTGGTGCTGGCATGGTTGTTTCATCAAAAGCAACCTGGTTCAACCCCAGGTCTTGACCCTTCCAATCAGACTTAGATGCTGCCAGCTGTTTGTTTAGACCATCACCTCCACCATTCATATCCTCCCCATTCTTCCACTCATTTGACTTTCCAAACATGTTGTTCAAGTCCTCGCTCTCCCTCTTAACCTTCATTGGTGATTTTGAGGTCTTTTTATTAGATGGGGTTGACTGAGTATCCTTTGGTCGTTTACCCCGACGTGGCTTTGCAGCCTCAGAAGCAACCGGTGATATTGGCACAGCATCACTTGTCTGCATTTCCCTATTACCATATGCACCTTCATTCATGTGTGGCAGATGAATATGCTGCTGCTGGTGATGCATGTGCTTCACCCCACGCGAGTTATGGTATCCTGGTGGACTAGAGGATGTGTTAGCACTTGCAAAGGAGTTCTCTCGATATTGCAGAGTTGCAATAGCATTGTCTCGCTCCAGTAGGGCATTATTTCGCTCAGCAATCGCTGAGTCTCGCTGCAGGAATGCCATGTCTCTCTCTGCAACAGCCGCCTTCTTTTCTGAAAGGGCCATATTTCTCTCATGAATGGCAGCATCTCTTTCAGCCATGATGGCCATGATCTGTTTCATGGATGGCTGTGGTTGCATCAGCCACTGCAATGACAGCAGAAAGAATAACAATAGTAAGAACTGGCAATTGTATGGAAATATCAGAAACTACATACTCTACGATTGAATTCAACCAATGTTATCATATAGTTTTTAATTGTCATTGTCAGCAGAAAGGTGCTTTAAGATACCTGGCCCTGAGCTGTTTTATATTGATCTGCTTTGTGCCTGCCATTTTCACGATGAACACCATCATCCATGTCAGCTCCACAGGTGGCAATAATTGCAGATAACAAATAAAAACCCAAGTGTACATGCAGTGCTCAGTCAATTGAGCATTGAACACTTATCCAGGCTACAAATCCTGTATCTCAAAGGAGGAAAAATAATTCAGAGACTGTTTATAGGGCATATTGCATGAAAAAAGAATGGGGCAAGACAGTTCTTATGCTAATATCGAGAATAAGAAGGAAAGTGCCACAATTACCATCTGAAATTCAAATCACAAGTAAAAACTCGTTCCCTTACAAAAGTTTCCTGCATAAGAAACAAATTATAGATCCAGATCAACAGAACAGAAATTCAACCTTTCAATAAAGGTACAATTCTAACAATAGTATAAGAACAGCATTCTTCAATCTTGATTGCATACCAAAGATAAAAAGAATAGGCAAGACCAGCAGAGTTTATTCAGATACATATGCGTGCTTATAAAACAGCTACAAATGCAGAATTGGAAAGTCATACATTCACGGTTACAGCCTTACACAATGACACACACACACACACACACACATATTAATTTTAAACTTGTTTGATTAAATGCTGTTGTTGGCGTGTTAGGGAATGAGAGAGGCCAGAGCGTTTTTTTAAGTGGTTCTTATCAACAGCATGGATGCAAGTAGGGGTAAAATAGTGGTTCATAACAGTGACATTCAAGAACAACTTAAGCATACTTATAAGCATAATTGCACACATATACAACAATACTGAGAATTAAAACAGAAAGAAGCAAACAAGTTCTTGTGCAGTGCATGTATTGTTGAAGGAAAAAAGCTTGCCACCATGTTTTATATGCACAATGTGAATTGTTGCATAATGCTTAATAGGTCCAAGTTCTTTCATAATGTGCTCCAGTAAGTGATAAAATGTCTACAAGCAAGGATTCACTAGCTAAAAACAGCAAACACAAAGTTATAATTCCCAATTCAGACCATGATTGGCAAAGCTAAAATCCAAACCCCACCCAGCACAGGCACTGGTCTTTGCATTCCAAAATATAGTTTCTTCCTACTTCTGAATAGCAAGGACTGGGGATGTGGTGCTATCTCATATTCAAATGCTTATCATGGAAAACAGACAAGACCAAGTGACAAGCATTCAGAAGAAATGTCCAATACCCTACCAGATGATTCTAAATCATCACAAGCACCTACTCACAGAGAACATTGAAACTAAAGCTCATTACTAAAGACCGGGTTTCCAAACACAAATTAGCAATTGGACTCCTGATTATCTCCAGAAACTAACCAAAGATTCAATCTTGCCTCTGGTCAAACACTAAACATAATTCTAATTACATAATGCTAATATGCAGCTAACAGGTCAAAACATTGAATCAATCCTTAGCAAAAAATCTAAAATCAAATGCCACTAAATCCATCTCCACTAACCATCACTCCTACACTAAACACAAAAAAAATCCAAGAAATTAAAACCCACCAAGCCCTTTTAAAAACGCACAGCTTTACACTTAAACTCGATCAAAACCCAAAATCAAACAAAATGAACACAAAAACAAGCTGCAATAGCAACAAAAACGCAACAATAATCCACTTGAAGCACCGAGAACCACAAATATCAGTGACAAAAAAAAGGCAGGCAAAAGCGACAAAGACTGATCGGATAGTAAAGAAAGCAAACAACAGAGAGAGGAACTAAACATGTAAGGGAATCTATGCTTACTTGAAGAGTCAATACAGGAAGAGAGACTGAAAACCCTAAGTGGGCAAGAAGAAGTCAAATCCGTGGAAGGAACAGTAGGAGAAGAGAAGATTTTTTTGCTATTTTTTTTAATGAGTGCGTAGTTTTTACCTGTCTGTCTTGTCTTAATACGTTTATTTTTTTTATTTTTTTTTGTACTTTTTTCTATTCTATACATTCTAGTGGTATTTTTCTTGGAAAAAAAATTACAGTTTTCCTGTGTTCCAAAATGTTTTTTAAAAAATTTAAAAATATTTTATTTTATTTTTAAAATTATTTTAATGTGTTGATGTCAAAAATTATTTTCTAAAAATTATTTTTTAAATTATTTTAATATATTTCTGAACAAAAAAATATTTTAAAAAGCAACCGTTATCATACTTTCAAATAACCCTTTATTATCAAAGTGGAACGACCGCTGATTCATGTTTGATGAGGCCCAATGCACTGTTTTGAGACATTTAAAGAGCTCGTTTTGTATTGTTAAAAATATTTTTTTGTTTAGAAATGTATTGAAATGATATTATTTTATTTTTTAAAATTTAATTTTAAAATCAACACATTAAAACAAAAACAAATAAAAAATAATTTGAAGCAAATAAAAATATATTTAAATTTTTTCAAAATTATTTTTAAAAGGCAAAAACAAATGGGCTCGAAATTTGTTTGCGGTTTTTTTTATTTTATTTTTTCCCCAGTTTCATATACAACTGAATGATGAAAATTTATTTTCAAATTTATTTACAAGCACCTGGATAAATAGATCTTCAATGCAACCTAAGCATAAATGTTATATACATATAAAAGCTGATGGTAGAGAATCGAATTGATCATGATTGTATGCACATGGTGTGAAGAATCGAAGTTGTTAAACTTAATCCAAGACATACTAGGATACTGTTTGGCTTTGCGGTTCAACCTGTTTTTCACCAAATTTTTAATTTTTTTTTTGCTAAAATTGAGTGCGGTTTGTACCTTTTGGATCGTTTTGATATGCTGATGTCAAAAATAATTTTTTAAAAATGAAAAAACATCATTGACATGTATTTCGGCACAAAAAGCTATTTGAAAAGCAACCACTACCACACTGCCAAACACCCTCTAGATCCAAAGCTCGAGGCCATGGTTATAAATTAACTTATTTATTAAAATAATATTATTTTATTTATTTATTTATTTAAAAAATAACATTATCTTGAATTTTTCTTTTAAAAAAATTCAAATTTAGTTTTCACCAAGTTGATGAAGTGAATTGAATCAATTATAGATTAATTTTTTAAAAAATTCTTAACTCAGGTTGAGTTTAATATTAATAAAATTACAGAGTCGTGTTTTATAACAGCTTGAGTATCACTAGTTAGAACCGAAGTGCCACTTAAGGATAAATTTCTAATTTTTTTATGCTAGATATTTTTTTTCCCTTAGAAAATTATGGTTAGAATTTAAATCCTTTACTATTGATAAACAAGTATCTTCCGAGCATGGTAATGAGCTGGAAGTTGACGGGCCTGCCCACTGATTTGTGATTTCGGGTTAGTTTATATATATTTTAATTAATTTTATAAATACTAAAATTAATAATTATATAAATTTTTAATATATTTCAAAACTGTTGCTAGTAATTTCTCTCTCTCACTCGGTGGCTGTCTACAAGGGACGTATGCTGGATAGTTTTTTTTATTATACACGGGAATGAAGTTTCTTTGCTTCACCCTTCATGATTACATTAAATAAAACAGCCACGCCTCTTAACACATCACCTGCTCAAGTTATTGTCGTTAAACTCAAGAAACGTACACAGCACCTGCCTGAAGCAGGGAAAAGAGAGGTGGCCGTGGGGCAACAAACCAGCTATAATTACCCCCCTACCCTTCACTGAAATTGCTAAGAAATCAGCTACTTAATTTGTAACCAGAAGTTAATATAAAGTGAAAAAAGCTAAGGGGAATAATGCAAGCAAGTAGTAACTGTCCATTCGACTCTGCTTGGGCCTTACGAGATGTTTTATTCGGAGTTTTTTTAAATTTTATTTTTTATTTAAAATCATCATTATTATTATTATTTGAATAGTTTTAGTAGAATAACGTTAAAAATAAAAATATTATTCATATATACTTCTAAAAAATAATAAAAAATTATTATAATATCTGTCAAAGCAATTGGTATAACATCCTTTCTTATCAACAACATTAAACACGGTTAAAGTAATATTTGGAAACTCGATCGAAATCATATTTAAAAAAGATAATTTTTTTATTAATTTTTTTTAAAAATTGTTTTAACATGTCGATATTAAAAATAATTATTTTAAAAATATTGTTTTAATCAATTTAAAAATAGAAAATACTTTAAAAAACAGCAATAACATTTTCAAACACCTTTTATGAAAACGAGTAAAACGTGCAAAACAAAGTGCTAATTAACTAAAAACTAGTTTGAAAAACAACAATGACATTTTCAAACTCCTTCCATGAAAACTAAGAGTAAAACATGCAAAACAAAGTGCTAATTAACTGAAAACTACTTCCATGATAAATGTATGTGTGGTAGAGAACTCAGCTTATGAAAGATTGTGTCATAACCATCTAGTAAGTAGTCTAGTAATAAGAGTTTAGGATTAAGAAATTTGTTCTCCCCGTGATCTCAAGTTCGAGCCCTTGATTGCTAATATAATAGCCACTGGAGACTTACATGGTCGTTAATTTCAGAACCCATAAGATTAATCGAGGTGTGTGCATACAAGCCCGGACACTCGCGTTAATCCAAAAAAAAGAAAAAGAATGTGCCATTGAATCTTGTTATAGTTTATAAAGTCCGTGATCTAGCAGACTCCATTTGATTTACACACAACAACCACAATGTCCTTCAAATTCGCAGAGATTACACTGATAATTTTCATAAATGAGAACAAAACCATTCTACAAAACCATCTAAATACCGATCGAAACATTTAGCCAAAGTGAATCAAAAGAATCCAGACATGCATAACCCCTAGTCAAGCTTCTGATCAATGCTTTCCTTGCGTTCTATACTTGACTTGCTGAGTATGACCACACCAATTACAATGAGCAAGGCACCTGCGAACCACTGCATGACGGGTTTGATTATCAGAGACAGATAAGTTAACGAGTAAAATAACCAATCTAGGGTGCTTTGTTTTGTCCACAAACATCTCAAGTTCCACCATACATCTCTGCGATCATATTGACATCATTCTCAGGGGTGAATCAGTCACTAAAGGTAGAAGGAAAACATGAGCAAATTTTAGTGTGGATCAGCTTGCAGTCACAACCGTGGAGAACTCAAGCCTAAATCATTTTCCTTCAATATGTTAGCTGGTGTCTTTTTAAAGGGTTCATCAATTTTAAGCAGTGATGCCAACCAGAATAAACTACAACCACGCATAGCTTATAGCATCCAACAGAATACACGGTCAGGACTTGAAAAAACTGCTTCCTATATTTGAGAATGCTTACATTGTTCTTCAGTTGACAATATTTCTAACATGGTTAGCTCACAATGAGTCATGTCAACAGCAGAACTTATGGATGCAAAGTAGACAAAAAATAAAATTTCCAACGTTGGCACGAACAGCATCCAGTGATTTACCTGAACTGATAGCGTCTCCTTGAACAAAAAGAAACCAGCAAGACCAGAAGACAGGAAATTCGCAGCAAAGTTTGTCACCGTGGCTTGCAGGGATGAAAGAGCTTTAAGGCTGTTAACGTAACATCCCCACATTGTCACATTAAATAACACAACCAAACCATATTTAATCACCTGTGAAGATCAGGAAAAAAAAATCACCAATCAATTTATAGACAAGAACAACAATTGAAATTTTTTTAGAGACTATCTACTCTTTGCTGAATTGGGTTATAGACAGATTATGATTTAGGGGAGAGAATAAAATCTAAAATCCATCTGGGATTAATCAGAGATTAGAGTAATTATAAGATTTATTACCTGATATGAAAAGAATTTTGCAGCAATGGCAGCAAAAGCAGCATTTAATCCAGCAGATATTGCCCACACGTAGCCTGTTCTTTTGGTGCCATCCATTGCCAAACTGCAAGAATTCAACACAGCAGAGAGGCTGCCATATTTAGCAAAGGGTGCCGGGCTAAGCAAGCAACGATGTCGTTTGAAGAAAGGGTAAGCAACAAGTCGTTTAAATTTCTTCCATATAGCACGTCGTTATGATGATGACTCGAGTGAGTTGATGCAGTTACGACTCGGAGGGTTTTACCTCACAAAAGAAACACAACTCGTCCACGCTGGGAACCCTCGTTTGTAAAATCTATCCAATCAAAATTAGTGCTTGGACGTTGGCGATCCTGACGCTTAAAGATCAAGCAATCTCAGCCGTTGTTAGATTTTTAATCTTCTTATCTCACGTTAGTTCCAAGAAACCGACATAATCCCCATTTTGCCACTATATAAAGCCTGTCCTCTCTACGTCTTTGTTTCATAAGTTAAAAAAAAATCAAAATATCTCTTGGTTAATCTTAAGAAAGGAGATGGCTCGTACCAAGCAAACTGCCCGTAAATCAACCGGTGGTAAGGCGCCAAGGAAGCAGCTCGCCACCAAGGTGCGTATCTCTAGGGTTTCGGCTTATCATGTTCTTAATTAATTTATGTACTAATTTTCTGTATAAACTTAGGGTTTCAAGATTTAATTCTAATTCTTGTCACACTATTTTATTCAATTAATGGTAATTATTTGGTGTGATGTAGGCTGCAAGAAAATCTGCTCCTACTACCGGTGGGGTCAAGAAGCCTCACCGTTATCGCCCTGGAACTGTTGCTCTCCGGTAACGATTTCCCTAATTCCAGTTATTTATTTTTAATTGATCGTGTTTTTTCAAACCCTAATTGCAATTTTTTTTTCTTTGAATCAATAGTGAAATCCGGAAGTACCAAAAGAGCACTGAGCTTTTGATCCGCAAGTTACCTTTCCAGCGACTTGTTCGTGAAATTGCTCAAGACTTCAAGGTATAATAATTTCTTCTATGATTGTTTTTATTGTATGAATTTCTGTATCTGGCGTTTGATTCCTATGGGTTTGTTGTTTTTGGCAGACTGATTTGAGGTTCCAGAGCCATGCTGTCCTTGCACTCCAGGAGGCTGCTGAGGCTTATCTCGTTGGTCTGTTTGAGGACACCAACTTGTGTGCTATTCATGCCAAGAGAGTCACCATCATGCCTAAGGACATCCAGCTTGCTAGGCGTATCCGTGGTGAACGTGCTTAAGCCCTGTTCTTAGTATACTAATTTTAGTTCATTGGATTTGATACAATTAGTTTAGGTTTTATAGTTTCAATTCACTGTTTGCTTTTGATGTCGAACAACTGTGAACCTAATTGAGGTATAGTTGATGGATTTTTATGTGGTTTCGTTCTCAATTCTGATTATATATTTATGTGGGGTGCTGTTCATTATAGTTGGCCGCGCTACCGTGTCATTGATTCTATTAAAATTCTTGATGATAAGAATGAGGAATGGCTAGAGGTTACTCAGCCTCTCAATGCCGAACAGGACTTAATGTTCCGTCATCCTTAACCTGTAAAGCATCTAAATTCCAAGAGTCGGTAGTAGGCAAAATTCCCTTTTCCAAATCATTCAATTTGCTTGTGGAGCGTGGTGTGACGAATCATGTCATCTTCCATGATAGGATCGTTTATCAGACTATAATGCGTGTCAGAATTAGATTGGGCTGGGAAATTATATTCAACACCAGGTATCGATTAGGATTATTATTCCTGGAGTCTGAAATGGGATGCGGCCAAGGCGGATCGTGTCCCAATCCAGGCAATTGCCGAGCCTGTAGAATAAAGCTTAAACCAGTGCAAGCTTCTGGTAAAACGCAAAAGATAGATTTAAAGAAGTGACCTTTTCCAACTTATGGAAGTGCTTTGCTTTACGTAACCTAAGAATACAGTTCAAGCTAGCCTAACCATATCTTGCAATTTCCTATTCAATTTAGTCCTAGGAGGCGAATATTATGACCGAAGGACCATAAACGTCAGCAGGCTCAACCAGGTCAATTAAATCTACGGCCTAGTGAACTATTGAGAACTTTTATCTAAGATGTTTGATGTAAGGCCTAGGAGGTCCCTTAGATGGCGTTTTAGTGGTTTAGGCCACTATGATCCAACTTTCTTTTCTTTATATTTGGATTTTCGAAGGACGATCTCTTTGCCCAGTAGCCAAACAGGGGGATGATTTCGATGATGAAGGCGGTGTTTTCACTTTCCACACTCGTTTTTTAAAATATAAAAAAATAATTTTAAATAAAAAAATTAAACCACCCAGCCAAAAGTAATACATCGTATGTACTGCACTGCAATCCCTTTATAATCAGACGCACCCGTAAACTTTTAGAATGAGGTCCAAATGATATCCCGTGCAACACTAGCGGCCAACCTACGCATGCTTATCTTCACCCTCCAGCGTAGCCGCCTTTGAACTCTCTTTTGGACAAATAATAACCCCATTCAGTCCCTTTGTAGTCTTCTTTAGATTAAAAACTAGTATAATTACCCGTGATTTGCAAAAGCACTGGGTTGGTATTAATATTTTTTTAAATGTAAAAAAATAAAAATATATAAAATGTTTCAAGCGACATGTATCTGACGACAATACAAGATCTAAAAATCTTGGGTTTTGGTGGCTATGCTAGACTCGATAGACTTGGGTTTGGCGAGCATGCTAAACTCAATACCTTACCCATTTTTTTTGGCTATTGAATCATGCTTGACCCATGTTTTTTTTTCCGGGCACCATGATTTTTTAGGAGGAGAGAGGGCAAAGAGGGAGGGAAAACCCCCCCTTCTAGACCTCCTTTGTGGGCCTTCTCAACACACGTGCCTTGCCACTATGCCTGGGTGGCAAGGCACATTGAAAGATGCCCCCGTAAAGTGGCTCTCAATTCTGTTCTGGGGCCGCACGCCCCATCTAAATAGCGCGGGCGGTACCCACCCGCTTGCGCGTGCCCAACACGCTTCAGCCATTACACTGTTCCAACTGCTTCAGCACGTATTTGAAATGTTTCAAAGAAAATGAAAAGACGAAGAAACCCTCAACTGCATGCTTAATAAGTTTTTTTGGTAAGGACAATTCCATCATTACACTACTCCAATTCACAGTGATCTATACCTAGGTGAATAGTAAAGTGATGAACAGTAAAACCAAGAGGAGTTCTAGTTTTCTTGGTAATTAATTTATTTCCCGCGTTATCTAGAATGTATTTCAAATGTATAAATATTTTTGATATTGTCATTAAATTTAGTATGACTCAAATTTTAAAACTCCGGCCATAATTTTTGTTTAGCTTGAGTTTTAAATTAATAATTGTGACATGTACTTGAGTTTTGAGCACGTCCAAAGAAATAAAAAGAAACAAGTTGGGTTTATCCTACTTAATTTGTGATTTGAGTTATGAATTTTACTGATTCAATTAATTGTTTTATTTTTTTATATGATAAAAAATATAAAAATCGATTTACCATCAACTCAATACTGAAGTATATAATTAAATAAAAATTTAAAGGATAAAATTAATAAAAAAAATGATAAAAAGAGACAAAAATAAATATAAAAATACTAAAAGTTCAAATTAAATAAAAACTTAACATTAAATAATTAAATTAAAAAAAGTCCAATAAACCTAAAGGGCCCATTACAATAAAACCCAAGGCATGTGGGCTTAAAGCAGACCTGACAGCCTAGACCATTAATTTTTCTTTTTAAGAAAAAAAAAAAAAAAACAAACTGACTTGTGCCCCCGAATTCTTATGTTAGCTTAGCCAGTCATTTCTCGGGGGAAATCAGAGGAGTTCGTCCCAAAAAAGAGTGAGAGCCTGAGAGGGGCTGTGTAAGCAAAGGAAGACATCTGTCTTCCTAAAGAAAATATTGCTGATAGCATGAATAGAACTGGTTCCCTTGACGTTGACCGTACATTTATCACTTGAGCTACAATACGAAGTTGTTAATTAAGCTATTAAAAAATACATCGATTTATTTTACCAGTTAAATCGACTACACGCCATTTATTTGTTTTTATTAATGTTAATCCTTAGAGTCTCACTTGAATGGCATATTTATAGCCTTCCAATATAACCAATCCCAGTCTAAGTTTGCATTGCAGCTCTTGGAGGTGGAAA
>Ga0307516_10004739_pt1 | contig 16612 bp, 15 predicted proteins | sample 19_EM_MG_FD_203310 | JGI IMG/M metagenome (GOLD analysis project Ga0307516, IMG submission 203310) | Populus trichocarpa ectomycorrhiza microbial communities from riparian zone in the Pacific Northwest, United States - 19_EM | ecosystem: Host-associated > Plants > Roots > Unclassified | place...
TACCTAAAATTCACAACCACCCCCCCCCCCCCCCCCCCCCCCCCCCCCCCCCACGTGCGCAACCCGACCAGTCGCCAACCGCCGTACGCGGCGCGGAGCGCAGCTGGTTCGCGCGCGGCCACACGACGATGTCCATTGTCCCAGTCCTCCCACGTCTTGCGCCCTTTTTCGTGCCGGGTCAGCCGCTGGCGCTGGAGGGAGGACCAGGACGGGGAATCCGCCAGTCCGTGTCCGTCTGTGTGCTGGCTTCAAGACCCGGGAGCAGCAGCAGCAGGCTTTCTCCCGCCGCCGGCGTCACGCAAACGCACTCGCCGCCTCCCTCCTCCCACCTCCCGTCACAGCAGATCCGGCCTGCGTCCAGCTGCTGTGCCCGCTCCGCTGTGTCTCGGTGCTGCTTAACGCACCGCGATGGAGTGTGTAAGGTGTGTATGTGCGGCGTCATCCGAGCCCGCCCGAGGACTATCCGTCCGCCCGAGGATTATCCCCGTTCAGCGAGGAGGGCCAGAGCCCGAGCCGGAATAAGTGGCCCGTCCCAGGTATCAAAGTAAGCAGAAATGCAGCCGATCAAAAGCCCGATAGTTACACGAAAACGAAGAAAAACACACGCGAGCAAGCAAGCAAGCAAAAGAATGCTGGGAAAACATCGCCAGACAGACAGACCAAAAAAGAAAGAAAAGAAAAGAAAAAAAACATCGCATCTGGAAATCTAGTGCTTGTATCCTACATGCATAAGAAGAAACCAAAAAAAAAACCCCCCCCGAACGGAAGAGAGGCTGCGGAGCTACGAACAGAAAAGAAAGAGAGAAGAAAAAAGAAAAAAGAAAAAAAAACTACCGGCCGCCCCAGCCCTTGATGCGCATCCACCGCTCGACCGTCTCCCAGAATTTCTCACACATCTCGCGGTCGCGGAACCGGCGGTCGCGCTCGACCTGGAACACCTGGACGGAACCGCCCCAGCGGAGCACCGAGTCGGGCAGCGATTCGCCGTCCCAGCCGACGTAGAAGCCGCGAACCTCGCGGAAGAGTTCGACGGGATTGCCCCACTTGTACGCGCGGAACTGCCACTCCTGGCCGGTGGTGAAGACGGCGACGACCTTGTCCCAGTACTCGGGCTTGAACCGGTCGGCCGAGTCGACCACGTCGAAGCGGATCGGCGTCGTCGGGTGGATTGACGGCAGCAGCCGGGAAACACGCAGGAAGTTGCTCGGCGTGCTCGTGCTGTCCGACGCCGGCACGAACGCGCCGTCCTCGAGGAACGACTTGATGTTGGCCATCGTCAGCAGCGAGCTCGCCGACGGCGACAGCAGGATGATCGGGTCCTGGCGGCGCTTCTTGCGGCTGTTGCTGGCGTTGGTGCTAGCGGTGCTGGTGGCAATGGCGATGGCGGGGGCGGTAGTGGTGGTGCCGGTCGACGGCGCCGACGGCCGCGTCGGGAGCGACGTCGGGGTGGGTTTGCTGACGCCGACGCTCGGGGCGCTGACTCCGGCGGCGCGTAGACGCGAGATGAACTCTTCGGCTTGTTTGCGGACATGGGAGAAATCCTGCGGGGGGAGGGTCAATCAGCCAGCCAGCCAGGCAGTAGTCGGAGGGAGGGAGCCATACCGTCGGCTTGATCCCGCGCAACATAACGTTCCTGTTGGTGACGACGCGTTCGGCGGCGTAGATATCGAGCAGTCTGGGGTCCGTATTTCTGACTTTCCCGAGCAGCGCGTTCTGGCTGCCGAGCTTGCCCACGTCGCCCACAGCTCCGGACCTGGGGTCATCACCGGCTCGCTTGACATCTGCGCCGCCGATACCACTGCCGCCACTACCACCGCCGCCGCCGCCGCCGCCGCCGCCGATACCGACACCCAGACCGCCAACCTTGGGCAGCGGCAGTATGTGGTCGCTCTCCTCCTGGCCACCGTCGATGTAGGTGACGAGCTCGAGCCGCTCGAAGAAGCCGAGGTTCGTGACGCCCATGGCCTGCGCCGACGCGATGTACTCGGCGATGGTGGTCTCGCGCTGCAGCCACGCCGAGTAGATGGAGCGCAGGTCGACCGCCGACCCGTCCTTGACGAAGCGCGTCAGTGTGCTCAGCGGGATCGTCGTCGGCGCTGTCGACAGCGGCGGAAGCGCAGGAAAAGTCAGCGCTGTGGCCGTGTCGAGGCTGGCCGTTGGGGTGAGCGAGGGCTCGGTCGCGGCCGCGACAGAGGCGCGCAGCAGGAGGAGCGCATCGGGCAGTAAGGCCGACATGGTCTGCGGTAGTGGTATTTGTTGTTGTTGGAGTTGTCCGTGCGTTCTGCTCTCGGCGCGGATTAGGGTTTGTGTGTTCTGCTGTCTGCCGGTATGGGAGAGGGTGTGTGTGTGTGTGTGTGCGTGTGTGTCGTGGAGCAGGATGCAGGAGAGGGATGCGGAGTCGGTGGTGGAAGCCGCGTCGAGGTCTCACGTCGCAGGGTCGAATTAGAGTTGGCTTGGCACATCCCCCGGGTAACTTGATTAACCAACGTTGCACGTGGCTACTCCGCAGCAGCAGCGAGCGAGATTGCATGCACATATGTAGGCACGAGGACAGACATCTGAAGGCAGAGGTTGGCGGACACAGTAACCCCAGAACAGCAACAGGTCGCCCGGATCGACAGAGTATGTAACGTACAATCCATCCCCCGCATCATTCTAGATAAGTAGGCAAAAAATAAAAAATAAAAATGAAGCAGCCTGGAGACAAATATACGGACCGAATAAGAAAGAAAAGAAGACAAATACAAGCCCAAACCCATGATATCAAGAAAATGAAACCTTAGAAGCTAGAAAAAAAACTCGGAAATTCGGAAACAATCCATCCCCATGCCAGAAGAAAACAAAAAGGAAAAAGAAAAAGAAAAAAGGAAAAAGAAAAAGAAAAAAGCAGAATGAACAAGAAAATGCATGCGATCATCACTCTTCAGCGAGCAATCCCAACTCACTCCCAACTCACTCAGTCAAGCGCCCAACATTATGGCCCCGAAGAGGAAAAACTGCAGCAAAGTAGTAATCATGCCCATTGTAACCGAGTATCTTTTCTCAAGGAACCCTCAGCCGGAAAACGGAAAGAAACCCCTCCCCCAAAGAAAACGGAATGGATATGGCAATCGGAAAAGGGAGGGAAAAGAAGAAGGAAAAGAATAGAAAAGAAAAAGAAAAAGAAAACAAATCAGACAACACCTTCACTCATCTATACCCACGAGCCACTATCCAGTCGGATCCGCAAACAAATGTCACTCCAATAAATGTCGCCCCCGTATTATCGGCTGCCATCTCCGTTGTTGCATCGTGCACTCCGACTTGCGCTGCGGTGAAGGCCGTGTCCTGCGGCGATCCGCTCGTCGTCCAATATATCCCCGGCAACTTCGAGGTACTTGTGTGTGCGAATGAACTTGGGTACGGAATCCTGCAACGAAAGTGTCAGCAGTCGAAGCACAACGACGGAGCGGGGAAGTGACGTACTCCGGCCATCAACTTGAACACCTGCTGCTGTGCGCGTTCGAACAGCGCGGCGACTTCCTTGAGCGAAGTGTACATTGACGCATCGTCCTTCGCGACGGCCCGCGTCATGCGCGAAGCCATATCCTGCCGGAGGGGATGGTCGATGTTCAGCTCGCAAGGAGAGCCAGGGGCAAGGAACGCGTTGTAAAGGCCTACGGCCGGATCGGTCAGCATCAAAAGACCCTGGGGACCACGATTGCCATGGGGCTCACCGTATGCAGCAGCCAATGTCTCCCTAACCGCGTCGGGTTTCGTCAGGTCGATCGCATGGAAGTTCTTGTTGAATTCCGTCACGTCGAGGTAGAAGGTCAGGTTTTCCTCGCAAACCGTCTCCCGCAAGAATTCCCTGTAGAGCAGTCGCAGGGCAGGATCGCTCAGGATTGATTGGAGCCGCGTGGTATTGGTCTCTCGTTGGTCCGTGTAGCCTGTTCGCGTGCAATCACGTCAGTCAAGTCGTGCATCCCACAGTCCATGGCGGGTACGCAGCCGTCACTGCCACCCCGCCGCCGCCACAGTGGATTGCCTACATCTATCATCACGGTTCCGGATAGCGGAGGTTCCTCGGCCGGTGTAACCGTTCGCAATGGCTTCGCCGTTACGCTCGCTTGGGCTAACTCGCTCCCCCTCGATCCATCCAGCCACGCGCTTGCCCTTGTCGGTAACTACGTAGATAGCATTCTTCGTGGGCTGGAAATCCTTGCTGGCCGGACTCTGCTGGACATACACCCGATCCTCCAGCTTCGACTGGATCAATCCGAATTGCACAAACAGCGTGCAGATCTCGTAGGTCTCAGCGCGTTCGACGGTCGTACAGCAATCGAGCAGCCAGTCAACCGCGCACTTGCCGGTGAACGACATCTTGATCATGCGGTCGAAGATCTTGCGTGACTCTGCCAACTTGACTCCCGTCTGGCCGTCCTGGTAGTCCGACACCGAGTCGTTGTCCGATATCGAAATGTTGGCCTTGATGTTGGGAGTCTGTCCTGCGAAGCGACGGAATATCACCTCCGTCGTGAACTTGTCGTGTGAGAGCTTGTCCGTCTTCGGGTCCCTCTCCAGGATGACCAGTCGCATGGTGTTGAACGTCGAATTGAGGAGGCGTAGCACGTGTTCCTGTTGGATGCCGTTGCGCTGGCAGAACCGCTCCAAGATGTGGATGCCCTTCGGGGTCAATTGCCACAGGCAGCCTTTCAGCGGAAAGGCGGACGTCGTCTTTCCGTCGGCCAGCTCGATGAAGCGCGCATCCATGAAGCGCTGGCACACTGATCTCGCCATCTCTTTCGCCATCGAGAACGTAGTGGTCGTGGTGGTGGTCACGATGCGACTAGGGTCATTTGGATCGGGCATGCGGTTCGACTGCGAGAACTTCAGGGACCCCAGATTGTTGATGGCTTCCTCGGATGCAAAGGTGAACGGATACGTCTTGAAGCGGAATCGATGGGTCGACAGCGGTAAACTGACGATCAACGTCGAGAACAGATCCTTGAAGTCCTGCACGAGCAACGTCAGTTTATCGAGATCCAACGATAGCGGACGGGTAATTCCTGATCATCGGGTGCATCCCGCTACGCCACCAACATCGCCGCCACCAGCGCCACTTCCGCATGCACCGCTACCATTTGCTCACCACGACCCAATTCGACCCGAGGAATCAAGATACTCGCGGGCAGTATTGATAGGCGTGAAAAGCGAGAAAGAAAAAAGAAAAAAGAAAAGAAAAAAAAGAAAGAAAGAGAGAAAAAAAAAGATTCAAAGGGAAATGCGTACCCGAGTGAAAGGCCTGTCTTCGTCCGTCATCCTGAGTAACCGAGAGCTTGTCTGGTGCATCTTGCTGGAGGCACTGGTGAGGCCGGCGGAGTTCTTTGTGGAGAAGGAGGAGGAGGTGGTGGTGGTCCGGGGAGTAGATTCCTTCCTACCAGCCTTGACGGAGCGTCCCTCGGAATCGAGTAGACTTTCGGTCGAGGCGGATTTCTTTAGCTTTCGGAGAGAAATGGTGTTGGGAGTGGTGGGAGGGGATGGGAGAGACGACGGTGGCGACGGCGGAGCACGCTTGGACCGGAACGGTGCGGGTCTGGAGGTGGGAGGTGTGGATGGCGTCGTCTTCACGAATGCTCTCCGTTCGTCGGCGACGGTGGGGTGCAGCGAGTTGTGGGAGTGGGGGGTCGACGGCGACGACGACGGCGGGGCAAGTCTGATGTTGCGGTTGCGGTTGTGGTTGTGGTGGTGGTTGTGGTGGTGGTGGTGGTGGTGGTCGTCGTGGAGGAAGCGGTCCGACGAGGTGGTGGTTGCGAGGACGGCCGCGACGGGCGAGGCGGAGAGAGTGACGGATGCGCGACGTGCGAAGTGGTGCGTCTTCTCGGAGACAAACGAGGCAAGCGAGGACAGACGATCAGCAGAAAACGAAGGAGGGCCTGCACCAGCTGCGGGATTGGCCGTGCGGCGAGACGACAGGCGGCGGCGAGGGGGCGGCGGAGGCGGCCGTGCTGCGGGGGGGGGAATCCGAGGCAGATCGAAAGAGACGGAGAGAGGCGGGAGGAGCGAGGGGCGTGCCAGCGGTGATGCTCGTTGCGGAAGGGATTCGGGTTGGGAATGCAGTGGCCGTGGCCGCGGCGAGAGCAGCGACGGCGGCTGTTGCGGCCGGGGAGCACGGGAGAGGGCGGCGGCGGCGGCGGCGGTGGCGGGCGTGCGAGAGCAGGAGACGGCGGCAGTCGACGAAGGCGAAGCGGATGATGGCGATGCAGGCGCGGCAGCGGCAGTGGTGGTGGTGGAGGAGGAGGTGGTGGGCGTGGTGGGCGTGGTGGTGGTGATTGTGGTGTTGGTGGGTGTGGTGGTGGTGGTGGTGTTGGTGGTGATGGTAGTGGGTGCGGTGACGGCGGTGGGTGTGGTGGTGGTGTTGGTGGTGGTGGTGTTGGTGGTGATGGTGTTGGTGGTGATGGATTTGGTGGTGGTGGTGGTGTTGGTTGCAGCGGGTCTGGTAGCGACAGCAGAAGAGGGAGAGACGACGACGGCAGCAGCGGCAGCGGCAGCAGAAGTGGGCAACGCGGGAACAACGTGGACGGGTTTTGCTTTTGCGTCGCAGCAGTGTGACGGCGCACGCGGATTGGCTGCCTTGGAGGGTGTTGCGTCGGTGGAGAGCGAAGACGAGGAGGAGGAGGAGGAGGAGGAGGAGGAGGAGGAGGAGGAGCGAGAGGAGGCGGGAGAGGAAGAGGAAAGGGACGAGGGAGAGACGCAGACGGAGACGGAGGCGGGGCAGTCGGCGGCGGGTCTGGATCTGGATCTGGACCTACGTTTGGGAGCAAGTCTGGGCTGTAGCGTGAGGTCCGTCATGAACTAGAGACTAGGAGCCAGCGGGCAGCCGCTAGACGGAGGAGCGCGCGAGGGCGATGGTGGACTGCGGGATGGGCCTGGAGAGACAGATGCTGTGTAGCTGTGCAGAGATGGCGGACGGCGGTGGCTGCGGTGCGTGTCGGCCACGGGTCTCGCGGCGGCAGCAGTGGCAGCAGCGGGGAGTGGCAGCAGCGCGGGGTGGCAGCAGCGCGGGGTGGCAGCAGCGGACAGCGGTGGCAGTCGGCGTCGCAGCGGGCGTCGCAGCGCGGACGCCGAGCGGGTCGCAGCGGGCGAGCACTTCTCCGTGCGCCGGCGCCGCGAGCTGTGCTACGTGCGGACGGCACGGATGCAGAACAATGTATGCAGATGCACGGCGTGCGTGCGGACGGAGCGGGGGCAGCAGTGGCTACGATGCGGACGGCCACGAGGAAGTGCTCGCGATCGCCGGCGAGACGCTCGGAGCGGGGCCGCCCGTCCAGCGAGCGCAGCGGTCAGTCCGGAGCAGGCCGCCGCCGGATCAGGGGCCGCAAGGCTGGGGGACGAGGGATCGGACGGGCTGCACGTGTGGCAGACAGGACCGGACCAGTGGCAGTCGGGGGCGCGCGACGGGGCGGCGCGACGGTGGGGCGATGGGGAACGGGAGACGGCGGACGGTGCGCGACGGGATTGGAGGGGAGCGAGGAATGGGGAGAAGGGCACGAAGGGGCTGGGGGGTCGAGTGGCCGGGGAGCGACCAGGGAAAGGACGCACGAAAAGGCGACCGAGACGGCGCAGGGGCGGGGCGGGGGCAGTGTAGCGGAGGAGGGCGAGTTGGCTGGGGATCGTGCCGGCGGCTGCGCTGGGGTGGCTCGATCCGCACGCGTCGGGGGTGGGGGGGGGGCAGCCTGGGCTGGGTGGCGATGACGATGCGCAACCCAACGGGGCGCTCCAGCCACGCGCCCCAGCCACACCGGCGGGAGGCAGCAGCCAGCCAGCCAGCCGCCCAGCCGGCCCCGCCGTCGTCATCGCCGCCGCCACCACCGTCGGCCAGCACGGCGGCGCCCGTCTCGCGCGACCCTGCGACCAGCTCACGTAAGCGTGCGCCCCCCGCAGGTGCCGTACGTATGCACGACCGAGAGCGCGCGAGAAAAAGGAACGGCCGGTCCTCGGAACTCCATCCCCAATTTCCTCCGTTTTGCGTTGTCTCGGAGTGAGCAGCGTGTTTCCGGCAGCTAACGCCTGCGAGGAAGTTTCCGCAGCGTCCCCCCGGCCAGCCCGCCAGCCATCCATGTCGCCATCGGCCAATCCGCGCCGCCCCCACCCCCCCCACCGCTGCCTGCCTCGTTGCTCGCGTGGACAACACCTGCTGGACACGTTTGCGGCACGACATAGATAGATAGATATGTACTCTAGATACATACATACATAGATATCTATTATGAATATATGTACTCTAGATACCTATGTATGTATGCGGGCGGGTTAGCGTCTGGCTTTTTGTCTGTTTCTTCGCGCGCTGCTTACCTTATCGTGCGTGCGCCTCGTCGTCCGCGGGCTGCGTGTGTTATCTGCGGGCGCATTCGCGAGGAGAACGGGCGGGCGTGCAGATGGCAAAACAGCGCCGAACACGGCCAGACGGAAAGGACGAACGGCTGCGAGAAGAGAGAAGGATGGGATCGGCCCGGAGGAGACGAGAAAAGGAGCACGACTAGCCGGATCGGGCGGAGCGCAGAAGAGCGGAGAAAACGATGGAAGACTAGCCGGATCGGGCGGAGTGCGCACAAGAAGGCAGGCTAGCCGCATCCGGCATGGTGCTGCGCGCGCACGCAGTCTTCCACGTGCGCGGCTCTGCGCTTTCTTCCGTTTCTCGTGACATATCTCTATGTAGATGGTCGGCTCTTCCGTTTCCCGTTAACCATCCTTTCGCTTTCCTCGCTGCTACCACCTCCCTTCTTTCTTCTTTTGCGCTCGCGTCTCCGTCTATCTATTTCCGTACATCCTCCGCTTCGTTTCCCGACCGCACGGGAAATGCGCACCCTTGCCGGGCGAGATTGCCCAGCCCCACCGCCCCCCTTCCCCTACCGCCCCGCTGCGCTGCGCTGCGTCTGAGGATTCCGCTGCCGTTTCCGCCTTCTTCTGCGACGGCGAATAATGCATACATACTCTATGTATCCGCAGCTGCGCGGGATGTCGCGATGTCGCGATATCGAGACGCCGGCAGCCGGCGCGATGCGACGAACCACCGTCCGACCATCTCCAGCAGCAGCAGCAGCCACCTGCGTCACGGCGGCGCGGCCTCCCCCTCGAATCTCCCCTCGCCGGCAGACGGCCAAGACGGACGCCGCGAGCGATCGCCGGGTGCTGTGTGCTGCTGCTGCCGCTCTAGGAACGTCGACGCGGACGCCGCGGCCACTGCGCCGACCCCACCGACGTGACCCCGCCCTCGCTAAGACGTGCGATCCCGGCTCCCACGCGACGGCTGTCACCGCCGCACGAGAACGGCGAGCGCAGCTTTCTCCCACGTTTCGCTCCGTACAGCCGCCAGGCAGGCAGGGCTGGGAGGGAGGGAGGGAGAAAAAGAAAGGAAAGGAAGGGAACCGGAAAGAACGGACGCGCGCAAACGGCGGAGGCTGCTCGGCCCCGCAGTGGATGCGGCGACCGGCGACCGCAGCGTCGAGCCAGCCGTCGTTGTGGTCGGGGCTTCTGCGATGGCGTGCGTTTCAGCCGCGCACGGGGTAGATTGCTGGAGCCGGACTCACCGCCCGCACATCCCGCGCCCGGCTCCGTTTCGCGGCCTGTCCGCCTCGGGCCCCCGGAGCACCGTTGCGTCGCGACGGCGTTCGCACCGCGGTCGACGAGCGAGCGAGCGTCCGTGGGGCGGACGGGAACGCACCGCTGCTCTGCTCTGCGCTGCTCCTCGCAGTCGGCCACCGCGTCGTCGCCGCGCGCATGCCTCTCTAGATGTATGTACGGACTTCGTCGACGTGTGGAATTCCCCAAAGCCCGCCAGTCCGCCGGTCCGCCAGCCGGTCACGTGGAGCCGGTGGAGCCGGCAGAGCCGATCAAGCCACGCTTCCGGCGGGCTGGGCGAAAGGGAGCTGGCAGACCCCTCGCAGGCTGGATTGAAATCGCCCCCCGGCGTCGAGTCGGACGCTGCGCCGGATGCAGCCTTTTCCGGCTGGTGTGGCCACCGCAGCGGAATTGGCCGGCGTTCACTGGCTGCTCCTGCGCCGCGCAGAGCTGTGTCCGGCAAAAGCATCCGTCGCCTCCCACGCCACGGCAACGCAGGACGGAGCTGGATCGGGCCCAGCATCCCTCCACGTGGCGGACCGCCACTTGCAAGGCTTCCGCCCCGCACCCTGGAGCGGTCGCGAGAGCAGCTCGACACATCTAGATAGGCTCTCCGCCGCCGCGCAGCTGACAGTCGGGGGAAGGAGGAAAGGATGCCCCTCTCGCCCGACCCACGTGGCGGTTGGGCGCACGCGACAAGCTTTTCTGGTCGTCGTTTCTGGAAGGAACGGAAACGGCGGCCTGGGGCGTCGATGCACCCCCTCCGCATGGCTGCAGTTATGGAAGATGCAGCCGAGGCGGTGCGTGCAGGTGTCTATGTGTCGATGTCGTGTGTGTAGATATCTACACAAGCTTGAGGCTCGCCACCCGCACCGTAGAGAACGCGGCCGGGCTGAAGATATCTCCGCCGTTGGCCGCCATCGCCAGGCACCACTCACTGAGTGTCGCACCGGCCATCCAGCATCACAGCACCGTCCCCGTCTCCGCTTCGGTCTCCACCTCCGTCTCCGTCTCCGTCGCCGTCTCCGCCGTGACGCCGAGCAGGCAGGTGGAAAGCGACGGAACCCCCCTGCAGCGCTCGTGCAATCGCCCCGCGGTCACGAGCCATGATTCTCCTTTGCGCTTCCTCAGTAGGAAGGCAGCGCGGAACCAGAGGCTGGAGAGTATGTGCGTATGTATGTATGTATGTAGATATGGGTGCTCTCGACGCACGCACTCGCAGATAGATAGATAAGTGGACGGCCAGCCCGCGCAAGCGTGTTTCAGCTTCCGTCTTGAGAGAGCCGACGCCTGCATAGCGGCCATCAATCTGTGCGGCGTGGGGGGCGTCCCCTATGTCCGTTGAGTCCGACGACGGACGAGCTGCGGATACGGACGGGACGGCGCTGAGTGGGGGGGGGGGGGGAAGAAAACGTTGGATCCCAGCACGCAGCATCTATCTCTCGCGGAAAACGGAAGAAACGCCACCTCTTTTTTTTTTTCAATTCTCTCCGTATGATCGGTAATTGCTCGTGGCGATGTACACACGTCCATTTCCCGTTCACTGCGTTGTGCTCGCCGCCGGGAGAATGGAGAGCGCACTTAGGGATATACCCAGCAAAAAAAGAAAAAGAAACCGCCTCCGTATCCACTTCTGCCGAGGCCGTGGGAGGAGAGCGTGCAGAAGAACCTCAAGGCGTTCCTCAACCTCTGCCTGCTCGCTCTGGGCCTCTGTTGATGTGGTGAAGGGGCTGGCTGGCGCTCGCTAGCCAGTGAGACAGTGCCCCGTCCGCAACTGGTGGGCCAGCTGGAAGCGAGCCGTCTGTCCACGTTGCGCGATGAAGTCCGGCTACATATACCGGTGCGGCGACATCGCTTCCCGCCTGGGTCGCGGAGGTTGGGCGGCGGCCGCCGCACCACGGGTCGAGTCGAGTTCATGGGCATCGGGCCAGGAAACGCCACCTCGCTTCCAGTAGCCAAGAGGATCCGGCCACCCCGACGAGTGACGTGCCGTGATGGCCGCCGCCAAGCGTCCCCCTTCGGTTAACGAACCGTGCTGGCCGAAACGGGTAAGGGCCCCTGAGCGAGCCGGCCACCCGGAGTCCGGCACGCCCTCCTCGCTCCACGTGGAAATACGGGGAGGGGAAACAAAACGGGGTCAGGCTCCATGCGGTGGAGACCCACGCCACTTCCGCGCGGGCGAGTGTCGGCCATTATTATTATTATTATTATTATTATTTTTTTTTTTTTGTTTTCTCTCATCTTTGCGGAGGCGTGCATCGAACGCGTGGAAAGGCGAGCGCTTTCACTCCGCGTCACTCGTCTGCTCCGCGGATTACAACAACAACAAGAACAACAACTACATCCCCGCGTTCGCTAGAAACAACACACGGGGGCGGTGCCCAGCTACATACGCCAAGATGATCGCCTCGAGGTTTCTATCAGCTGAAGCCGGGTCACCGCCTCACCGGCCAGAAAAAAAAAAAAAAAAAAACCGGCCAGAACCTAAAGTGGACGGGGAACCGTGCCCATACAAGACACAGACGCGGACACATGTCTTCAACACCCACCTACACACCCCCCCCCCACTGGAGAGCCCTGCAGAAGATTCTGAAGGCGAAGGTTCGGAACGAGACAGGACCGGTTCAACATCCGAGACCTCCGAGGTGCAGCCAGGCAGTTCTTCCTCCACCGTCTCGGTGGAAGAGGATACGGAGGCGGCTTCTTTGTCCCTTCGTTTGTCTTTTTCTTTGTAATTTCCGTGGTGCGCTCTGCCACTCTTGGGACAGCCCTGGCCGAAGGGGCGGAGGAGGAACTGCAACGAGCCGTCTGCGGACTGTGCACATCGCGCGATCTACGACAGAACGAATTGTAGCTGGAGACGCACTGTCGAGCCTCGTCCAATGGTGACTGCAGCCAGCAGCCGCGTCCGTCCAGTGCAGCCCCGCTGCTGTGCGCAGTGCTTTTGGGGCCCGCGCCGTCCAGTGCAGCCCCGCTGCTGTGCGCAGTGCTTTTGGGACCCCGCGCCGTCCAGTCTCCAGCGTCCATCCCCCGGGGCGAACCGTGAACCCCGAGGAAAAAGGAACGAACGAACGAACGAAATAGTCTTCATACATACGTAGTCCGCAACGTCGGCTCGGCCAGGCCTGTAAGGGGGGTGTGGAGCACCACTCGCATGGCAGTGGCCTCTCGTCGCCGTCGTGATGACAAGCCCCTCGCCAGCTCCGCGGAGTGGCCGCGGTGGGCCCACTCGGACATGGCCGCAACTGCGTAAGCTCAGCCTGTCCCTGCTGCTCCACTACGCCGTTCCGCGACAAGAAAAATAAAAAGCAATGGGTAATTACCACCTGAAAAAGTCGCCTGGATGAAGTCGGATGGCCGTGGCGAGGTCCGTGCCGCCACGTGCGCCTCCCGCTCCGCTGACGTAAGCTCGTGTGTGTAGACAAAGATATGTGCAGCGCGTGGACGATGCCTGCTAGCTCCGGCGCGGAGATGCCAATGTGTAGGTTGGCTGCGTTCCACCCCGCCCCTCGCCTGTCCAGCTGATTGCCGGCGGTGCTGTGGCTCGATCGAGTGACGCGCCGTGCGGCACATTAGTAATCTGCCCTGCCGGCAACTACCGCTGTTCGGATCGCTAAAGCCCGTCACCACCTCGCTTCCCCGCCTCCATCGCAACCGCACCCCACCACCCGACCCGTCCCATCACCGCCCCACCACGATGCGTGCGACTCCCCGGCTCCTGACCGCGCGGCTTCCCGCCTTCTCGCCCACGGGCATCGCGGGCGTGCTGACGCACCCGCACCCACGACCGGCGCTGATCGCGCTGTACAACCACACGCTGGCCGTGCTGTCGAAGCTGCCACCACACAGCGTGTACCGGCAGTCGACGGAGGCGCTGACGCAGCGGCGTCTGGACGCTGTCAGCGCGGTCAAGCCGGCGGGCTGGAACGACTACCTCGCGACGCGGCGCCAGAACGGGCTGCAGGGCGACGTCGACATCCGGGACGTGGCCGCGTACATGCGCGCGCGGCTGCACGACCTCGTCGAGACAACCACTTCCGCTGGCAGCGCCGCCTACGCGGGCGCCGAGATGCGCCACTGGGCCGGCTTCCCCGCCCCCGCCGGCCACGACGACCGCGCGCCCCCCGAGCCCGACCCCGCGGCGGACCCCCTCGACGACGCCGACGCGGACGACAGCGAGGAACTCGAGCACCTCGTGCGCCAGCGCGGGACGGAGATCGAACTCGAACCCCAGCTCTCCGCCGAACAGGTCGCCGAGATCGAGCATCGCATCGGCGAGGGCCTGCTCGAGCAGGTCATCGAGGAGGGCTGGGCCGAGCTGCAGTGCGCCGAGGCCATGCGCGACGACAGGGTCTGGGAGCCGCTCGCGGTCGTGCCCGAGGAGGGCCAATGGGTCGGGTTCGAGCGGCCCGCCGTCGGGCCGTAAGCGAGGAGACGGAACACACGGAGCAGAAGAGCGCGTTTGGCACGGACTCGATAGACGGCGAGAACTAGGCGGCTTTGCACAGCTGCTGCTTCTTTTTCTTCTTCATCGTGTGCGCGCGTGACAGTGACCAACTAGCTTTGTCCTATATCTCCGCAACTCTACTTTTCAGTCTGTCCGGTCTGTCGCCTCCAGAAATGAGTAGTCCCCCACCCCTTTTCTTGCCAATTGCTCGCAGCCTCACTAGCAGTCTCGGGGCGACGGCGCCTCGACACACCGAAACCCCATCGTAGCACGCAGCGGTAAGGTCAGGGGACAGGGAAGAGACATCCCATGTCTTTTTACAGCATTAAGACCGGACGGATTAGTTGACTGTAGTCAACTACCATATATGTAGTAAATTATGTAAATTAATACCACTAATTACTATCTCAAGAGGCTACAGCACTATCTATTGTAATCCTGATACTTTCACTCCATCTCTACTCTACGCAAAGAATGAAGTCTTTTGAATCCCCTCATGTTAGGATGAAATGAGACCATTGTGTTTCCAACTCTTAAATACTGCTCACCATAGGATGCATAGTGCAGTTATCACTAGAGTTGATCAGCTGTTGACTAGAGTTGAGCAAACAGTGATATTGAGGAAGTGAATGGTAGAGGAGCTATCAGAAGCAGGAGATAATATAGGGAAGCAGTAAGGTGTACTTTGTGTTCTCTACACTGTGGTTTTAATTCTATTCTCTTTCAACCTGCTATCTAGTAACAGAGATTGTCCCCTCTTGAACTCACACTCTATGTGAGACTGGGGTGCTAAGCATTATCAGAGTTATGGTAGAATTGATGTAATTGTAGTCAGGTCTTCGATAATTCACAACAGAATAGTCTAAACAGTGTCATTACAGTTTCTCTGTCCTCCCTCTCTTTTGCGTGGTGCGCTGGTCGGCTATAAGAGCAGAGTCGCTGTGCGTTGTTGTCATCCTCTAACCTTTGATCTTGTCTTCAGGATTGGAGAAATGTGCAAGGATATACCAATCTATACTCTTTGTCCTCAGTGCATAGACGTGTACTGATTCCTGCTCTTTTTTCTCAGCGCACAAGCACATGCCGATTCCAACCCTTTTTCTCAGCATGGAAGCATATGCCGATTCCTGCTCTTTTTCCTCAGTACACAAGCGCATGCTGATTCCTGTCCTTTTTCCTTAGTACATAAGCATATGCCAATTCCTGTCCATTTTCCTCAGTACAGAAGTGCATGCTGATTCATACCTTTTTTCCGCAGCATGTAAATACATGCAGATCCATACTTTTTCGCTTCAGTGCATAAGCGCATACCACATCAGCAAAAAAATGAAAAGTTGCAGTATATTGCTTTTTTTTACATCTGAGACACAATTTTTAAATTACTTTTCTCAAGTTTTCAGATTAAATAAAAGCAATTATTTTTTTCTAAATCCTTACTGCAGCAAAATATAACTTTGCTCTTATGGTAGCTTATGGGAGCTACAGGAGCTACAGGTGCTACGGAAGTACTGGGAGAATTCCCAAATTTTTTGCTGATGCACTCCATACTCTTTGTCCTCAACACACAAGTGAATACCAATCCATAATCTTTGTTCTCAGGAATTTACTCATGTACAAACCTGTTACACTTGAAAAGAAAGATACTGCGAGTAGAATAGCTAGATAGAGAAATATTGTGGTAAAGGATAGAGGTGAAGTATGGCACAGAAACAGAGGATCTAAGTGGAACGGCGTCTGGTATACAACCAAAAGATCTAGGTATAAGAGCCTGGCTCTGGGAGATAAGAAATGGAGTTTAACTTACGACTGAGACCGGCTGTAGGAGTTTAACTCCAGGGGATGAGGGGAAGAGTTAGCAAACGAGTGGAGTCTGAAACAGAGTGGGCTGAGTTCTCAGAGAAAGAAGGCCATGTTGCTCCTGACGAGCAAACAGCTCTGGGTTGAGGAACCCCGCCCGACTGCATGAAGATCATGCAGTGCCAACAAAAACCTCAACCCCTCTTATATCCACCCCGGCCAGGACCAATGGATCTCCCACACCCCTCAAACAACTTGGCAAAATCCAAGTCTGAGTCACCGTTTCTCACTAGTGTAACGGCGGCGGTTCTCCAAGGTACTCGAGTGAGTTCTGGTGATACAAGTGGGAGTGGGAGTGGAAGCGGGGAGGGGAACGGGAACGGGAACAGGAATGGAACGGGAACGGGAACGGGAACGGGAACGGGAAGGGAACGGGAATGGGAACGGGAACGGGAATGGGAACGGGAGACAGAGACGGACAGCATCAGACGGACGTGTCGGACAAGAACGGACAACGTCAGACGGACGTGTCAGACAGGGAGACGGACAGCGTAGGACAGACGTGTTGGACAGAGAGACGGACAGCGTTGGACGGACGTGTCGGACAGGGACGGGCGGTACTAGATGAGCGTCGCCGATATGGAGATACGGTGGAAACGGAGGAAACGGAGGAAACGGAGACGAGGTTGATATTCCGAATAGAATACAAGAGGTTGCATGAAGAGAAGAAGAAGACAAAACACGGGAGACAGCCCTCCTTATATACAC
>Ga0307516_10004740_pt1 | contig 16611 bp, 15 predicted proteins | sample 19_EM_MG_FD_203310 | JGI IMG/M metagenome (GOLD analysis project Ga0307516, IMG submission 203310) | Populus trichocarpa ectomycorrhiza microbial communities from riparian zone in the Pacific Northwest, United States - 19_EM | ecosystem: Host-associated > Plants > Roots > Unclassified | place...
ACGTGAGGAGCACGAGGGCATGTTCGAGCGGTTCACCGACCGAGCGCGACGGGTTGTCGTCCTGGCCCAAGAAGAGGCCCGGATGCTCAACCACAACTACATCGGGACAGAGCACATCCTGCTCGGTCTGATCCACGAGGGCGAAGGCGTTGCCGCGAAGGCTCTGGAGAGCCTCGGCATCTCCCTCGAGGGGGTCCGGCAGCAGGTCGAAGAGATCATCGGCCAGGGTCAGCAGGCGCCGAGCGGGCACATCCCGTTCACGCCGCGCGCCAAAAAGGTGCTGGAGCTCTCGCTGCGCGAGGCGCTGCAGCTGGGCCACAACTACATCGGCACGGAGCACATCCTGCTCGGGCTGATCCGTGAGGGCGAGGGCGTCGCCGCCCAGGTGCTGGTCAAGCTTGGCGCCGACCTCAACCGGGTCCGCCAGCAGGTGATCCAGCTGCTCTCGGGTTACCAGGGCAAGGAGCCGGCCGCCGCCGGTGCCGCCGCGGGCGAGGCTGCCCCGTCGACGTCGCTGGTGCTCGACCAGTTCGGCCGCAACCTGACCCAGGCCGCCCGCGAGGGCAAGCTCGACCCGGTCATCGGCCGGGAGAAGGAAATCGAGCGGGTCATGCAGGTGCTCTCGCGCCGCACCAAGAACAACCCGGTGCTGATCGGCGAGCCCGGCGTCGGCAAGACCGCCGTCGTCGAGGGGCTGTCGCAGTCCATCGTCAAGGGCGAGGTGCCCGAGACGCTGAAGGACAAGCAGCTCTACACGCTCGACCTCGGCGCGCTGGTCGCCGGCTCCCGGTACCGCGGTGACTTCGAGGAGCGCCTGAAGAAGGTGCTCAAGGAGATCCGTACCCGGGGCGACATCATCCTGTTCATCGACGAGATCCACACCCTGGTGGGTGCGGGTGCCGCCGAGGGCGCCATCGACGCCGCCTCCATCCTCAAGCCCATGCTCGCGCGTGGTGAGCTGCAGACCATCGGCGCGACCACGCTGGACGAGTACCGCAAGCACCTCGAGAAGGACGCCGCGCTGGAGCGCCGCTTCCAGCCGATCCAGGTGGGTGAGCCGTCGCTGGCGCACACCATCGAGATCCTCAAGGGTCTGCGCGACCGGTATGAGGCGCACCACCGGATCAGCATCACCGACGCCGCGCTGGTGGCGGCGGCGACGCTGGCCGACCGGTACATCTCGGACCGCTTCCTGCCGGACAAGGCGATCGACCTGATCGACGAGGCCGGCGCCCGGATGCGCATCCGCCGGATGACCGCGCCGCCGGACCTCCGCGACTTCGACGAGCGCATCGCTCAGGTCCGCCGCGACAAGGAGTCCGCGATCGACGCGCAGGACTTCGAGCGGGCCGCGCAGCTGCGTGACAAGGAGAAGCAGCTGCTGGGCCAGAAGGCGCAGCGGGAGAAGGAGTGGAAGGCCGGCGACCTCGACGTCGTGTCCGAGGTCGACGACGAGCAGATCGCCGAGGTCCTCGGCAACTGGACCGGCATCCCGGTGTACAAGCTGACCGAGGAGGAGACCTCCCGGCTGCTGCGCATGGAGGACGAGCTCCACAAGCGGGTCATCGGCCAGGAGGACGCGGTCAAGGCGGTCTCGAAGGCGATCCGGCGTACCCGGGCCGGCCTGAAGGACCCGAAGCGCCCGTCGGGCTCGTTCATCTTCGCCGGCCCGTCCGGCGTGGGTAAGACCGAGCTGTCCAAGGCGCTCGCCGAGTTCCTGTTCGGCTCCGAGGACGCGCTGATCCAGCTCGACATGTCGGAGTTCCACGACCGGTACACGGTGTCCCGCCTGGTCGGTGCCCCTCCCGGCTACGTGGGCTACGACGAGGGCGGCCAGCTGACCGAGAAGGTCCGCCGCAAGCCGTTCTCGGTGGTCCTGTTCGACGAGATCGAGAAGGCCCACCCGGACGTGTTCAACACGCTCCTGCAGATCCTGGAGGACGGCCGCCTCACCGACGGTCAGGGCCGCATCGTGGACTTCAAGAACACGGTGATCATCCTGACCACCAACCTGGGCACGCGCGACGTGGCCAAGGCGGTGTCGCTGGGCTTCCAGGCCTCCGAGGACGTGGAGAGCAACTACGACCGGATGAAGGTCAAGGTCAACGACGAGCTGAAGCAGCACTTCCGCCCGGAGTTCCTCAACCGCATCGACGACACGATCGTCTTCCACCAGCTCCGCCAGGACGAGATCCTGCACATCGTCGACATCTTCACCGCGCGGATCGAGACCCAGCTCAAGAACAAGGACATGGGCCTCGAGCTGACCGACAACGCGAAGAAGTTCCTGGCGAAGAAGGGCTTCGACCCGGTCCTGGGCGCCCGGCCGCTGCGCCGGACGATCCAGCGCGAGCTGGAGGACACCCTCTCCGAGCAGATCCTCTTCAACGAGCTGCGCCCCGGCCAGATCGTGGTGGTGGACTGCGAGGGAGACCCGGAGAACATCGAGAAGTCGAAGCTGACCTTCACCGGCGCCGACCGTGGCGCCGTGGTCCCCGACGCGGTGCCCGCCGACCTCGGCGCGGCCGCCACGGAGGAGTAGGCAGCACGATTCCGGAACGGCCCGGCACTTCCCCGAACGGGGCGGCGCCGGGCCGTTCCGCGGTTAATGGGTCGCCGCCGTGCGCCCGCCGGCCCGATCATCAACCTCATGGAAGTACCACAACGGCAGATCAGAGCCGTCTACACGGCCGACACGATCACCGTCTACCAGGCGTACTCCGCGGAGATCGCCGACCCGGCCGTGCGCGCCGGCCGCTTCGTCGCGCCATTCAAGCGGGACCGGATGACCTGGATCAAGCCGTCGTTCCTGTGGATGATGTACCGCTGCGGCTGGGGCGCGAAGCCCGGCCAGGAACGGGTGCTGGCCGTGGAGATCACCCGGGCCGGCTTCGAGTGGGCGCTGGCGCACGCGTGCCTCAGCCACCACGAGACCGGCAGCGGCGAGACCCAGGCGGAGTGGTCCCGGCGGGTCCGGCGCAGCCCCGTGCGGGTGCAGTGGGATCCGGAGCGATCCATCCAGCTGGGCGTGCTGCCGTACCGGTCGCTGCAGCTTGGCCTGGGCGGCGAGGCGGTGCCGCGGTACGTGGACGAATGGACAGTCGCCATCCGTGACGTCACCGACCTGGCGCATCGGATCCAGGCCACCCGGGATCCCGCCCTGCTTCCGCCGGAACGGCCCTATTCCAGGGTCGGGTAGCGCGGCGGGTGGTCGCCGGCCAGCACGAAGCGGTCCGCGTCCGAGTCCAGCGGCTCCACCAGGCCGTCCGTGACCAGGCCGGACAGTGCCCGCGCCCGTTGCACCTCGTCGGTCCAGACCGCGTCCAGCCGTTGCCGGGGCACCGGGCCGGTGGCGTGCCTTAGCACCTCCAGCAGCAGGCCGCGGACCTGCCGGTCGGTGCCCGCGTACTTCTGCGGCCGCCGGGTCGGACCGGTCGGCGCGGGCGCCCCGCTCTGCCGCCACGCGCAGACGGCTTCGAACGGGCACTCCGGGCAGCGCGGCGAGCGGGCCGTGCAGACCAGCGCCCCCAGCTCCATGAACGCGATGCTCGCCCGGGCGGCCCGATCCGCCTCCGCCGGGAGCAGCTCCGCCATCGCCGCCAGGTCCGCCGTCGTCGTGGTCGGCCCGGCGTCCGGGTCACCGGCCACCGCACGGGACACCACCCGGCGGACGTTCGTGTCCACGACCGGGTGACGTTGCCCGTACGCGAAGGTCGCCACCGCCCGGGCCGTGTACATCCCCACGCCCGGCAGCGCGAGCAACTGCTCCAGGTCGTCGGGCACCCGCCCGCCGTGCCGTTCCACGATGGCGGCCGCGCACGCGTGCAGTCGCATCGCCCGGCGGGGGTAACCCAGCCGGCCCCACATCCGGATGGCCTCGGACGGGGGATCCTCGGCCAGCGCCGCCGGATCCGGCCAGCGGGCCATCCACGCGTGCCAGGCCGGTGTCACCCGGACCACCGGCGTCTGTTGCAGCATCACCTCGCTGACCAGCACCGCCCAGGCGCTGGTGCCGGGGACCCGCCAGGGCAGGTCGCGGGCGTTGGCGTCGTACCACCGAATGACCGAGTCAGCGAGCGTCATAGGGTCACCAGCTTAGGATGCCGGAGTGAACGAGCTTGCCATCACCGTCATCGGTCCCGACCGGACCGGCATCGTCGCCGACGTCTCGGAGGCGCTCGCCGGGGTCGGGGCCAACCTGTCCGACTCCACCATGACCCGGCTGCGCGGCCACTTCGCGATGACCCTGATCTGCACAGGCCCCACGACCGAGGGCGTCGAGCGGGCGCTGGCGCCGCTCAAGGGGGTGCTGACGACCGTCCGGGAGGTGGCACCCGAGGAGGACGCCGACGCCGCGGGGGAGCCGTACCTGGTCAGCGTGCACGGCGCCGACCGGCTCGGTATCGTCGCCGCCGTCACCCGGGTGGTCGCCGCCGCCGGCGGCAACATCACCGACCTCACCACCCGGCTGACCGGCCCGCTGTACGTGCTGATCGCCGAGGTGGACGTGCCGCCGGGCGGCGCCGACGACCTGGCCGCGCAACTGGCCGTGGCCACGCAGGAACTGGGCGTCGACGTCACCCTGCGCCGGGCCGAGTCGGACGTCCTGTGAGCGACGCCCTGGCGGGCTGGAAGCCCGACGCGCTCGGCGTCGAGGGCAGGGTGCTGCCCGTGGTCACCGCCCCGGCCGGCGTGCTGAGCAGCGTGGGTGCCGAGGTCGACCCGGCCGATCCCGCGATCGTGCGGCTCGCCGCCGACCTGGTCGCCACCATGCGGGTGTCGCCGGGCTGCGTCGGCCTGGCCGCGCCGCAGGTCGGAGTGGGCGCGCAGGTGTTCGTCGTGGACGTGACCGAACACCCGAAGACGGTGACCGCGCACGGCACGTTCGTGCTGTGCAATGCCCGGGTGGTCGAGGCCAGCCGCTGGCGGCCGGGCCGCGAGGGCTGCATGTCCGTTCCGGACCTGACCGGCGACGTGAAACGCGCCGGCCGCGTCGTGGTCGAGGCCGTTCTGCCCGGTACGGGCGAACCCGTGCGGCTGACCACCGACGCCTTCGAGGCGCGAGCGCTGCAACACGAGATCGACCACTGCGCCGGAAAACTCTTCCTCGATCGGGTGGCCGGTGCGCACGCCGTCTACCAGCGCAAGGTCTATCTCTAACGATCAACGCGAGAGACGGTGTCGCGTTGTCGGCGCGTCGCGCAGTCGTCGCCGCTCGTCGGGGATACCGTGCACCCATCATGCGTTCGACGGTCGGTCCCCTTCCCGCCGCCGTGTACTGGCGGCGTCGCGCTGTGGTGCTCGGTGCGCTGCTGCTCGGCGTCATCGTGCTGTTCGTGTCCTGCTCCGGCGGGGACGACAAGGACAGCAATCGCGGCACGGGCGCCTCCACGAAGGCGCCGCTCTCACCATCGGCGTCGGCGACGCCCGAGGACGAGCCGTCCTTCACCGACCCCGGCCCCGGCGCGGGAAATCCGTCGCTGCCGGACCCGGGCGACCTCACCACCAGCGGCACGGGCGCCGACCCGTCGGCCGACGCCGATGACGACAGCGATGACGACACGCAGGGTGGCTCCACCGACACGAACGTCACGGCCGCGTCCGCCGGTACCTGCACAGACGCGGAAATGTCCGTGCAGGCGGTGCCGGCGGCCACGACGATCCGCCGGGGCGCCGCGGTGGTGATCCAGCTCAAAATCAAGAACATCTCGGCCCGGACCTGCACCCGCGACGTGGGCCCGGACCTGCAGGAGCTCTACATCGAGCAAGGCGCCGGCCGGGTCTGGTCCTCGGACACGTGCGGCACGGCCAAGGGCTCCGATGTGTACGCGTTCCCGCCGAACGGCGACCGCGGGTGGGAACTGACCTGGAACGGCAAGCAGGCGACCAAGTGCACGGCGGGCCAGGCGGCGGGCACCGCCCCGCCGGTCGGTCAGTACGAGATGCGACTCCGGCTGGGCGCCAAGATCAGCCCCCCGGTGGCCCTCACCATCACCGCCTAGCCGCCGGCGTTTTGGGCGGTCACCGTCCGGATAGTGGTCTGGTTGCCGCGCCGGGCAATGCTGTTGGGCGGGCTGGCCTGGGTGGACGAACCGCGCCGGTTGTGGTCGGTGGGTTGCGGCTTTGGTGGTTGACTCCCCAGTGGCGGCACATTGGACCTGTGCGACTTCGGTGTGGTCTCCGTTGCGGGGTGTCCGGGGCGTTGACCTGCGCCGGACGTTGCCGCCCTGGCTATGTTGGAGAAGGCTGGTCCTCGGCGCCCACGTTCTGGGTGCACTGGCCGTCTCGTCGGAGCTGCTTTCCGCACCCGAGGCCCGCAGGGTTTCTCTATTCGGGCACCACGCCCAGGACAACGACCACATGGTGGTCATCTCGTCCCACACTCAGGGCTCAAACCTCACAAAACGCCCAGCATTGCTGTCGCTCGGCGCAATCTTGATGCGCGCGGGTGCCGTGCGAACCAAGACGGCTCAAGGTTGCCCGGCATGCCCGCGTTGTCTACCGGGCGGCGACTCGCGCCAGGCCACTTCCTGCAGATCTTGACGCGCGCGGGGGCAGGAATTGCCGACATCGGCTGGGGCGGAGAACCACTGTCTGAGAACCTTGCTGATTAACCCAGCCCCAACCGTCCGCGGCAAGCACACCCAACCCGCAAACCGACCCGAAAGTTCTCTCTAGTCGTCGAAGCCGCGGAACGTGCCCGTCTCGTCGATGGCGTCCGCGAAGTCGGCGAATTCCATGTTCGCGATGGCCAGGTTCGCGGAGACGTCGGTGAACCAGCGGGGCGGCACCCGGAATGTCCGGCCAGGCTCGCCTTCGAGGTCGACAGCCAGCAGCGCGTGCTCCTCGTCGCCCAGGGTCGTCGCGTCGGCGAGGAAGACATACGTCAGCTTGTCGTTCTCACTCGCGGCGGCATCCGCGTCGACCAAGGCCTGGATCGTCACCCCCGCGTAGGCGGGGTCGCTGACGTAGGTCGCGCTGCGGTGGGCGGCCTCGCCGCGCATCTCCGCCTGCAGCGCCTCCCAGGCGGCATCGTCGCCGAATGCCGTGCGCAGAATCAGCGAGGTCAGGTCGTCGGGCGAGGGGAGAGCGCTCATGTCCGCCGACGATACCCAGGGTGCGTCGCGCCGATCATGACGCCCCGCACAAAGCCCAACTTCCGCCGCGCGCCGCGGAAGGCTCACGCCGCGAACCAGGCCTGCGGTGGCGGAAGCGCCTGCCCGTGAACCAGGCCTGCGATGCGGCGGGCTCACGCCGTGAAGCCAGGCCTGCGGTAGGGGACGCGTCTGCCGTGAAACCAGGCCTGCGACGCGGAGGGCTCACGCCGTGAAGCCAGGCCTGCGGTAGGGGATGCGTCTGCCGCGAAGCCAGGCCTGCGTTGGGCGGATGCGCCTGCCCGCGAAACCAGGCTTGCTACGCGGAAGGCTCCCGCAGCGAAACCTGGACCGCGGCGAAGCCATGATCCGCCAGACGGCCCCTACACGTAGCGTTCGAGGATGGAGGCCTCGGCGAGGCGGGACAACCCCTCCCGGACCCCGCGGGCGCGGGCGTCGCCCACCCCCTCGACCGCCTGCAGGTCCTCCACCGTCGCGCCCAGCAGTCGCTGCAGGCTGCCGAAGTGGTCCACCAGCCGCTCGACGATCTGCGCCGGCAGTCGGGGCACCTTGGCCAGCAGCCGGAACCCACGGGGGCTCACCGCCGCGTCCAGCGCGTCGGAGGCGCCCGGGTAGCCGATCGCCTTGGCCACCGCGACCAGGTCGATCATCTCGGTGGCGGTGAGCAGATCCAGCTCGACCAGCGCCTCGTCGAGCGTGCGGGCCTTGCGCCCGGTTGGCAGGTAGTCGCGGATGACCAGGGTGCGGTCGGAGTCGACGCCGGCCATCAGCTCGTCGAGCTGCAGGGCGAGCAGGCGGCCGTCCGTGCCCAGCTCGACCACGTAGCCGGAGATCTCGTCGGCGATGCGGCGCACCATCTCCAGCCGCTGCACCACCGCCACCGCGTCGCGGATGGTGACCAGGTCTTCGATCTCCAGCGCGGAGAGCGTGCCGGAGACCTCGTCCAGGCGCAGCTTGTAGCGCTCCAGGGTGGCCAGGGCCTGGTTGGCGCGGGAGAGGATGGCCGCGGAGTCGTCGAGGACGTGCCGCTGGCCGTTCACGTAGAGGCCGATGATGTGCATCGACTGGCTGACCGAGATCACCGGGAAGCCGGACTGCTTGGCCACCCGCTCCGCGGTGCGGTGCCGGGTGCCCGACTCCTCGGAGTGGATGCCCGGGTCGGGCATCAGGTGCACGGCGGCGCGGACTATGCGGGTGCCGTCGCTGGAGAGCACGACCGCGCCGTCCATCTTGCACAGCTCGCGCAGGCGGGTCGCGGAGAACTCCACGTCGAGCGGGAAGCCGCCGGTGCAGATCTGCTCGACCGTCGCGTCGTAGCCGAGCACGATGAGCGCGCCGGTGCGGCCGCGTAGGATCCGTTCGAGGCCGTCGCGCAGCGCAGTGCCGGGGGCCATCAGGGCGAGGTTGGCGCGCAGCGGGTCACCGCTGACTCCGCCACCGGTCAGGCCGGGCGTCGTGGGGGTCATCGGACGGGCTGCCGAACCGTTGACGCCGGCAGCAGCACCATTGGTATGGCGGTTAGATGAGGCATCGCGGTCGAGCGGCACCTGTACATTCTACGGACTCGTATCCAGGTCAACGAGTCGCGGTTCCGCCGAGGCTCCAGAGCGTGATCGACAGTCACTGCCGGTGAGCGCACCATGAGTGTCATTCGGCCGACGCCCGGGCCGCCCACTGCACGGCGGTCTGCAGGTCGCCGACCTCGACGACGCGCATGTCCTTGGGTGGGCTGTCGCCGTCGCCGGTGCCGTAACCGGGCGGAACCAGGGCGAAACGGAAGCCGAGCCGTGCCGCCTCGGCCAGTCGGCGCCCGATCGCGCCGACCCGGCGCACCTCCCCGGTCAGCCCGACCTCGCCGATCGCCACCAGGTGCGGTGCCATCGCCAGATTGAGCGCGCCCGAGGCCACGGCCAGGGCCATCGCCAGGTCGGCCGACGGCTCGGTGACCCGGATGCCGCCGACCGTGGCCGCGAAGACCTCCCGGTCGTGCAGCTTGATCTTTTCCATCCGGCGCTGCAGCACCGCCAGCACCATGGCCAGCCGGGCGCTGTCGAGGCCGGACACCGTGCGCCGGGGTGAGCCCTGCACCTGGGCGCCGATCAGGGCCTGCACCTCGGTGACCATCGCCCGGCGGCCCTCCATCGCCACGGTGACGCAGGTGCCCGGCACCGGCTCGTTGTAGCGGGTGAGGAACAGCCCGGACGGGTCGGCGAGGCTGACGATGCCGGTCTCGTGCATCTCGAAACAACCCACCTCGTCGGCCGGGCCGTAGCGGTTCTTCACGCCGCGGACCAGGCGCAACGACGAGTGCTTGTCGCCCTCGAAGTGCAGCACCACGTCGACGAGGTGCTCAAGGACGCGCGGGCCGGCCACCGAGCCGTCCTTGGTGACGTGCCCGACCAGCACGGTGGCGACGCCGCGCTCCTTGGCGATGCTGACCAGCGCCGCGGTGACGGCGCGGACCTGGGTGACGCCGCCGGGCACCCCCTCGGTGCCCGGGGCGGAGATGGTCTGCACCGAGTCGATGATCAGCAGGCCGGGCTTGACCGCGTCGAGGTGGCCGAGAATCGCGCCGAGGTCGCTCTCGGAGGCGAGATAGAGATTGTCGTGCAGGGCGCCGAGCCGCTCGGCACGCAGGCGCACCTGGCTGACCGACTCCTCGCCGCTGACGACCAGGGACGGGGTGTTTGTGCCGGCCGCCCACTGCTGGGCGACGTCGAGCAGCAGGGTCGACTTGCCGACGCCGGGCTCGCCGGCCAGCAGCACCACCGCGCCGGGCACCAGGCCGCCGCCGAGCACCCGGTCGAGCTCGCTGACCCCGCTGGGCACGGCCTTGGCCGGGGCGGCGCTGATCGTCTTGATCGGACGGGCCGGCTCGGACGGCAGGCGCGAGCTGACCACCCGGCCAGCGACCACCGGACCGGTCAACGTGGACTCGATGATCGAGCCCCACTCGTTGCACTCCGGGCAGCGGCCCAGCCACTTGGGCGGCTGGTGACCGCAGGCGTCGCACTGATAGGCAGGTCTCGGCTCAGAGCGGGCACGGGACGGAGTGCGAGAAGTCGTCACACAGTCACGCTAGCCCGGTGGTATGACAAACCGGGGACTTACTCTTCGGTGTCTTCGTGCGGAAGGCCCGGGGCGCGCGACGCCGGGACCTGCGGGATGGCCACCGGGGCCTGCAGAACCAGCGGGGCCGCGCCGTTGCTGAACTCGAACACCAGGTTGATCGACTGGCCCGGGACCAGCTTGCCGCTGAGGCCCAGCGCCTGCAGCTGCTGGGCGTCCTCCGGCAGGAACGTGGCCGTGCCGAGCGGGGCGAGCTCGATCCGGGCCGGCTGGGCCGCCGGGCCCGTGGCGCTGGGCTCGGCCGACGGGCTCGCACCGGCGCTCTGCTCCGAGCCGGGAGTCGAAGGGCTGGGAGTCGAGGCCGCGGTCGGCGGCGCCGCGGCGCCGCCGACCAGGCCGACGGACTGCGCGGAGACCACGGTGTCCTTGCCGGTCGCGTCGGCGGCCGGCTTGCTGCTGATCAGGACGGTGACGGTCTGCCTGGTCTGGTTGTAGAGACCCACCTGCAGGGTCGCGTCGGCGCCCGCCGGGTAACCGGTGCTGCCCTTGTAGGCCACCGCGAGGTTGCGGATGAAGACTGACTGGTCGGAGCTCGCCGCGTTCACGCCGTAGACCGACGACTTCTTGAGCGACGTCTCGGCGACCTGACCGGCGCTGCAGCCGGCGAGCGCGATCGCGGCCAGCGTGGCGACACCCGTGGCCAGGGCGGCGCGGCGGGTTACCAGCGAGCGCATCACAGTCCTCCAAGAAACTCGAGAATGCTCCGCCGATCAGCCTAGAGGGCGTAGATCCGGCGCGTACGGCGACCCGTCCATTCACACCACCCGGCCGCTGAACACCAGCAACACGATGTCCAGGAGGGCCACCACGATGACCGACCGGAACATCGCCACCTGCCGGGTGCCGCGCCGTCGAGCCCGCTGACCTGCGTACCAGCCCAGCGGGAGGACCACCGCGGCGGCCGCGGCGGCCGCTATGCCCGGCCACGACGGCGGCCCGGCCGGCCCGAAGACCAGGGTGAGGGTCGCGATGAGCAGCAGGCCGGCCGCGGCGATCTGCGACCAGGTCGCGCCGAGCCGGTGCGGAAGCCCGACCACGCCGGTCGCGGCGTCGTCGGCGAGGTCCGGCAGCACGTTGGCGAAGTGCGCCCCGCCGCCGAGCAGGGCCCCGGCGGCGACCAGCCAGGCCGGCGGCCAGGGATGGCCGGGCAGGGCGAGCACCACGAACGCCGGCATCAGCCCGAACGCCACCAGATAGGGCAGCACCGACAGCGGGGTGGACTTCAGCGGCCAGTCGTAGAGCAGCGCGAAGATCCCGACCAGCGTGAGGCAACCCGCCGCGGCCGGCCCGAAGGGCAGCCCGAGCAGCGGGATCGCCAGCGAGGCGAGCAGGCCCGCGACCCCCACGGTACGGCGGGAGACCAGCCCCGAGGCCACCGGCTTGTCGGTGCGCCCGGTGATGCGGTCCCGGTCGGCGTCCAGCCAGTCGTTCACCCAGCCCACCGAGAGTTGGGTGGCCCCGATCCCCGCGGCGACGCCGAGCACGCTCCACCCGCGATGCCCCACTCCGACGGCGAGCAGCGTCATGGCCAGTGTGACCGCGCCACCCGGTTCGGGGTGGGAGGCCTTGAGGAGAGCGACAGGTCCGGACATGAAAGCAGTGTGGTGGTTGTGACCCGCTCGTGCCACGCTCGGTCACATGGCCCTGCTGCCCCGTAACGATCCGCGTCAGTACGACGACCTCGCGGGCGAGTGGTGGCGGCCCGGCGGCGGCTTCGAGCTCCTGCACTGGCTGGCGCGGGCCCGCGGTGCCCTGGTGCCGCCGGCGGAGCGCCCGGCGGCGATCCTGGTCGACGCCGGCTGCGGCGGCGGCCTGCTGGCCCCGCACGTCGAGCGGCTCGGCTACCGGCACGTCGGCGTCGACCTGCGCCGCGCGGGGCTGGAGCAGTCCGCGGCCCGGGGAGTGACCCCGGTGACCGGCGACGTGACCGCGCTGCCGCTGGCCGACGGCGCGGCCGACGTGGTGGTGGCGGGCGAGATCCTCGAGCATGTCGCCGACCTGCCGGCCACAGTGGCCGAGCTGTGCCGGGTGCTGCGGCCGGGCGGGCTGCTGGTGCTGGACACGGTCAACGACACCCGGCTGGGCCGGTTCGTCACGGTCACCCTCGGCGAGCGGTTCGGCGCGGCCCCAGTGGGCATCCACGACCCGGACCTGTTCGTCGACCCGGGCGAGCTGACCACGGAGTGCGCGAAGCACGGCGTCCGGTTGCGGGTCCGCGGGCTGCGGCCGAGCCTGGCGGGGCTGATCCGCTGGCTGTTCCTGCCGGCCGGCGCGGGGCCCGGCCCGCTGGGCCGCATGATCCCGACCCGCTCCACGGCGGTGGTCTACCAGGGCATGGGCCGTAAACAGGGAGAACTGCAGAAGGTGGTGGGCGCAGCATGAGCGTCGAGGAAGCACGCCGGCTCGCGCCGAGGTTCGCGGCGCGGGCCGCCGAGCACGACCGGGAGGGCGCGTTCCCGGCGGAGGACTTCGCCGACCTGCGCCGGTCGGGCATGTTCGGGCTGATGGTGCCGGAGCGGCTGGGCGGCGCCGGCGCGGGCTTCGCCGACTACGCGGCGGTCGCCTACGAGCTGGCCCGGGGCAACGGCGCCACGGCGCTGATCTTCAACATGCACGCCTCGGTCACCGGCGCGCTCGGCGGCGTCACGAACGAGCTCGCCGAGGCGCTGGGCCTGCCGCCCGAGGCGCTGGCGGCCCGCGACCGCTATCTGCGCGCGGCGGCCGAGGGCAGCTGGTATGCGGTGGCGATGAGCGAGCGTGGCGCCGGGTCCCGGCTCTCGCAGCTGACCACCAGCTACGAGCAGACCGGCGAGGGCTTCCACATCAAGGGCGCCAAGACGTTCTGCTCGGGCGCGGGGCACGCGGACGCGTACCTGGTGGCGGCCCGCAGCGCGGCCGACCCGGAGAAGGTCTCGCAGTTCCTGGTGCCGCCGGGCGCGGGCCTGACCGTCGAGCCGACCTGGGACGCGCTGGGCATGCGCGCGACCGGCTCGCACGACGTACACATCGACGTCGACGTGCCCGCCACCGCTTTGCTGGGCGGGGTGGAGGGGCTGGCCCTGGTGGTCGCCCAGCTCGCCCCGCACTGGATGGTGGCCAGCTACGCGGCCGTCTACGTGGGGGTGGCCCGGGCCGCGGTGGACGCGGCGGTCGAGCACGTCACCGCCCGCAAGCTGGGGCATCTGCCGGCCGTACGGGCCCGGATCGGCCGGGCGGACGCGGCGGTCGCGGCGGCGCACCTGACCGTCATGGAGGCGGCCCGCCGGGTCGACGAGTCGCCCGGCGATGCGGAGACGAACCGCTGGGTTTGGCGGGCCAAGCTGGTCGCCGGCGAGACGGCGGCCGAGGTGGCCGCCTCGATGCTGGAGGCGGCGGGCACGTCGGCCATGCGGCGCGGCCACCCGCTGGAACGCCTCTACCGCGACGCGCGGGCCGGCTCGCTGCAGCCGGCGACGTCGGACGTGTGCGCGGACTGGCTGGGCGTCGAGGCGCTCGGCGGTGATCCGGACTCGCAAGGCTCCGCCCCGCGGTGGTGATCGCTCTCGCGGGTAAGCACCAGTCGGTGGGGCTCGGCCTGGGGAGGCACAAGTGAAGAGGATCGGTCAGGCGGTGATCGGCGGCGTGGGTATCGCGCTGCCGCCGGCGGCAGCGCAGGACGAGCTGTGGGAGGGCTTCTTCGCCGGGCACTACACGGGCGGCCGGCGAGGGCTGGCGAAGCGGATCTTCGCCAACTCGGGGGTACGCACCCGGCAGGCGGCGGTCAGCCCGTTGCTGGAGGACGTCTCCGGCTGGTCCACCGAGCGCCGGATGCGCCGCTACCAGGTGGAGGCCATGCCGCTGGCCAAGGAGGCGGTCGGCCGGGCGCTCACCGGGGCCGGCGTAGCCGCCGACGAGCTGGGCCTGCTCGTGGTCTGCTCCTGCACCGGCTACGCGACGCCGGGCCTGGACATCCGGCTCGCGCGGGACATGGGCATGGCGCCGTCGCTGCAGCGGCTCTTCGTCGGGCACATGGGCTGCTACGCCGCGCTGCCGGGCCTGGGCACGGCGGCCGACTTCGTCGCCGCCCGCGGGCGCCCGGCGCTTCTGCTCTGCGCCGAGCTCACCAGCCTGCACCTCCAGCCCGCGGATCCGCGGGCGGACATCCAGCAGATCGTCTCGCACGCGCTCTTCTCGGACGCCGCGGCCGCCGTCGTGCTCACCCCCGAGAGCAGGACCGGGGGGTACGTCCTCAGCGACGTCACCGCGCTCACGGACACCACCACGGCCGGCCACATGACCTGGGACGTCACCGATCTCGGCTTCCGGATGGGGCTGTCGCCGCAGGTGCCGGACGTGCTGGCGGTGCACGTCCGCGACATGGTCGACGATCTGCTGGCGCGCAACGGCCTGACGATCGGCGACGTGGACGGCTGGGCGGTGCATCCGGGCGGCCCGAAGATCCTGGACGTGGTGCAGGAGCAACTCGGGCTGCCGGCCGAGGCCCTGGCCGCCTCCCGGGAGGTGCTGGCCGCGTACGGGAATTGCTCGTCCCCGACGGTATTGCTGGTGCTGGACGCGCTGCGGTGCGGGCCGCGGCCGCCGGGCAGGGTGGTGATGCTGGCCTTCGGGCCCGGCCTCACGCTCTATGGTGCCCTGCTCGACACGCCATAGGGTGGTGCCCGTGCGAGAGGACCGAGCGACGGGCGTGACGCTCTACGCGCTTGCCCTGGCCCTGCTGCTCGCCGGCGTCGTCTGGTTCGTGCGGGCCGCCCCGGAGATCGGGGAGGACCCCGCGGTCGTGGCCGGCCGGGCCGCCGTCGAGCGCCTGCTGCCCGACGTGCCGCGGCAGGCGAAGGCGGAGACGATGGTCCTGGCCGAGGGCGTACGCACCGAGCGCAACACCGTGGTGCCCGGCGGCTCGTACGCCCTCGCGATGCTGTGCGTGGGCGCCGGTCAGGTGCGCGTGCGGCTCAGCACCATGGGCGAGGACTCCGGGCGGGCGGTGCCCTGCGCGGCGCGGGACCCGCAGCCGGTGGAGCTGACCGTCGGCCTGGCGAACGACCTCTTCCTCGCCGTTTCGGCCGAGACCCAGGGGACGGCCGTCTTCCGGTGGCGGGCCACGCGGGCCCGCACCTACTGACCGTCACCCACTGACTGTCACCGCTGAGCGGTAAACGGGGCCGCTGTCACGCTGTGTCAGAGCCGGGCAAGATCGGGCCGGAACTCCTCGATCATGGCGGTCCGGTCGAGCTTGCGGACGATCTCGCCGTTCCGGTCGACCAGCAGGGCTGCCGCGGTGCCGTCGGGTGCGCCGAGGCGGAGCCCGGCGCGGAGCTCGCCGGTGGGGTCGCGCAGCGCGCGCACGGGCTGGCCCTGGGCCGGTGGGGCGGCGTTGGTGGGCGGGGCGCCGCCGGTCTGCCCGGCGGCGGCACCGGCGACGACAGTGACGACGGTGATTCCGGCCGGCGCCGCGGCGACGGTGTCGGCGATCAGGCCGGCGCAGTCGCAACCGTCGATGAGCAGCACGACCGCCGGCAACTGGGCCCGCAGCGGGACGGTCTTGCCGTCGCTGCCGATCAGCTCCAGCGCGGGCAGGGTGCCGCTGCGGTCGTCGGTGGTGGTGGCGGTGCGCTGGGTGGCGGGCGACCGGGCCGGGCCAGGCCAGGCCGAGGCGAAGAGGCTGGCCACGGTGACCAGGACGGCCATCGAGATGATCAGGACCGGGGCGCGCAGGCTGGCGGCGCCGACCCGGCGCAGCGCGCGCATGCCGGGGCGCTCCGCGAAGCGCTGCCAGCGGGTGCGGTGCTGTGAGCTGCGCAGCTCGGCTCGGACGGCGCTGACCTCATCGGCCAGCTCGGAGAGATCGTCAGGGATGACGATGACGCCCCACTCGTCGGGCAGGCCCGGCAGGCCGTCAGGGGAGCCGCCATCGGGCGGCCAGCTGCCACCGTTGTCGCTCAGACTGCCCACGATCCACCCTCCCCACTGCCGACGAGTCTCGCGTGGCCGAGGACCTGAGTCCAGCCTCCCCCACGCATGGGTTCGACCGCCAGTGGTGGGCGCTTCCGGTCGCTAGCGATAAGCTTGACCTCGCAAAGGCTTCAGGTCCGGAATATCCGACTCGCTGAGTCGAGTGGTCACGACGCGATCACCCTGCGTTACTGAGGCAGCTCTTCGCCCGCATGTCAAGCGGTAGAAAGACGGCTCACAGGGCCTCTGAGCTGCACTAACAGTCACGGCCAGGGTGGGACATCGCTGCCTGAGCGTGTTACCCTAGACACAGCGAAAGGGGTTTCGAACCTATGGTTTTCAGTGTCGGCGAGACCGTTGTTTACCCCCACCACGGGGCCGCACTCATCGAGGCAATCGAGACTAGGGTCATCAAGGG
>Ga0307516_10004741_pt1 | contig 16610 bp, 15 predicted proteins | sample 19_EM_MG_FD_203310 | JGI IMG/M metagenome (GOLD analysis project Ga0307516, IMG submission 203310) | Populus trichocarpa ectomycorrhiza microbial communities from riparian zone in the Pacific Northwest, United States - 19_EM | ecosystem: Host-associated > Plants > Roots > Unclassified | place...
ACACGCCCCCGGTCCTCCGTCCCAGGAGCCCCCACACTCCGCGCCCCCGCCACATCCCCCCGTGCCAGCGGCGCCGCCTGCCGCCCCGCCGCTCCCGTCGCACGGGCGAGCAGCGCGCCGAGGGCCCCCGCGACCGCACCCCACAGCGCGCCGAGAAGCAACGCCATACCGAGATGCCCGTGGAGATCGATTCCGGCGCCGAACGCGTCGAAGCCCAGCACGGACAGCGAGGCGTCCACCGACACCTCCGTCAGCCAGGCGAGCAGCGGCAGCGTCAACGCGGTCGCGATCCCCAGCCGCAGGGCACACCGCCCCGCGAAACCGAGGGCCCCCGGGGCCCGTACACCACCGGACCCCGCACCCGCGAAGCTCCCGGCCCCGCCGGACCGTGTATCCGGGGCGAACCGCGAGTTTCCGGCCCCGCCGGACCGCGTAACCGGAGCGAACCGCGAGTTCCCGCCCCCCACCGCCCCCGTATCCGGAGCGGACCCCGCCCCCACCGGAGTCCGTACGGCCGTCAGGACCCCCGCCAACAGCATCATCAGCGCCGCCGCGACCCCCAACAGCCACACCCGACCGTCCAGTTCGGCCAGGCGCCCCAGCGTGATGGACTGGTTCGAGCCGTTGCCCAACAGGTCGTCCACGGGGGCCGGCAGGACCCTGGTCAGTTCGCCCGTCGCCCTGCCGTCCCACGGCACGAACAGGCCGATCGGCACGCCCAGCCACACTCCGTTCGGCGCGCCGAGCAGCGCCGCTCCAGCGATCCGCTTCGGATGGTCGTCCCCGATCGCCGCGTACGCCGCCGCGGCGAACCCCGCGGCCACCGCCACCAGCAGCACCATGACGAGGGCGGACGCGGCCGGCCGGACCACCCGGTGCACGGCCTCCCAGCCGCGTGGCAGCGGGGTCCGGCGCGAGGCCAGCAACGCGATCAGCAGGATCCCGGCCGACCAGCCGAGCCCGCCGAGCAGGGTCGGCGCGGTGTCCACCGTGAAGCCGACCGCCGCCTTCGCGTCGATGAGGCCGCCGATCTGGTCCGGCAGCAGCCCCCCGATGTCCCCGATGTCGCCCACCCCGGGGATCTCGATGCCGTCGCCCCCGCCGGGCAGGTCGTCCAGACCCAGCGAACTCCCGTCGATCGTGATGACGTCGTGTCCCGCCCAGGCCAGCCCGCCCAGCGTGGCCACGAACATCGCGACCACCGCGCCCGCGCGCGCGAGGAGTTCGGACGGGGCGATCACAACTCCGGCCGTCCGCAGGGACCGTAGGAAGAACCACGACAACAGCAGCCCGCCCACCAGGCTGACCCCCAGTGGCGTGATCTCGAGGGCGGTCGCCGCCTCCGCGCCGGTCAGCCCGAACGCCGACACATCGCCGGACGGAGTGACAGAACCACCCGCACCGAGGGCCACAACCGCCGCGGTCATCGGGCCGAGCGAGCTCGCCGTATCGGCTTCGAGCAGATGCAGACCGAGCGCCGCCGTACCCGCCATCCCGATCAACGCCCAGCTCACCGAGGCGATCGCGGAGAGCAGGATGTCGCCCCACGGCAGCCTCGTGCCCGGCTTCGCGGTCTCGACGCTCATGGACGCACTCATGGCAGACCCCCCGATCCGCTGCGCGGCCGAGTCGCCGCGCATGTCCCCCTCGCGTGGATTACCACTCTCCGGGCCGGTTTCAACCCCGTCAACGGAAACAGTGGAAGCCGGCGTACTCCGCGTTCACAAGGCCCGACTTTCGGTCAGGGGGCCGAGCCTGAAATAGTTCCCGACGATGTTCGACATCCCTAGACTCCCTCTGATGGGGGTAACTCGGGGGACTACTCAGTGGGGCATGGAGTGCCGGAACTCGTACTGGAATTGAACGGACGGACCTGGACGCTCGATGCGTCCAGGCCATACACCCTCGGACGTGATCCGCAGGGGGACGTGGTACTCGACGACGCCAGGGTGTCGTGGCGGCACGCCACGATCAGCTGGAGTGGCCGCGGTTGGGTCATCGAGGACCACGGCAGCACCAACGGCACGTTCGTGCAGGGGCAGCGGATCCACCAGTTGGAGATCGGCCCCGGCTCGTCCGTGCACCTCGGCAACGCGACCGACGGACCGCGCCTGAACCTCTCCGGTGCCGCGGCCGCGGCCGCCGTCGCCTCGCCGCAGGCCCAGCCCCAGCAGCAGCCGTACGCGGCCCAGGGCGCCGGTCCCGGCTGGGCGGCGGCCCCGCCCCAGCAGGTCCCGCCCCAGCAGGTCCCGCCCCAGCAGGTCCCGGCTCAGCACGCGCCGCAGCCGCAAGCCCCGCAGGTGCCGCCCCAGCAGGCCGCGCAGCCCGGCTGGCAGCAGCCGCAGCAGGCCGCGCCGCAGGTCCCGCAGCAGCAGGGCCCGGGCGCGCCGTACGCGCAGCAGGTTCCCGGTGGTGGCGCGGGGGCGCCGCCGGTGTACGGCGACCGCAGCCCCACCACGTTCCACCAGTTCTCGCTGGGCCGTGTGATGCGGATCGGCCGCGCGCTGGAGAACGAGCTGGTCGTCTCCGACCTCCAGGTCTCCCGGCACCACGCGGAGTTCCACGCCACACCCGACGGCCGTTTCGAGATCCGTGACCTGGGCTCGCACAACGGCACGTACGTCAACGGCCAGCCGATCGCCAAGGGCGGCTCGCAACTGCTCGGCCCGAACGACATCGTCGGCGTCGGCCACTCCACGTTCCGCCTGGTCGGGGACCGTCTCGAGGAGTTCGTCGACACCGGTGAGGTGTCCTTCTCGGCCCGCCATCTGACCGTCACGGTCGACGGTGGCAAGCAGATCCTCAAGGACGTCTCCTTCGGCGTCCCGGAGAAGTCGCTGATCGCGGTCATCGGTCCGTCCGGGTCCGGCAAGTCGACGCTCCTGAAGGCGCTCACCGGGTACCGGCCCGCCAACCAGGGCGACGTCCTCTACGACAACCGGAACCTCTACAAGCAGTTCGCCGAGCTGCGTCAGCGCATCGGTCTGGTCCCGCAGGACGACATCCTGCACAAGGAACTGACCGTCAAGAAGGCCCTCAAGTACGCGGCCAAGCTTCGCTTCCCCGCCGACACCACGGGCGCCGAGCGCGAGGCCCGTATCGACGAGGTACTGCGCGAACTGAAGCTGGACATCCACAAGGAGAAGAAGGTCACCTCCCTCTCCGGCGGCCAGCGCAAGCGCGTCTCGGTGGCCCTGGAACTGCTCACCAAGCCGTCGCTGATCTTCCTGGACGAGCCGACCTCCGGCCTCGACCCGGGCATGGACCGCGACGTCATGCAGCTGCTGCGCGGCCTCGCCGACGACGGCCGTACGGTCCTCGTCGTCACCCACTCCGTCGCCGAGCTGGCGATCTGCGACAAGCTCCTCGTGATGGCGCCCGGCGGTTCGGTCGCCTACTTCGGTCCGCCGGAGGAGGCACTGAACTTCTTCGGCTACGACACCTGGGCCGACGTCTTCTCCGCCTTCGAGAACTACCGCGACTACGACTGGGCGGGCCGCTGGAAGGGCTCGCAGCACTACCAGATGTACGCCGCGGACATCGACGCCGTCGCACCACAGTCCGTACAGATGCCGCCGATGCAGGCGATGAAGCCGCCGAAGCCGCAGGGCTGGATGTCCCAGTTCGTCACCCTGGTGCGTCGCTACACCTCGGTGATCGCCTCCGACAAGGGCTTCCTGGCCCTGATGGTGATCCTGCCGGCGGTCCTGGGCGCGGTGAGTCTGCTCATCGACTCGGGCAACAGCCTGCTGCCCAACCCGGCCAACCCGAAGACCGGCCGGATCATCCCGAACGGCACGGCCACCACCGTCCTGCTGATCCTCGCGGTCGGCGCCTGCTTCGCGGGCGCCGCGAACTCCGTCCGTGAGCTGATCAAGGAACGGGTCATCTACGAGCGGGAACGAGCCACCGGCCTGTCCCGCTCCGCGTACCTGATGTCCAAGGTGTTCGTGCTCGGCGTGATCACCGTGTTCCAGGGACTGCTGGTCGGTGTCATCGGGTTCGCCAGCCGGGAGATCCCGACGCGGGGCCTGGTCCTCGGCAGCGCCACCATGGTCGAGCTCTCCATCCCGATCATGGCGCTGGGCTTCACCTCGATGATGTTCGGCCTGATCATCTCCTCGCTGGTGAAGACGGCCGAGAAGACCATGCCGCTGCTGGTCATGTTCGCGATCATCCAGGTCGTGTTCACCGGCTGCCTGTTCACCCTGAACGGCGCGGTCGGCGTCAACGAGTTCTCGTATCTGATGCCGTCCCGCTGGGCGGTCGCCGCCGCGGGCGCCACGCTGGACTTCAACAAGATCAGCCCGCCCAAGGACGGCGGCGACAACGACCCGCTGTGGGAGCACACGGTCGGCGCCTGGGGCATGGACATGGCCGCCCTGATCGTCCTCGGTGTGATCTGCGGCTTCTTCGTGGCCCGCTTCCTGCGCCGCCACGAGCCCGAGGTCATGCGCAAGTGATCGTCTTCTGACGACAGTGAAGGGCGGCACCCCGGTGGGGATGCCGCCCTTCGGCGTGAAGAGGTCCGCGCGGCCTCAGTACGCGCTGTTGACGTTGTCCATCGAGCCGTACTTGTCGGCCGCGTAGTTCGCGGCGGCGGTGATGTTGGCGACCGGGTTGTAGATGTTCCAGGACGTGCCCGAGACGTGGTACGTCTGGAAGGTCGGCGGGATGACCTGGAGCAGCCCCTTCGAGGGGATGCCGTTGATGGCGTTGATGTCCCAGTTGTTGATCGCGTTCGGGTTGCCCGAGGACTCCCGGATGATGTTGCGGTACAGACCGTTGTACGAACCCGGGATGCCCTTGGACTTCATGATGTCCAGGGATTCCCTGATCCAGCCGTCAAGGTTGTTGGTGTAGGTCTTCGCGGCGGCGGCCTTGACGTGCGGACGCTTGGCGGACCGGCTCGCGGCCTTCTTCTTGCGCGCCTGCTCGGCCTTATTCTTGGCGGCGGCCTCGGCGGCCTTCTTCTTCGCGGCGGCCTTCGCCTTGGCCTCCGCCTTCGCCTTGGCTTCAGCCTTCGCCTTGGCTTCCGCCTTGGCCTTGGCTTCAGCCTTCGCCTTGGCCTCCGTCTTCGTCTCGAAGGCCTTGCCCTGCGGACCGGTGCTGGTGAGCTGCTCGGTGGCGCCCGACCGGAGGCCCTTGAGCTGCTCGGAGCTGTAGGCCACGTGTGCGGGGGCGGTGGCCGCCTCGGACGTGGTCGTCTGTCCGGCCGGAACCGCGGTGAACGCGATCGCGGCGGCGCCGAGTGCGGCGGCACCGGTGATCCCGATCTTGTGCGTGCGGGTCAGGGCGCGACTTCGTGACGTGATGTTCTGGAGCATGCGAAGGGACCTCTTCGAATAGCGCGGAGGTCGCTCGTCGTCCGGTGGGGACGGGGTGCTTCCGGCACAAACGCCGCGGACAAAACCCACGGCGCTGAGCGACGGCAGCCATTCTTAGCGGCCGCAAAATGCCCAGGCAAAGGTGTGATGTACGACCCCGAGTAGTGGATCGGGGAAGGGCAAAACGGGACAGACTAGAACGTCTGCCCCGTTCAGGTAGGAACCCTTTGTCTCCTATCTATCCTCGTACGTGATGTGCGCCCTATGTCCGGGCTCACATTGGACCGACAGCAGTCTCACCAACAGTTGCTGTCGCAATGCTGTGTGTGAGGGTTCTCCTCCGGGAGGACGAGGTGCACGTCCCCGAACTCGTGCCACAGGTAGAGCCCGCGCAGCGCCTCCTCGTAGCCGCGCTCGACCGCGGCCCGTCCGGCGATCGCCTCCAGCATCAGCAGATGCGAGGCCTTGGGCTCGTGCAGACCGGTCAGCAGCCCGTCCACCACCCGCACCCCGCGCTCCGGAGTGACCACGAGATCGGTCCACCCCGCACGGGCGCGGACGACCCCGTCGGGCCCGGCCGCCGACTCCACGGCCCGTACGGCCGTCGTACCGACCGCCACGACCCGCCCGGTCCCCGCGCTCACCGCGTTGATCAACTCCGCCGAGGCCTCCGGCACCGCGAACCGCTCCGGATACGGCGGCTCGTGCGCCTCCGCGGAGGCCACCCCGGCGTACAGCGTGACCGGCGCGAACCGGACACCCCGGCTCACCAGCTCAGCCACCAGCCGTGCGGTGAACGGCCGCGCCGCGCTCGGCATCTCCGCACTGCCCGACCCGTCCGGCGACGGCAGCGCGAACACCGTCTGGTACACGGACAACGGCTGGTCCCGCTCCGTGTAGGAGTAGCGAACGGGCCGCCCGTACTCCCGCATCAGCCCGAGGACCCCCGAGCCCCTCGCCGTCGACACCCGAGCCCACCACAGCCGCTCGCTCCCCGCGCTGACCGGCTCCTCCAGCACCAACCGCGCCCCCGCGGGCAGCCGCACCTCCGTGCCCGCGGGCCCACCCGCACGCGCGCGCGTGGTGCCCGTTCCGTCGGGATCCCGCAGCTCCACCGCCCACCGTCCGTCGTCCCCGCGGGTGGAGAAGTGCACCACCACGCGCGCGTGCCCGATCCGCCCGTCCATGGCCGCCGCCAGCGTGGGGGACGTGTTGACGACCAACAGATCCCCCGCCCGCAGCAGCCGGGGCAGCTCCACGAACACGTGGTGCGACACCTCCGTGCCCCGCGACACCAGCAGTCGTACGGCGTCCCGGTCGAGCCCGCGTCGCCGCTGCTCGGCCGGCACCCGCGCCGACAGTTCCTCCGGCACGCGCACTGCCAGCGTCATCGTGACTCCAGCAGCGCGACGGCTCCGTACCGCCCGCTCGCGGGACGCTCGTCCAGCAGCCGCAGGAACGCCGGCACCACGGTCACCGGCTCCGGCCGCGGGTCCTCGTCCTCCGGTACGGCAGCCGCGTACAGGTCCGTCGCCATGTCCCCGGGGTCGACCGCCCAGACCCGCAACCCGGGCTCCTCCTCGCCCAGCACCGCCGCGAGATGGTCCAGGGCCGCCTTCGACGCCCCGTAGCCGCCCCATGTCTCGTACGCCTCCGTGGCCGCGTCCGAGCTGACCGTGATCACCGCGCCCGCCGCGGAGGCCCGCAGCAGGGGCAGTGCCTCCTGGACCAGACCGAGCGCGGCCACCACGTTCACCTCCAGCGCCCGCCGCAGTCCCTCCAGCGGCAGCCCCGCCAGCCGGACCAGCGGTTCGGCACCCAGCGCGCTCGCGTTGCCGACCAGCAGGTCGACCCCGCCGAGCTTCGAGGCCGCCGCCACCAGCTCGCCGCGATGGGCGGCGTCCGTCACGTCCCCGGGCAGGGCCGTCACGCGCGTCCCGTGCGCGGAGAGGGCCCCGGCCGCCTCCGCGAGGGCCTCGGCGCTCCTGGCGTCGAGCACCAGATCCCAGCCACGGCCGGCCAGGGCGTCGGCCAGCGCCCGCCCCAGCCCCTTCGAGGCCCCCGTGATGATCGCTACCGGCATGACACACGTCCCCTCGTCCTCGACGTCTCCTGATCGACGTACCCCCAACGTAGGAACAGGGCCGCCCCCGCCGCCTCGGACGCGGGCCGCAGACGGACGAGGCCCTTCGCCCTAGGTCCCCCGCCCTAGGCGACGGCCGCCACAGGTCCGATACGGACTGTCACACCCCACGGGTACCGTGAGGTCATGAGTCAAGGCCCCCGGTCCGGCCTCGCCGCGGTGAGCTCCGCGCTGCTGGCCATGAGCAGGCACCTGGAGGTGCGCGACGTCCTCAAGACGATCGTCGCCTCCGCGCGTGAGCTGCTCGACGCGCGGTACGCCGCGCTCGGCGTCCCCGACGACCACGGCGGCTTCGCCCAGTTCGTGGTGGACGGTGTCAGCGACGCCCAGTGGAAGGCCATCGGCCCGCTCCCGCGCCAGCACGGCATCCTCGCGGCGATGCTGCGGGAGGCCCGCCTGGAGCGCCTCGCCGACGTGCGCAAGGACCCCCGCTTCGAGGGCTGGCCCTCCGCCCACCCCGAGATGTCGGACTTCCTGGGCCTGCCGATCCGCGACGGCGACGAGGTCATCGGCGCCCTGTTCCTCGCGAACAAGCTGCGCCCCAAGGAGCGGAACATCCCGAGCCCCGGGCCGGACAGCGGGTGCGGCTTCACCGAGGAGGACGCGGAGCTCCTGGGGATCCTCGCCCAGCACGCGGCGATCGCCCTCACCAACGCCCGCCTGTACGAACGCAGCCGCGAGCTGACCATCGCCGAGGAACGCTCCCGGCTCGCCCATGAGCTGCACGACGCGGTCAGCCAGAAGCTGTTCTCCCTGCGCCTGACGGCCCAGGCCGCCGCGGCCCTGGTCGACCGCGACCCGTCCCGCGCCAAGGGCGAACTCCAGCAGGTGGCCGCGCTCGCCGCCGAGGCCGCCGACGAACTGCGCGCCGCGGTCGTGGAGTTGCGCCCGGCGGCACTGGACGAGGACGGCCTGGTCGCGACCCTCCGCACCCACGTCCAGGTCCTCGACCGGGCGCACACCGCGCGCGTGACCTTCGTCAGCCACGGCGTCCGCGCTCTGCCCGCCGCCCAGGAGGAAGCCGTGCTCCGCGTCGCTCAGGAGGCACTGCACAACGCCCTGCGGCACTCGGACGCCGAACACGTCTGTGTGGTCGTCGACCGACGCGGCGGCGGAGCCGTACTCCGGGTGACGGACGACGGCAGCGGCTTCGATCCGACGACCGTACGCCGCGCGGGGCGCCACCTCGGCCTGGTCTCCATGCGGGACCGGGCGAGCGGGGTCGGCGGCACCCTGACCGTGGAATCGGCGCCCGGCAAGGGCACCACGATCGAGCTGGAGGTCCCCGGTGGCTGACCCGATCAAGGTGCTGCTCGTCGACGACCACCAGGTGGTCCGCCGGGGACTGCGCACGTTCCTCGAGGTCCAGGACGACATCGAGGTCGTGGGCGAGGCGGCCGACGGCGCCGAGGGCGTCGCCCGTGCCGAGGAACTGAAACCCGACGTGGTCCTCATGGACGTCAAGATGCCGGGCATGGACGGCGTCGACGCGCTGCGCAAGCTCCGCGAACTGAACAACCCCGCGCGCGTCCTCGTCGTCACCAGCTTCACCGAGCAGCGCACGGTCGTCCCGGCCCTGCGAGCCGGCGCCGCCGGGTACGTCTACAAGGACATCGACCCCGACGCCCTGGCCGGCGCGATCCGCTCCGTCCACGCGGGCCACATCCTCCTGCAACCGGAGGTCGCGGGCGCCCTGTTGTCCCAGGATGTCAGCAACTCGGGCCAGGGTAGGGGCGGTTCGCTCACGGAGCGGGAGCGGGAGGTGCTCGGGCTGATAGCGGACGGCCGCTCCAACCGAGAGATCGCCCGCGCCCTGGTCCTGTCCGAGAAGACCGTCAAGACACACGTCTCGAACATCCTGATGAAACTCGACCTGGCCGACCGCACCCAGGCGGCCCTGTGGGCCGTACGCCATGGTGTGACCGGCTGAAACGCGCCCGGCGCGCACTCCCCGCAGCAATACGGAGGGATCCACTCCGGTCTGAGATTCATACCGTCGTGGGAATGTCCCCCGGATGGCGCATCCTTCGCCGATCTCCACCGTTCTCCAGTGCGTGCTGCGGCGATTGCCGCGGTAATCGCTAGGGAGGGCTCAGAAGTGAAGAACCTGAAGAAGGCAGCGGCCGTGACGATGGTGGCCGGCGGACTGATCGCCGCCGGTGCCGGAATGGCTTCCGCCACCGACGCGCACGCCGACGGCAAGGCCGTGGGCTCCCCCGGCGTCGCCTCGGGCAACCTCGTCCAGGCCCCGGTGCACATCCCGGTGAACGCGGTCGGCAACAGCGTGAACGTCATCGGCGTACTGAACCCCGCCTTCGGCAACCTCGGCATCAACCGCTGACACCCGTCGCCGTCGGGCAGTGACCTCCGGCCTCCCGGGTCCACCCGGGAGGCCGGTCCTCTTTCGTCGTTCGAATCCCCGTACCGTTCCCGACCCTCCGGCGGCCGACGAGGCCCCGCGAGTCAGCCGGCGAAGGCCCCGCGAGTCAAAGGCGCACCCACCGCCCGACGCTCACCGCACCCCCCTCTCCCGCTCCTCCACATACGCGTTGTACGCGGCGACAACCGCCCGCCGAGCCGTCCGCTCCACCGGCCGCAGAGCCTCGGAACGCGCCCCCATCTCAGCGGAGCTGACCGCACCCCCATGCCCGTTCTCGTACGCCAGGGAAACGAGCAGCCCCACCCGCTGCGCCAGCTCCAGCACCCGCACCGCCCGCGGCGGATACCCCGGCGCCAACACCTCCCGACCGCGCTCGGCCCGCGCCCGGTACGCCTCGACCGCGGCCTCCGCCACCGGCCCCGACCCGGCCACGTCCAGCCGCGTGAGCACCTCGGTCGCATCCCGCAGCGCCTCCGCCAACTCCCGCTCGGCCTCCCCGAGCGACGGCACGTCCGCGGGCGGCGCCTCCCGTACGGGAAGCACATGCCACACCACCTCGGCATGCACATCACCCTCGGGCCCGACCTCGTACACCTCCGGCACCAGCCCGAGCGCGGCCCCGTGACAGACCACCGCCTCCTCCGCGTCCAGCGCCCGCGCGTTGAACTCAGGCGGTCCGCTCAACCCCAGCGGATGCCCGGACGCGGGCAGCGCGACCCGCAGCCCCGCCACCCCGAGCGACCGCAGCCGCCCCAGCGCGAGCGTGAGACCGACGGGCGCCGACTCACCCGGCAGCCCCTCCACCCGGTGCACAGCGTCCTCGCCCACGATGGCGAGGACGGCGTCGTCCGGCGAGACAAATCCGGCCAACAGGGCATTTCCCCAGGCGGCAAGGCGTCCTGAACGTGGTTCCGAAAGCATGCCTCCACCCTAAGGACCGGACCGATGGAATGGAGCGGGGGACCGGTGGCGTAGATTTCTTCGAGGGCTGCGCCCATCGGCGCGGCGGATCGAGCCACAGCCGAACGCGACAGCCGAGACCGGCCACAAAGCAAGGGGAGACAACGCGCTCATGAGCGATGTTCTGGAGCTTCAGGACGTATCCGTGGTCCGCGAGGGCCGGGCTCTGGTGGACCAGGTCTCCTGGTCGGTGAAGGAGGGCGAGCGCTGGGTCATCCTCGGCCCGAACGGCGCCGGCAAGACCACCCTCCTGAACGTCGCGTCCAGCTACCTCTACCCCAGCAAGGGCACCGCCACCATCCTCGGCGAGACCCTCGGCACCCCAGGCACCGACGTGTTCGAACTGCGCCCGCGCATCGGCATGGCCGGCATCGCCATGGCGGACAAGCTCCCCAAGCGCCAGACCGTCCTGCAGACCGTACTCACCGCCGCCTACGGCATGACCGCGGGCTGGCAGGAGGAGTACGAGGACGTGGACGAGCGGCGCGCCCGCGCCTTCCTCGACCGCCTCGGCATGACCGAGTACGTGGACCGCAGGTTCGGGACGCTCTCAGAGGGCGAGCGCAAGCGCACCCTCATCGCCCGCGCGCTCATGACCGACCCCGAGCTGCTGCTCCTCGACGAGCCCGCCGCCGGCCTCGACCTCGGTGGCCGCGAGGACCTGGTACGCCGCCTCGGCCGTCTCGCCCGCGACCCGATCGCGCCCTCGATGCTCATGGTCACCCACCACGTCGAGGAGATCGCGCCCGGCTTCACCCACGTCCTGATGATCCGCCAGGGCAGGGTGCTCGCGGCCGGCCCGCTGGAGCTCGAACTCAGCTCCCGCAACCTCTCCCTCTGCTTCGGTCTCCCGCTCGTCGTCGAACAACTCGGTGACCGCTGGACCGCACAGGGCCTCCCGCTGTCCTGAAACCCCGCCCGGACCATGTGAAAACCCGGGCATGAAGCTGTTCCCAAGTACCAGGCGCCCTGTCGGCGGCGGGACTTGCAGCCCTACCATGACGACGTGAACGACATCGACGCATGGGTGTGGTGGCTCGTCGGCGCGGCAGCGCTCGGAATCCCGCTCGTGGTGACCGCGATGCCGGAGTTCGGCATGTTCGCGGTGGGTGCGGTGGCCGCCGCCGTCGCGGCAGGATTCGGCGCAGGCGTGGTCATCCAGGTGCTCGCCTTCGTGATCGTCTCGGTCGCCCTCATCGCCGTCGTACGGCCCATCGCCACTCGGCACCGCTCACAGCGACCCCAACTCGCCACCGGCGTGGACGCGTTGAAAGGCAGACAAGCCGTCGTCCTGGAACGCGTCGACGGCTCCGGCGGCCGGATCAAGCTCGCCGGAGAAGTCTGGTCGGCCCGCTCCCTCGACACCGGGGGTGCCTTCGAAGTAGGCCAGGAAGTGGACGTCGTGGAGATCGAGGGCGCCACTGCGATCGTCATGTGACCTTGGCAAAGGAGGCATGACGCAACTGAACAGAACGGCCACGAGGCACGCGACGGTCTGTCAGACTCGACCAGCAAGATCTTCAACAACCATAAGATCTTCCAAAAACGCCGAGGCGGAGAAGGGTTCGGGGAACACGATGGAACCGGTCATCATCGTCTTGATCATCCTGGTGGTGTTGGTCTTCATCGCCTTGATCAAGACGATCCAGGTCATCCCGCAAGCGAGCGCGGCCATTGTCGAGCGCTTCGGCCGCTACACCCGGACACTGAACGCGGGCCTCAACATCGTCGTCCCGTTCATAGACACCATCCGCAACCGCATCGACCTGCGTGAACAGGTCGTGCCGTTCCCTCCGCAGCCGGTGATCACCCAGGACAACCTGGTCGTCAACATCGACACCGTCATCTACTACCAGGTGACCGACGCCCGGGCCGCGACCTACGAGGTCGCCAGCTACATCCAGGCGATCGAGCAACTCACCGTCACCACGCTCCGCAACATCATCGGCGGTATGGACCTGGAGCGGACCCTGACCTCCCGCGAGGAGATCAACGCGGCCCTGCGCGGTGTCCTCGACGAGGCCACCGGCAAGTGGGGCATCCGCGTCAACCGCGTGGAACTGAAGGCCATCGAACCACCCACCTCCATCCAGGACTCGATGGAGAAGCAGATGCGCGCCGACCGTGACAAGCGCGCCGCGATCCTCACCGCGGAAGGTACGCGCCAGGCCGCCATCCTCACCGCCGAAGGCGAGAAGCAGTCCCAGATCCTGCGCGCCGAAGGTGAGGCCAAGGCCGCAGCCCTGCGCGCCGAGGGCGAGGCCCAGGCCGTCCGTACGGTGTTCGAGGCGATCCACGCCGGCGACCCGGACCAGAAGCTCCTCTCCTACCAGTACCTCCAGATGCTCCCGAAGATCGCCGAAGGCGACGCCAACAAGCTCTGGATCGTGCCCAGCGAGATCGGCGACGCCCTCAAGGGCCTCTCCGGCGCCATGGGCAACTTCGGTGGCATGGGCGGCGGTTCGGGCGGAGGCAACTCCGGTAACGGCGCCACGGAACGCCGCGAGAAGCCGTCGATCGACTGACGTCGCCTCAAGACAAAGGTTCCCCGCGCCCACCCAAGGGGCGCGGGGAACTGCGCGACCAGCCACAAACCACCCGCAGCCGCCGAACGACCGCAGCCCTACGCCGCTTCCCGCGCCAGCCAGTCCGGCAGAGCCCCCAGGTCCTCGTTGCCCAGCGACAACAGCATCGCGTCAGCCGGCGTCGGCTCGAACGGCAGCCGCAGCAGCGGCATGTCCGCCTCCTCCGGAGTCCGGTTCGCCTTGCGGTGGTTGTCCTGCGCGCACGAGGCCACCGTGTTCAGCCAGGTGTCCTGACCACCCTGCGACCGCGGCACCACGTGGTCCACGGTCGTCGCCCGCCTGCCGCAGTACGCGCACCTGTGCCTGTCCCGCACCAGAACACCCCGCCTGGACCACGGGGCTTGTCTTCGGAAGGGCACCCTCACATACCTGCAGAGCCTGATCACCCGGGGTGCCGGTATGTCGACCGCGGCTCCCCGCATGCGCAGTTCGGGGTGGGACTGCTCGACGACGGCCTTGTCCTGAAGCACCAGAACGACGGCTCGGTTCAACGTCACTGTCGACAGCGGCTCGAAGCTCGCGTTCAGTACCAGCGTGTCCCGCATGACCAGCCCACCTCCCGTGTGCACCCGCCCACCCCTCGGCGGACTGGGATCAACTCTGGCCGGGCACGCCGAGATGGACAACGAAATAAAAAGTGCCCGCCCCTGATCACTTCCAAGACCAGGGGCGGGCAAACGTTCTACGAACGTCAGGCTTCTGTGGCGGGCACCTCGTACTCACCCACCAGTTGGGCGCGCGCGATCGTGTGGAACCGCAGGTTGAAGCCCACAACGGCGGGAGAGGCGTCCGAGTCCGGACCGAGCTTCTCCTGGTCCACCGCGTACACAGTGAACACGTACCGGTGCGGTCCGTCTCCTGGTGGCGGCGCGGCACCACCGAACTCCTTCGTCCCGTAGTCGTTCCGCGCCTGTACGGCACCCTCCGGCAGCCCCTCGAACTTGCCGCTGCCCGCACCGAACGGCAACTCGGTCACCGAGGCCGGGATGTCGAAAAGGACCCAGTGCCAGAACCCGCTGCCGGTCGGAGCGTCGGGGTCGTAGCAGGTCACGGCGAAGCTCTTGGTCTCGGGTGGGAAGCCCTCCCATCGCAGCTGCGGCGAGGTGTTGCCCGCCGCGTGGACCTGAGCGTCCTTGAGTGTCGCGCCCTCCGCGACGTCCTCGCTCGCCACCGCGAACGACGGCACGGGCGGATGGAAGTCGTGGGGGAGCGGCCGCCTCTTGAGCTCGGACACCTCGGTACCTCCTGATCGGTTCTGGAGTCTGTGATCCCGAGCCTAGAACCAGTTGCGCTTGCTGCCGACCTCGGACAGCCACTGGTTGAGGTAGGCCGCCCAGTCGGTGCCCTGGTAGTCGTGCAGCCCCACCTGGAACGACCGGAAGGTGTCGCTGCCCTCGCTGAACAGACCCGGCTTCTTGTCCATCTCCAGGATGACGTCCATCGCGCTCGCGTCGGCGACGAAGCTCAGCTCGACCTGGTTCAGCCCCCGGTACTGCTGCGGCGGCAGGAACTCGATCTCCTGGTAGAACGGCAACCTCTGTCGCGTACCCCGGATGTGGCCGCGCTCCATGTCCGCGTTCTTGAACCGGAAGCCCAGCTGGATGAAGGCGTCCAGGATCGCCTTCTGCGCGGGCAGCGGGTGCACGTTGACCGGGTCCAGGTCACTGGAGTCCACGGCCCGGGCGATCTCCAGTTCTGTGCTGACTCCGATGTGCATCCCCGGCAGCGAGTGCCCGTCGATCGTCGTGATCGGCGTCTCCCACGGGATCTCCAGCCCGAACGGGACCGTGTGCACGGCGCCCGCTTTCAGCTCGAAGGCGCCGCCGAGCCGCTCCTTCGTGAACTCGATGTCCTGCTTGTACTCCTGGTCACCGCTCTCGACCTCGACCTTGGCCTGCAGACCGACCGACAGTGCCTCGATCTGCTGGTCGACGGACCCGCCCTGGATCCGCACCTCACCCTGGACGACACCACCCGGAACGACGTTGACCTCGGTCAGCACCGTCTCCACCGAAGCCCCGCCGGCCCCCAGGCTCGCGAGCAGCTTCTTGAACGCCATGTCTCTCCCTCTCGTGTGGATCCTTGATCCATAGAAACGCGTTCCGGTCGTGGCCGGTTCCGCGTCCTCACCCTGGCAAGGCGAACGCCCCGGCACCACCCCGTCGCGCCCACCTGTCTGCACTACCCTCGGACGGCATGATCGCGACCCCCGACCGTACGCCCCTCCCCAGGGAGTTCTTCGACCGACCTGTCCTGGAAGTCGCCCCCGACCTGCTGGGCCGAACCCTCGTACGCAGCACACCGGACGGTCCGATCGCCCTCCGCCTGACGGAGGTCGAGGCCTACGACGGCCCGAACGACCCCGGCTCCCACGCCTATCGGGGCCGCACCGCCCGCAACGATGTGATGTTCGGTCCCCCCGGACACGTGTACGTCTACTTCACCTACGGCATGTGGTTCTGCATGAACCTGGTGTGCGGCCCCGAGGACAGGGCGAGTGCTGTTCTGCTCCGCGCCGGCGAGATCGTCGAGGGCGCCGAACTGGCGCGCAAACGTCGCGTATCGGCCCGAAATGACAAGGAACTGGCCAAAGGTCCGGCTCGCCTCGCCACGGCCCTGGGGGTGGACCGAGCCCTGGACGGCACGGACGCCTGCACCCCGCAGGACACCCCGCTACGGATGCTGACCGGTACGCCCGTCACCTCCGACCAGGTACTGAGCGGTCCCCGCACCGGCGTGGCCGGCGACGGAGGTGTCCACCCCTGGCGCTTCTGGATCGCCAACGACCCGACCGTGAGCCCCTATCGGGCCCACGTGCCCAGGCGTCGCCGAAGTTGACGAGCCTTCCCCAGGTGCGTAAGGTGGCCCGAGCCGCTTGACCCGGGTACGGCGATCGCCTGCAGCCGGAAGCGGCCAACCCACTACCTACGACTCCCTCCAGCGGGGGCGAGTTCGACGTGCCCGCACGCCTGAATTCGGAACCTGCGGAACTCGATTATGAGTTGACTCGGGAATCGGCTAACGTAGTGAATGTCGAAAGGCCGACAGGCGAAAGCCAGGGCCTAACGGCAAATCCCCTCCGACAGGGAATCGGGTCCGAAAGGATCTGATAGAGTCGGAAACGCAAGACCGAAGGGAAGCGCCCGGAGGAAAGCCACGAGAGAGTCTCTCGGGTGAGTACAAAGGAAGCGTCCGTTCCTTGAGAACTCAACAGC
>Ga0307516_10004742_pt1 | contig 16609 bp, 25 predicted proteins | sample 19_EM_MG_FD_203310 | JGI IMG/M metagenome (GOLD analysis project Ga0307516, IMG submission 203310) | Populus trichocarpa ectomycorrhiza microbial communities from riparian zone in the Pacific Northwest, United States - 19_EM | ecosystem: Host-associated > Plants > Roots > Unclassified | place...
GTCGCAGACAAGGCTAAGGGAGTGGCCGGACTGAAACCGGAGTAGCGACTAATGGTAGATACAGGTCCGACACGGAGGAGTTAGACTGTGGATCTGTCTGTAGGAAGACAGGGGTTAGTCCTGAGGCAGAGATGGACGTAGTGACCGGAGTTGAGCTGGAGTGCAGCTATGGGGCTGGAGATGGCTGGACTAGATCCAGAGTTGCGTCTATGCCTAAGGAGAGGTCAGGTGGGCCAAGGTTAGACCAGAGTTGCGACTGGGAAAAGTATGGATATGACAGTCTCCTTGTGCAATAGATGGCTATGATGAGGCTCCGTCGTGCTCATCCTTCACATCAGGATCGTTCGATATTTCTTCCCATTAGTTACTAGCCTGCTTGTTGGCTTGCACAGTGCTTGGATGCCCTTTTAATTTATACACATCATGCTGTCGGAGTGAAAATTGCAAGGCATTAGGATTGTAAATGACAAAGCTTTAGACAGCATGACCAAATTACCACTGACTGGGGTGGAGTAGCAAGATATTGACAAATGTTTAGGAGTCGGGCAAGGTTTCTATTGAGTTAGAAGAAGTTAGAAAGCACACATTTATTTTGCTTAGCTAACAACACCAAAAACTGATAGCATGCCACCTTAGGCACCAGTTCTCGGTGGCAATAGCGGTCTCTTAGACGGGTTTTCATGTTGTGGGAAACCCATCTAAGAGACCAACCATCCGCACCGGATGTACCCGGCTGGCCCTGAATTTCCATTTTCTCAGCTGCCCGTCGGCAGATCCCCCTCGTTACTTCCTGCATGCCGCCTCTGAGCCTCCATCATCCCTTTGTAGACCTCCCGCAGACCTCCACCGAAGGTTGTTCTCCCTCCAGAGCCTCTCAAGCAATGGATCTTCCATCGGCCCCATACTTTCTCACGACCTGTCCTCTCTTTTCCTTCCCGATCTTATACGATGTCGGATCCCCGCCCTACTCGTTCGTCTCAAGCCATCACAACCAAGGGGCTGGGCCGGCACTTTACCAGCCCTCGAAAGCCGTGGGACAAGAAGAAGAGTTATATGACCCCGCCCGTTCCAGGACATGCCTCTAAACGGCAGAAGCTCCTCGATGAACTCCATGACTTACTAGCAGTCTCTTCTGAACCCGATCAACCGCCAAGCAGTGTCGCCATGGCCGCCCCTCCCGTCCTTCAGCCAGACGAGCCTCTCGAAGTGCCTCCAATGGAGCTGGAAGATATGGTAGTCATGTCTGACGGTGAGGATGCATCCCATGGCGCCGCTATGCAGCATGTTCGCACTACCTGCCCTACTCCCAGGTCTATTGCTGCGTGTGCTAGCTGGAAGGCTCTTATCCCCACCATCATCGACCCTTTCCTCAAGTACACGGCAGCAACGCTTCGTCAACCGTTAGTCGCCCTTGGTTCCCGGCTCTCTTCGTGTACATCAAGTTGTCAAGACCAAAAGCTAACTGCGATATTGTGTTTGTTTTTTGACCATAAGTAACGCAACCTCCAGCCGTTTCTCCACTGGTTAACAAGCCGCCCCAGGCGTCGTGTCTATAGACGTCCTCAGCTGTCTCTGCTCCACTCTCCCTCACATGCTTGTCTCCCATGGTTTATTTCCCACTGCGCCGACTCAGCCACGGATGGCTGTGTCCATCGATCTTCTTTTATTCTTTCGTTCACTTTTCAAACGTTCGTGCGACGCGGTTCACGCACTCGCGGCTGCTCTCAGTACATATTACACTAGGCGAGGTTTCCGCGTGGCGGATCACAAAGTAAGTGCCACTTCTCGTCTCTTTATTCTCATCCCTGACTGTTTGATGTGTAAGGGACGAACAGTGAAAGAACCATTCCGGCGTGGTCTCAGCCAGGCCGCGCGGTGGTACAATATCTTGCAGGTTGAAGTGGAGAAGCGGGTTGACAGCATCATTCAGCAAGGTCGACTTCTTGTCAAGCCCACTATTGAACCCCTTGCGAATCCGCCCTCTTCCTCATTATCTCCAACCATGCAGCAGGACGGTTTATCTCGAGGTTCCTGTGCTGAAATCTTGATTCAACGCTGTCCGGCATGCTTTGGCGGCACTTTGTTTGGGAGACCGCTGGACAAAGGCGGCGACATTCATGTCGCAACGGATGGGAATTTTCATCACCGGCATCGGCGCTCTGCAGGTGATTGCCCGCCATTCTACGAACCAACTTATTTCATTCCAAAAGCACAGGTAGATGCCATTGGGCAGCACATTGCCCGTGCCCACCAACGTCCGTCAAAGCCATCACAATCTGTGGTACCCGATGAGGCTATTGATCAATGCGAGGCCTCGTACGAGGCCGCAGACGGTCAGAAGCAAAAAACGGCCATGGACAACTTTGACGACACTGGAGTAATGGCGCTGATCTGTCGACACGATATACCATTATTCTTTGCAAACATAGACACGCCAGGCGAACAACAGAAGTATAGCGTAGCTCTCATCTCTCATTTCATTTCTCTTCTCCCATATCAAGCCAACGTCGTAGTGTTGTACGATGTGGGCTGTGTTCTGGCTCGCTCCCTCTCCCGGGTAAGTTTTTCAACCCAACATTTTCTGTTCTAAAGGCTTGTATTTACAGTTCAACATTCTCGACCGACAAATCATGTCTCGACTCCGCTTTGCAACCACCGCCATGCACGCTTATGGCCACGAATGGGCGTGCCAGCTCGCTTACAACCCACGCCTCGCTTCTGGGTTGGGTCTATCTGATGGTGAAGGTACCGAGCGCCTGTGGTCTCGATTTATTAAACTTATTGGGATTGAACGAGTATCATCCGTAAGTTCATGTTATAATACTGAGCTCTTAGCTGATTCTGCCTAGCGACAGCGCCGCATCTGGCTTCTCGACCGTCATGCAGCAACAGTGGGTTATGAAATGCGGCGCGAGCTCGGGGATTGGCTTAGACGCCGCCTCAAAAAGGGCGTAGGGGACCAAGGATCTGCGGCACAAGAAGTCCTTGACAACTGTTGCACAAGTGTTACGGAACTCCAGAAACAATGGACCGATCAACGAGCGACCCAATTGTCCATTCGAGCACGTAAGTAGTTATACCTTCGATCTCACCTTTCCCCTTAATGAACTTCCTTAGATGCGCCTGCCAAGCTCAAGAAAGAGCTTGACACTGTGCTTACGCTGCAGGCCGACTTGGACAACAGCAATAAAGTGCTGCAACTGGCTCGGGCGACCATCGAGAAAGGAAATGCATCTCCTGGCATTATGGATGTGCTTGCGAGCCTCGAGCGCAGTCATGCAAGGCTCATGACCAAAGCTGAGGCTCTCTATTCCTCTCTCAACATGCATGACCAATTCCCAGAACTCAAGAATATCAGCCTTGACTTTGTGCAGATACTACTGATGGCTCGGGACTTGAAGATAAACATCCGCAAGAGGGCAGTTGGCACTTTCTTTGAATGGGACAAGCTTGACCGCGCTGTCGGTGGAAAAGACAAGCCTTTAGGTGCGTCCCTGGCTACGCTTCACAGAGCCTTCCACCAAGAACATTATTAGGTACCAAGCTTCATCAACAAACCCGGAAGGCGATTGCGAAACGTCAGCCTGCACTTACAGCGGCCATTCGCAAGTACAACCACTTCTGTGAGCAGTTGTCTCAGCTTCATAATGCCTCTTGGGCAATTCCTTTGCCTTCCCCACTACCCACCACACTCGCCGACTTACGAAATGATCCAACGCTCATGCAAGACATATGGATCACACCTTCTGTGGGGGAGGTCCCTCAATGGCTCGAAGACAGTGACGTGCGAGATGGCATTCGTGCTCTCGTCAAGACGGAACGTTGTCTGGAAGAACAACGTCGTCTAGGTTTAGAAGCAGACAATATGTGTCGTTGGTTTGGCTATGAACTCGCTGCCATTCACGTTGCATTACGGCAATCTAAAAGTGAGTTCAGCCACCATCAGAACTCTCTTTCTTAATTGACAATGTTCAGACGGCAACTATCATTTCATTCTAAGGCAGCGCCTTGAAACAATTTCGGAGTTACAAGAGCGATGGCCAACCACGCTAAGTTCGCCCTCTCATTATGCGAACCAGACGGAAGTTGCCACCCGGGTTGCAGAGACTATTACGGGAAACACTCGGCCTTCCTTGTGGTGGCTAGTGCCGGTCGTTATCAACGATCATATTAATGATGCCGATGATGATGAGATCTGGGAACTCACTGACTTTTTACCAGGGACTGACCCCACGGAACCTCACCTCGACCCTGAACAGGTCGCGCTTTCAGACGTTCTTGAAGCCGCCCATACTGACGATCAGGACGAGTTCGAGCCCGAACTTGAAGCTGAAACACCGCCCAGAATAACATTGAATTGGGAGCTTCCCGAGGTAGGATGGTTTGCTATTATTAGTCCCCGCCTGACCTGGCTTCTGCAGCTAATAAATATTGACGGTGGATTTGACATGGCAAAGGACCCCCATGTTCCAGCTACTATGACAACCGTAGTGCGTCTGTCCGTCAACGGCTTCCCTCGACAGACCTTCCTCCCAAGTGATACCAACATACTGGCGTCTCCACAGGCCCGCCTCAACGATGCTTGCATCAATGGCTGCGCCGCTCTCCTCTACTCAGCATTCCTGCCTGCCGCGGCTTCCTGTGCCGTTCTTTCGACCCATGACCTTCCCCGTATCCGCTATAACACTGATGACGATACACTCTGGCGCAACGTGTCATGGACTTGTTTCTGGGAGAAGCCCATCTGGGTCCTTCCAGTCCATCGTTCGTTCCCCGTGGGACATTGGGTTCTTTGCGCAATTTATTTTCCTTCTAGGCGGCTGTTGTTATTTGACAGCCTGGCTGAACAGCAGCCCTGGAGGAAGGATATTAAGGTCAGCCACCTTGGCTAACTAGTTCACACTAACTCGTGCGCAGGATATTTTGCAACTCATTTCTCGTCTCTCTAGCATCGCGACTTGGAGACTGGGAACTAGCCGTTGAGATCAGGGTGATTGGGTGGCCCAGCCCGTATTGGTAGGGTTTGAGAAATAACGTTGTACTTACAGTTTGCTAATTGCCATTACAGTTAGAACCACGGCAAACCAATGGACACGACTGTGGTGTGTGGGTCTTGGCGCAGTTGGCTGCTATTCTGAGGGGCTATGAAGTCACTTCCATCGAAGAGGACGACATTGATCATTTTAGGCGCTTCCTCCGAGTTCTCATTCATCGCACTGTAGAACCAGCTTAACTACATCTATGTTTGTTTGCATTGCTACATATATCTATAAAATGGTGTGGACATGACATCCAGCGTCATGTGTGTCGCTCTGCTGCATGGTACCGGAAGGTCATTTCATCAATATAGTGAGTGTCCGACCCCTCCCGGCGTCTTATTGATGCCATGGATGTGACGTCATGGTGCTCTGTTGCAGTGGACCGGAAGGTCGTTTCATCAACATGCTGAGTGAATGCAATAACAGAGAGAAGCTGGGGGGGTACCACTACAGCAAGGTAGTGCCATAACGCCGGACATTACGCCCATATTGATACCAGTAAGACACGATCCCTGTAATCTCATCTGTACTCCTACCTACCATGTCTCCTATTGCCCGGCCTATTGCATGCCACTCCTCTAATCACACAGACTTTCCCTTGCTCCGAGACTCGTATGCTGCTGCCTCGGCGCGCTCGGGGGCATCATGCATGCCCATTGCCCATACTACCTTTCTGTGGCGGATGTCGCACGTGTTAAACAAGGTGGTTGCCGTCTGCGACGATGCTATTCTCTACTGTTACACTGGCCACCATCATGATACATCTTCTGCGTGCTGCCTGCCTTTTCGTCCTTTCTTTCTCATCGATTTTCATTTCTCCTGCCCACTAGAAGGCACTGCACACGAGGGCACGGACCCTGCAGATCGGCGCTTGCGCATCAGAGGTGATACAGAGTGGAACATGAGGGAAACCTATCAAACTCGGCTTATAATATAGTACTGTTACTTCTGGAAAAGTTTACTTACCTTCTGTCACTACTGTTTTTGTATGTACCTGTCACCTGCACATATGATGAAGAATATGCGATTGCTCCCACCGCAACCACATCCACACGCACTTTATCAGAGATCCAACGCTACGCTCTAGTGCCCTATTTCAGGTCACACCAGTCCTTTCCCTCAATACTTGGTCACTAATAGATTATGAAGGTCGACATGAACCCCCCTCTGCATCTCCAATCGCCTCCGATCGATAGTGGCACAGTAGATGGACATTCTCGGGAGGGAACACCACCTCCTTCCTCAACCCTATCGAGTACCCCTATTAAAAAGGCCAGGCCCACGGAGAGGCTCTTCTCGACGTATACTTGGTATCGTCACCCTACGGTGCATAACATTGGCCATAGCATGATAAGTTCCGTGGTCGGTCCAATGCCCGTCAAAAACTTTCTCGAAGACTTTCTTCCCTTATCACGCATTCCCGACTACTCTTCAACAGCACATGAGTTCCAAGAGCGCGATTCTTTCAATGCGGTGGTTGACGCCCCGAATGAGTTGGGCATGTACCGGCCATTTGTAAGTAGTGTATCTGGTTAATGTGTCTCCTTATCTATCATTACTCATTTGTGACGCAAAGATCGATAGTATAAGTTCCTTTGCCCCCCAGTTGCACTTCGTTGACTCCCATTCTCGAGGAGACAAGAGGACCGGGTTTACATTCGAGATCAAGCCGGATATTTCTGTCTATCACAACACCCTTGGCGGCGCCATTCCTGCAGGCTGTGATTCCTCCCTGCTCGACATGCACATCGAGTTCAAGATGTACAATTTTGAGAATCCGTTCACCTGCCCGCCCTCCAATAATCGGGACCAAGTCGCATTCATTGGACGTACAGATAACCAGCAGGATACATTAGGGCAAATCGGGACCTATGCTGCAGCGCAGCTCATCTCTCAATTTCGTACACACTGCTTTTCTTTGTTTATATTGCATGACACCGCCCGCATAATTCGATGGGACAGGGAAGGAGCCGTCGTCACCGAACCCATTCCATATAACACCAACTCAGGCCTGGTCGAATTCTTCTCTCGATATTCGCAAGCCCCACCCGAACTGCGCGGCATCGACACTACGATATCAATCGCTCCTTCAGATGAAGCCACACGTGCAAGAAAGGCATTGGGTTTGTCTGGAAACCCCCCCATGTTCAAGACCACTATCCCAGGAAACAGAGATGGCCCTTCTTTGATGGTTATCTTCCCCCGGCCCAAAGGTCGGCCTTCAAGTCCTGCCTGCCGTGGGACACGCACCTGTCGTACATACGACCTCTTAGGGGACCGCGTGGTGTACTTGAAGGAATCTTGGCGTGTCGATGCTACTGATATCGTTTCAGAAGGTGAGATCTACGCCGATCTCAATGCAAAGGGTGTCTCCCATGTCCCGATCTGTCTGGCTAGTGGCGATGTGCCGTGTTGGTCTCAGCAAAAGACGCAAACGTTCCACTGTTCACGGTTGGCCTGGGCTTGTAAACAAGGCCTGGTGATCATACATCATAGCCATTACTTCCTTGTCATAGACATTGTTGGAGATGCCTTGACGGATTTTTCTAGCTCTCGGCAACTGGTACAAGCGATGCACGATGCCCTTATTGGTGAGTTCTTCCATCCTAATGACCGTGTAAACTCATAGCTGCCAATCCATAGCTCATAAAGAGGCATATGAAGTGGGTTACCTTCATCGGGACGTTAGCTCCGGGAATATCATCATCGCATTTGGCGGTGGATATTTGATTGACTGGGACTTGGCGAAACCCACCAAGATAGAAACACCTCGTCATGTTACATGCACAGTATGTCGTACTGTTGTCTTGTGCTTGCCTTCTGATGAATCTTGGCAGGGCACTTGGCAATTCATGTCAGCACGCCTTATCCAAAATCGGAGCACCATCCACACATTTCGGGATGACCTAGAGTCCTCCTTTTGGGTGCTACTCTGGACAGCCCTTATGTATTCCGAAACATCCCTATCTATCGAGGAGCACAGTAACTTCATTCGGGACACCTTCGAGTCAGCGGGGGAGCAGAAACGGGGTGTTCTCGCGTTCCAGACTATATTTAGGTGCAACACCCCGAAGTCTTCCGCCCTCTTTCCCAACACGCCCTCATTATTTCAGTTGCTGAAGGATCTGGCGGACCTGTTTGGCCATGTCTACTACAAACCCAGTCCGGAAGAATGGGGTCTCATACCTTCCTCTCTGGACGATCTCTCACAAAGGGAGAAAAAGCTTTTGCAGGCTTTAGCGGTATACAGTCATAAGCAGTCCTTGGACAGATTGGGAGATCACACTTACACTATCGAATGTTTTGCCAACCACCTCAAATCAGGGACTTGGCCTGAGCAGGATGCAGCTGTAGCGCAAGAATTAACCAAGGTTAACTGTTGGGGCGAGGAAGGGACGAGCAATGTGGTCCTTAAATCAAAACATATATTGGAGCTGGTGTTGGAGGAGGAGTCGAAGAGTTGTAAAAAAGTAAAGGGACCTAGAGGGGAGAGTTTAGAAGAATGACATCAAGGTCAGACATCTTTGTAAGTTAGTTATGTACTGACGCATGCACCAGATACCACCAAGCAGCTTATTCGTCGTCTCTCTTACAGTCACGAGCTGGGCACCAGCCATCGAGTCCAGATGTCTCTGCCGTCCTCCAGAGGATCCGCTCTCACGGCTTGACATGGCGTCCATTTCCCATTCTATTCGGCTCATGCTGACACGACTTACATACACTTGCATACATCATTCGGAGTTGTTGCATGCTACTATTAATTCTCTCATGTCATGATACCTCAATACTGTGAGATTCGACTGCATCGTGATGCATGATCACCGGATCTGAATGAACATGGTATGTACAATGGTAGCCATTACATCAAAAGGCAATCTAAATGAAATGAAAGGGTGGAGTTAAATAGTCATTGTCCATCTCTATGCAGATGAGATGTAATATCTGGATCAGCACTAACCAGAGCCTTTGGCGTCCTTTTGCAGATCCCCTTGACAATAATGGGCTTAATTCACGCCTCCTGCCATTCAAGGTTAGGATCATCACAAATCAATATCACCAGCTGCTCACCACACCGCACTCACTCCCTGCGGATCTCTCATTTCATTTCGCCTCCCAATTTTTTACCATGTAATCAGTGCAGCCTTGCGTTGATGGATGGTAACCATATAGTCTCCATCTTAGCATTTACATCCTCGGGCTGCATGGCCTTGTCAGTACAGGAACCCTCTCAGATAGCACGCGGACCTTACCTGTACACCCACAGGAAGCTGAATAGTTTGCGAACAGCATACCCTCCTTCCTCTCGAGACTCCGTCTTATCAAACTCCCCAGAAACCGTCAGACGACCCTGGTGGACTTCAATAGAGACATCGTGCGACTTCAGCCCCGGCAACTCAAAGGTTGCAGTGATGGTGTTCGCTTCATTGTTTTCATGGAGGTCCATTCAAAATGAAGGAAGAGTACCCGCTGGGCATCAATGACGGCCCCGTTGACACACTTCAGGATGATGGTATAGTTGCGCACTGACTAAAGTTGACTCACTGTCTGAGACTGTCTGAAGGCCAAGACATGTGACGAATACGCAATCGCGTCTCCATCACGAATGACCGTTGATGTGAAACTTTCGAGTTGGGTTGGTTTGCAAGTGTTCGAAGATCTCAATTCGGTGAGGGAATGGACGGGTTCGTGCCGTGGAACATGCCAATTGAGGCCCTGTTGAGCGTGTGTCGAAGCTGGATCGGTCGAGATCGCGGGGTGGGTAATACCTACCAGGCAAAGATGTCAAACGCAAAACAAGAGGTGACCGTGACAGTTGAGGAGATGATGGGGATGGTAGTACAGCAAGAAACCGCAGGGGCGAGTCAATGAAGCTAAGCTGGCTGCAGAGGGCCAGTCCATGTGTCAAGATCAGCAATTACGAAGTGGCAACTTACCTATGCTGCCGCCAAGGTCGTCCACCAGACTCGCGAATCACCTACACGAGGTCTGTGGATGTAGGCATCAATGCGGTAGAATCCGATTCGAAGGTGCCAAGGGAATGGAAGAGGCTCGAAGGCGAGACCACTCACCGGATATCCGTAGTTTAGAGGTTTGTCTGTGCTAGTATGGATGACGGAGAGAGCTAGACTTGTCAGTGGCTACATAATAAAATCACTTGTCCAAAAAAAAAAAAAGTTTAAAGGACCCGACTGCTTACGATATGGCGATCACGTGAGGACCACGCTGCTACCTGCTGGCAGCTCGCCTGTTACAGCGAGCAGGCGGTGTTGTCCTTCCTCCCAATGCTCACCGACATCCATCGTAATTGCACTCAAATCCACTGAGATGTTGCATCGTCCCCGTCCCGTTCCTCTCCTTTCAATGTTCGTGACAGGACTGCGATGGTGCATACTAGTATATAGCTCCACTGTCTCCTGCTTATTCATTATCCTTGCCTGCCTTCCAGAGCCTCATCAATATCAATGAACCCCCGTATTCCTTGGCAACGTGTTCTTATTGATGCCAATCCCACCATAGTGCGTATGCTTCGCCCTTCGGCCCAGTCTCGCACAGTAACTCACCGACCATCCTCCTTCAGTGCTGTATACGACGCTGTATACGAGCCTCTCCCAAGCCTCATATGTAGTTCTCGTCTCACTGGTCTGTTGTTTGCTCGGGCTCCCGCTCCCACCCTCTCCCAATTAATCACCTCAACATCGAATCTTTGTATTAACGCCCATTAAGTATCTTCTTCTTGATATATAGGGCAACTTGGTCTTTGGGTGGAAATGGTTGGCTTCACCGTCACCATCAATATCATCCCTCCCGCTCAAGGTAGGGACTGGTTCTAACTTTAATCAAGATCAACACATCTTATTCTCCCCAGCTTCGACGCCCGGTCTGTGGCCGCCTTGTGCATCTACTGATGGCACGTCTGCGGTAACGCTCATATTATTTTGATTCATAACATCATATATAGCAACTTCGGCTTGGAGTGGAAGTGATTGAGTTCGCGATCCATCTTTACGCTCCTTCCGAGGTTAGTCCAGCATTCTTTGCATTAAAATATAAACATAATTCAATCAGAAAGTCGTTACCATCCACTCTGTTGATTTTCCAGGACGAACACCAATGTAAGTGCTTTAATCACTTTCTGGGGATTGACAGACTCAGATCACGCTCCCAACCAGACCGCTGAAAAGACAACAAGGTGTTTGGGTGGCTGCTCCCTCAGATGAGGTGCATTCGACCCAGGAGCTTCTGGAGGTCAGGCAAGGCTCCCAAGGACTGGGGAGACTAGAGGGAATAGGGAGAGTAGAGGTGTTCAGTCACTCCAGGACTGAGATCAAACATATACACAGGAAAGAGGGAGATTGCTTAGTAAGCTAATACATGCCTACATAAGCTAAGGTAGGAGAGTCCAGTATCAGTACTACTATCAGCAACACTACACACCTAGAGACAGAACAGTCTCTACACCGCTCAGCAGCCCAACATGTCCGACTTAGATGCAAGTTTTGTCGAAATACAAGTGGGTGGGGGCCGTCCAGATGCAACCGCGCCACCTGCCCTGACACCCACTCGCCTTCACACCTCCATTAAAGCCACGGACCGTGATGGCGGGCTCATATCCAAAGCGCGAATTCGTCGCACTCACCAGTCTGCGCCGCCTAAGGAACCCGAGATTGGATGCGCCTCTGAACTATTTCAACCCACAGATGATACTGTGTTGATTGATTTTTTGCAGACGCCTTCGAGAAAAAATTCCGTAGCCTCTTGTATGGTCGGCTGTCTCCAGTCGCCATTCTCATTTGCTGACCATATACATTTCACTAGGCTCTCAAGGGTCACCAACGCCCAAGGGAAAGGTCTCCGAGCCACCTCGCAGCGGTGGCGAGGCTCCCACTATTTCAACCGCTAGTGGAGGTGGTAGGTGATTTGACGTTCTCCATTCTGAAGGATCCTAATCTTCGGAGTCTCGTTAGAGGTCTTGCCTACCACCGGAGGAGCCTCGCGAGAGCCTTTGGGCGAGTTAGAGGTCCTGACGACCAACCGTTTACCCTCGCATGAGCCTTCCTCTGAACCTCCCGAGCGCCCCAATGAGGTATGCACGTCTATCATTACTTCAATGTCGTGAATTGACTCATCTGGCGAAGGGATCAAATGTTTCATGTGTGGACAACCTGTCTTCCACGCCACCTAACCCTGAGGTTGCAACGTCTAAAGTAGTATCAGATAATGCCAATCCAGGGTCACCACCTAGTGCAGCGCTGGCTCCAATTCTGGAGGCATGTTATTCCACCTAGTGATGCATCTTAACTTACTAACTCACTCCTGTATTGGTAGCCTCTGTATACCCCGTCTGTAGATGCAGCTGCCTTGCCCCTCAGTGAAGATAGTCACATTGGTTTAGATGGGAGCGGGGACAGTCCATTCGCGGTTGGAAGACCATCCGACGCCATTCTAGACATCGTCCAGGAGGGACTTGACCATATCACTGCATATCTTACCGACCTCGCGGTCCGTTCTGGCCAACCACCTCAACAACTAATTGATCGTTTCGTGAAGCAATATGCACGTTTGAACTCAGCAAATGATTGGAACAAGTATTCCAAGTATTTTGCACAGAACACTCAGGCTGAACTAAATCGCCTCGGGACGACTGGAGCGCAAGCTGGCACTATTGATACTAAATGTAAGGGCACGGTATCAGGTGATATATCATTCTATACTGATCATACCGCAGCGGTCGCAGTCCGCAAACAGTGCTACGAGCTGTTCAAGAAGGCCTACCCTGAAACTTGGCAAAAAATACTTACAAAGTTCGAGGAGAGTACACAGTACACTGAAGCTGGGAAAACAGTTGGCCAACGCCAACAAATGTTCCATAAATCTGCAAAGAGATTGACCTTGTCGGTGAGTCCTTATGCAACAGTGTAGTGAGTATACCTTACCCTTACTCCAGTTTGCTGCTCTGTCCAAAACCCACGGCATCGAAGCAGCGTTTGTAATGGCAGGAAGTATTGTCAACCAAGATGCCTCGCTGGGGTATTCATATACCACGCCCGGTGCAGAGGATGTATGTACTTAATTCATATGCTTACAATTAACTGATACAACTGTGCACATGTAGTTTTTCATGGAGCGTTGTCGTGCTAACACGGATGCCATAATCGGTCACTTCAAAGCACACATATAGTATGCTCTACCATCCACGTCTGTTTCACGTTCTCATGTTGTCGTGGTCTTGTCAGCAACCGGTCGTCTCTGGCGTGTGTTACAGATTCGTTTGACCAAGACAAATTGGACATTAAGGGTAAAGCGAAGGAACACAATGATGTGGGACCTGATGTTGTCGACCTCACATTTGATAGCGGCGACCATGCTCTGGATAATGCGAGTGATGAGCGAGAGGACCACAAGCTTGTTAAGAAGCTTCTCACTTCACAGATCGGTTTGTTATATTACTCGAAGCTGACAACATGATTCTGATGAGGTCCCAGAGGGTCATGGTCATACGTGGGCCTCGGGGAAGCTGTTTCCTTGGAAGCAGCTTCCCCAAAAGCTGGGTCAGCATGCACTTGTCTGCATGCATTGGCCAGATGCGGTGTTGTTCCCTGGACAAGAGCGTGCTTCGCGTAGCAAACCTAAGGGTGTATCGGACCTGACCATTTTGGAATCTGCACAGGTAATTGCTGCACTCCGTGACACCGGCCCTTACAGGCTACATTTCAAGTCTATGCCACACAAGAAGAGTGAGTATTGATGGTGTGCCTGTGGCTATAAATGCTAATCTATGACTAGTGGACCTCCTTGCATCCAAAATTCCTGTCATTCATGGCGCCCCACCATTATCTGATTCAAATTCATCGAGGGGGAAAAGAGTCTTCTTCAATGGCAAAGTAGATTACGAAGGGCCAGCGCGCCTACCTAATACAGCCAAGACGCGGATTAGGAAGCAGGTGGGAGGTGGGAAGCCTCCTGCATCGAGGACAGACCCTGACAGTGACATTGACGATCTTTTTGACCTGTCGCCTTCGCCTGCCCCAGTGCAACTCCGTTCTACGAAGCAGAAAGGAGTGAAAGGATCCGTAGCTGATGTAGCCGAAGATACAGACTCACCATCACCAATTAGACTGCCAAAAGCCACCCTCAAGCGAAAGAAGGTAGAGGTTGTTGTGACTAAAAAGGCAGGTAAGGCAACAACGGGAGGACCCAGTGTCATTACCATCCAGGACTCCTCTGATTCTGGCGACCACATACTGGAAGAAACAAATGCCGGTGACAAAAATGGGAAAATCATCGGCAGCAGCTCCGCCGCTGGTCTTGCGGAGGAGCAAGCTCCATATACACGCAAGCGCAAGGCAGATGGTCAGGACTCATCGCGTGCTGTGAAAAGAGTAGCATCGTCAGTGGATAGGGGCACCAGACAACTATCCAAGGGCGCGCAAGGATCCTCACAGACCAGAAGAGCTAGGTTTCGAATTAACTCGCCACTTGACACTGACTCTTCTGGTGACGATGAGCCAAAAACCAACAATGCCAAGGGTCATGAATCCCGAATGTCCGGAACTGTCGGACGTGTCCAGGATCCTAGGTCTTCCACACGGGCAGCTGTACATCTATCCAAGGTGCCACGAACCTCTGTAGAATCTCATGTTGATGCGTGTAGGTCGTCACACATAAAATCCGAGTTTGTCCACTCAGTGTACCCTCTGTAGCGATGCAACTACCGCACCCTCCTCAGTTATTTAAGGTGCCACGAGCCTCTGAAGAACCTCGTGTCGACGCGCGTAAGTTGTCACACATAAGATCCGAGTTTGTTTGCTCAAGCGGACCCTCTGTAGTGACGCTACCGCACCCCCCTCAATTATCGGAGGTGCCACGAGCCTCCGAAGAGCCTTGTATCGACGCGCGTAAGTCAGCACGCATTAAATCCGAGTTTGTCTGCTCAGTGGGCCCTCTGCAGCGACGCCACTAGCCCACCCTCCACATTTATCTCAGATGCCACGAGCCTCTGAAGAAGGTCGTCTCGACCCGCGTAAGTTGTTACGCATAAAATTCGAATCTGTCAGCTCAGTGGACCCTCCACAGCGACGCAAGTCTCGCGCCCTCCATCCGTGCCCCCTCAAGAGGTCACAGCGAGCCTAACCCTTGAGGTGTCTTGTCACACGAAAGGTGAGTCATCACTATTGATAAATAAGCATCCACCCAATGTACCTCTCTGTTAGAGACACCATGCGACTCAGCCCAACCTGATGTGAATAAAAAACAGCCCCAAAGTGATGAACGTAGGTCGCTGCCTGTGTCAACTTCAGTATGCTAACCTATACGTCATAGAAATGCAATATCTGCACCATCGGAATGAGTCTGACTGTGCATCCAGTGAACGCCTACCCCTGGATGGCCCACATCCCGCAGACGGTAAGTCGCCACTAGTATGCACAAAATCAACAACCTAATGTACTGTGTTGTAGACATGGAATGCGACCCAGCGCCGTGTGAGATGGATGAGGAACAACCTCAAGGCGACAAACGTACGTTGACCACGGTACAAGGCTCTCAGCATGCACAGCCCGAAGTCGCCATCATTCAGTCCGCACCCACAGACGGTGCAGTTGGTCTTGGAAGGTCACTTAACAACCCTGTACCATGTAAGCCATGGCACCATACTTATCATTCCCGATCGATTGATTCCTAACGTTACGCCCCGGTAGTTCTACTCCCGCGAGATTCTTATGACAGCCGACCAAAGCCGCGTCCGGTAGTGCGGGGCACAGGACAAAAGAGTGATCCAGATACGGCTTTTAACCTACGCCGAAGGATATATCCAGATCCTTATGCATCCACGGTGGACCAGAACGACTCTATTTCTCCAGCCTCTTGCAGGCTTTTAGCTGCCGAAGAAGGTCACATCGGCGTTCGCTCGGGACCTATAGAGCCTGGCCAGGATCCCCTAGTGGGTAACCCCCCAGGAGCACGCCCACCAGGCCATCCAGCTCTCCCCCGCCACCACTACGAAATGCCAGATAGAGAGGCTTACCTACACGACAATGCTGCACACCTAGGCACCCGCGAGCCACTCCCAGATCCAGTATACCATAGCAATAGTGGGTTCCACTACGACGGAGTACCATACCATCTTGGCATGAATACTGGGTGGTATGACCCTTCGGGCAGAGGCCCAGAAGTCCAGTATGGCCGCTATCGCCCACAGTTCCTCCTTCCGCCTCCGTTCGCTTCACGTCCTTATATGACCATGTATGCTGATAACACAACAATCCATCGGCAACATGAAACAATGGGACGCGGTCACTACACCAATCCCCAGCTTCCCCTCCGCAGCCAACACATTGCTGGATATGCCGAACCCAGTGGTGGTCACGAGTCAGTTCCAGGAGGCTACCGAGAGGCGCCGTGCTACCGCGCAATGTCTCCTGGCACTGCGGTTCCCCCAAGCGTTGAAGGAGGCACCAAACACTCTGCAGATATCCCTGGCACCCATGCAGACGACACTGCCCAACCATCCGAGCCCCTTGTCCATGAAGCTGCAGATAAGTGAGATATAATTGTTGCCATGGTAGTTACTA
>Ga0307516_10004743_pt1 | contig 16607 bp, 20 predicted proteins | sample 19_EM_MG_FD_203310 | JGI IMG/M metagenome (GOLD analysis project Ga0307516, IMG submission 203310) | Populus trichocarpa ectomycorrhiza microbial communities from riparian zone in the Pacific Northwest, United States - 19_EM | ecosystem: Host-associated > Plants > Roots > Unclassified | place...
CTGAGCCTGGCTCACCCCACATCGAATTCGACCCCGGGGTCAGATGGCCAGAAATCAACCAGGTAAACGCAACCACCCCAAACCATCCGACCGACGACGGGTTAACGCTTCTATCGTAGATGCTCGTCCGTAAGCGAAGATTCGACATCGAGAAGCTACCGCGCCTCCCAATGGAGGTGTGGCTCCTCATACTACAACTGGCCACCGAAGTCCCATTCGCGTTCCTCCAGAGGGTCGAATCTCCCTTCGATTTACCTCCTCGTCCAACCCCAAAAGAGATGACGGTAGAACTCTCCCGTTCGCTGTTCACAAAACGCTACATTGTTCTCGTATGCAAGGCGTGGAACGAGATTGCGACCCCGTTGCTGTACGGTGTGGTTCTTCTCCGTAGCGGGCGCGGAGTCTCCGCTGCTTGGGACACATTCTGCGATCCTGAGCGGAGCGATACGAGCGCTCGCCTCGGTCAATACGTCAAGCGGATCGACCTCGCGATGAGGGACTCCCAAACTCACCACGCGCCATCCGCGCAAGTGGTCGAACGAGACAGGATCGCAGATATACTCCACTGTCTCCCAAATGTTTCGATCTTCACCATGCACACGAGGGTGCGCGACGGGGACTCGACCTGTATCGCCGACGCTTTGGCGGATACTTCTGCGAGTACCCTCCAGACCATCGAGTGGACAGGGCGGCATACGTTCGGCCACATGTGCCTCTCGGGAACCTCGTGGACGAGGCTCGTATCTTCCTGCCCGAACCTCAAGTCGTTGGACGGACCGGCGTGTAGGATATTCTCGACAGAGCTTCATCCAGCCGCACAGCTTAGCCACCTCTCAGTAACCCACGACGACAGAGGAGTCGAAGACGTCCCACCCGAGCATCCCATCCCCTTACATATCCGCTACAATTCCACCAACTGGGACGTCACCCATTCCAACATTCGGGCGTACTGTCTTCAGGCGATAAGCCTGGACATACACTTCTGGGACCAATGTACCCTTCAAGAACTCCTCGCTCGATGTCCAAGACTTTCCCAACTCGTCCTTCGATTTTCAACCTGGAACGCCATACCTTACGATATCGCGCTCGATTCTTCGATAACCCACCTGGGTCTGTTTATCAATCAGAAACAACCACCGGCTCTGTCTGCGGTTGGGGCCCTTGGGGCTTTGGGCAGCTGGGGCCTCCCGGGAGTGAAGACGTTACGGTTGATGAACAGGCATCCGTTTCTGGAAAGGGAGGGTCCGAAGAAGTTACAGGAGGCCTTGCAGAGACTCCGGGGAGCAGGTCGTGTGCTGGAAAATTGGGAAGGAAGGCTTTTGAACTAGGGATGGCCAGACATTATGGTGGAAACCTCTTTCGTGGTCGTATCGTCGTAATCATACCTACCTCACACGTCGGTGAACGAATTATGATAAAGAGGATGAGATATCGATGGTAAGATATGATACAGTCGTGTATGACCGTGAAAAAGTCCCAACGGATGTGGGAGACAGAAACATGTCATCGATCAAACATCCACACGGATCCTCTGGAGGACTGGGATAATCCGATCCCATTCGTCCATCGCCTGTGCGCCCGCGTTAGTTCGGGCTATGAGCTCACCCAAGAAAACAACGCACCGCCTTATAGAACTCAATCTGAGTGTTCGCCAGGTTGCCCAACATCTCCTTCATCTCGGCTTCTTTCCCGTACTGGAAGATCGTCTGCTCCCGTAGTGCTTCCTCGCTGAACGCATCGGAAGTCTCGTGAGCAGTCGTCACCGCGTCTTGCAGCTATCGTCACAGCGTGAGCATACCGCCTCTGCTTCCGGTATTCGAAGACAAACCTCTTTGATCCGTCCATCCAACTTACGCATCTTCTCAACTCGACTACGATCATCGTCCGCACCCCTTAAGGCCTCCACCTTCTCACGAAGGTAGGATCCAATACCCAACCCCCCTGTGCTGCCCGTGTGCCCAGAGATCACGGCCGAGAGTCGATCCCGCTCATTTGTAGCGTTGGACAAATAATCGGTCAGCTCCTCGAAATCCATCTGCTTCTGGTCGCGTAACTTGAGGACGGCTCGATTGGCGTGCGAATAAATGAGAAGGGAATGGAGGTGCGTCAAGAATGGGTCCGTCCCATTGTGCGTCTGTGGGTGTTTCGTAAGCGGTGGGGCATCAGGGCCTTCCCGGAACACCTACGACGTGTCGTAGCATAGAAGAAAATTCCAGAAGGGTATTCGAAAAGTGGTTCAATTGGTCCGTGATGCCAGACTCGAGAAATCCTAAACCCTGCACGGCCACCGCCAAGTCGTGATAGTCGCCGGTAAGGTCTTCACCGACGTCGGTCCCATCATCTCATCAGGCCTCAGGATCATGAAGAGAAATGGCTTGGACGAGGGAGGTCCCACTCACCGTTGGACCGACTGCGTATCCTGTTCCACAGCCTCTCAGTAACATTCAACCCTTCTTCGAACTTGTCGACGCTCTCCCGCATGGCAAGGAACCGCTCGTCTGGTTTTCGCACTTTAGAGAACGCGTTCAGGAGTGTGTCAGAGAGATTGTCGATCAACCCGTTGTTCTGGTCTGGACCCGGCGGATGGGCGACATGTTGGTGCATGTGCACATGCTGAGGGGTTCCCGGTAAGGACAGGTGATGTAAGGGTAAGATTGGCATACCCATTCGGAAGATTCAAAGAACGCCCTTAGGAGTGTACTCCGTTGCAGTGTGGGATGTCGTGATAGCCGTTGTAGGAACCGGTGAAGCCTGATCTAGATGAGCATGTGAACTTGAACAGGGGATCCGACACGCACTCGAGGCGACGCTTCTCCATGAACTCCGGGCTAAACCTATCTCCCGTCACATATTCTGCAGATGATGAGCGTATGTTAAGATTCACGAACAACTTTCGTACCGAGTCGATGTTTGTCCGGGAGAGGTGGGACGACGCACGCGGGGAAGTCGACTTTGAGGTGGTTCCGGAGGAAAACAAAGTCTTGAAAGCGTCTTCGGGACGAGGGGTTTGGCGTGGAGAATATAGGGAGGTTGGTCTGTGCAGTTGGCTCAACACCGTCGAAATCTCGAGGAATACGGGGCGACAAACGCACCTTTGCAGAAACCAGATAGGAGACGTATGCATCCTTTGTTTCAGCGAGTTCCTTGACTGGGTCCTTGACCGAGGTGATTAGATATCCCTCCCACTTGGGATCGCCTGGACGAGGTTCTTCGGCGCTGTCGGATGTGCTCTGTCTGAAGCCAGGGCCAGATGGCGGAGGGTTGTAGGCCGCGCCGCCGCCGTTAGGAGTTTCCCAAGTCACGGAGTCGAACACGTCCTCGTTGTCGTCAAGCATGGTGGCTGTCGGTGACCGGTGACGCACAAAGCCACAACGATCATGTCCGCAACATACTCCCGCAGCGTCCTGCTGGCGGGATTGCTCGTGTCCCTCCCTCCCCTTGTTTTCTCCTACCAGATCCCAATTTCAGACAAAGATTATTCGCGCCAAATATGCTCAGGAATGTGGGCGGACTCCACGACGTACATCAACGGTATTCACAAACCGACCTGATCCCGAACCTACAACCGGTCTCCTAACTTCGTCGCATACAGTTACGTTCGGCAAGTCTTCGCACGGGCAGCTCGCAGCGGTCATATACGAGTGGTCCGACGTTGGTTATCTTGGCAAAGTCACCTCATACATTGATGACCTCCCAGTGAGTGTCAACCCCAGGCATACAGCGGCAGCTATTGACAACTCGTTGCTGAACGCCGAACCAGCAGAAGACATACATCTGTACAACAGATGCACTCCATTCCGGCTTCTGTGGCGAATCCCAGCTCGGCAGGTTCATAATCGACTTACCGTCGACCGTGTCTATCAACCAGACTAGCTTTTGGAATGCACGCGTCGGGTTCCGCGTAGGAGATAACGCCCCTTCTGGCGGCCGTACTTCAGACGAGGCAGTGTCCACTGGGGGGCTTTGGGATAACCCTGGCCCCGATGGAAATCCCACTCCTCCGCCGGACGAGAACGCCTCACCGTGGCGAAGAGCTGACCCAGATCCACTGAACCCCAGCCCATCTGGCATATTATGGTATCAAGAAACCATACATTACAATGTGCGAAAGACCGGGTATTACTGCGTTGGTACGTCGCTTTTCCATTACTATCACGTTCACGTTCACAAACGCCCCTCCCCAGCTCTTGTCCCAGTGACCATCCTATCTTCCGACACTGCGGGTAAAAGACAGGATTCGACCGATGTTCCCTTCCACCCCAAATACGACGGCACCGTTCTATTTAAAAACAAGTTCGATGGCCAGCTCCCGGCGACGGATTACCCCAAAGTAAACTTCTACCTCGCTATGCTCCTTGTGTACGTTGTCTTTGCGTCCGCTTGGGGCTTGTTGTGTTACCGGCACGTACAAGACCTGCTACCTATCCAGGTATGTGCACTATCAACCCCGGAATGCCATCCTGACCTGGGCACCCAGTACTACCTGTCCGGACTTGTCGGTTTCTTGGTGGTGGAAATGGTCACCAACCTGAGTACGTCTTCAGTCAATCTGATCTTAATCCGGGATTAAAGGGTCTACCAGCCTATTTTCGCTACCTAAACGCACACGGTAAAGGCACCGCTTCAACTGTATTCTTGATTGTTGGTAGGTCTTCCACCATGACTGAAGGCCCAGTCGGGGGCTGACTTCCTATAGTGGCGATTATGGACGCCGGGAGAAACGCGCTATCCTTCTTCATGCTTCTTGTGGTCTCTCTGGGCCTTAGCGTCGTCCGAGAATCCATCGGAACCAAAATGTTCAAGTGTCAGGCTTTGACGGGGGCTCATTTTGTCTTTGGAGGTAATCCCTCTTTCGCACCCGCTGTTATATCTGGTTTAATCGTTGAAAACTGCCAGTTTTGTACGCTGTTGGAATCGTTGAGCTCGAACTCGAGTCGACTACGGCCGTGATACTGTTGTTGTTCGTGGTCCCTCTCGCGTTCACGCTTTCCGGTTTCTTGCTCTGGATCATGTTCGCGTTGAACACCACGATGGCACACCTTAAACAGCGCAAGCAACGTTACAAGCTGGGAATGTTTACCAAGCTATACCGAATTCTTCTTGGCGCAGTGGCAGTCATTGCGATTTTCTTTGTGGTCTCGACGATGTCATTCTCCGCGCGATTCGCGGAAGGTAAGGCGTCATCATCTCTTTGGATGTTTCGGTCCGCTGATGGTGCCTCCAGACTACGCCGCCAACACATGGAAGGTACGTTGGTGGCTGTTGGATGGTTGGCTCGCTCTGTTATACTTCGTCGCGTTCGTGTCAATTGCCTATCTCTGGCGACCATCTGCGAACAACAGAAGATATGTCATTTTCCTCTACGTTACCCCTCCCCACACTAACCATTCGTTCTGATATCCACGCTTGCGATGTCGGACGAGCTGGCCCAAGATGAAGAGGATGCAGAAGATTACGATCTCGAGGCACTGGAAAACCGAACCAACACCAGGATGATGGACGACGACGATGACGACGAAACCCTCGTCGGTAGTCGCCGTGGCGGGCCGCCCTCACTCGCAGAAGAGGCGGTAGTCTTCGAGATTGGAGACGAGGATGATCACGGGAGCGACGAGGAGGATAACCACACAAAGCGGAAACACGGCCGTCAATCCTCTGGTGGCGGAACCCACCGTGAACGAGAGGGCTTGATGGAGAGGAATAGAGATGATTAGTGAACCGACAGTACTAGTATTATTTTACTAGGGCAGTAATATGTAACAAGTGATGGGTGGTGCAACTGTCCTGACACTCTTCCTTTCTTCCCCCGGCTCCTCGCTCTAATCCCTAATGCGGCCTGTTGATACTGTAAATAGTCGAGCGGCGATGTTCATACTCTGCAATTCCTGGATACCGATCAGTCAGTGCTGGGTTCTAGCATGGGTGAGCGGATGGATCTCGAACCTGGAAGAGAAGTTTGGCAGCATAAGGAATATAGAGCTGGGAAATCGCGGTCTTGTTTTTGCAGGCGCGACACTCGAACGTTTGTTTTTTCTACGGTGAAGTCAGCGAGGAGCTTTCCAGCGGTTGGGATGAAGGCAACGTACCAGATTGGCGATGGCCGTCAGACCACAACTGCAAAGGGGTGAAAAAGTCAGGGAGGAAGGGTGAACCGTTTAAGGGTCCACGCACATATCACAAACATGCAGCCTATAGGCATCGCTTGCCTCGAACAAACGCTCTTTTAAGAAAGCAGCAACTCCGTGCGAAATCATACAATCGCGCTCCATCTCTCCGAACCGCAGACCACCATCTCGACTCCTACCTTCCACAGGCTGCCTCGTCAAAATCTGCACGGGCCCACGAGCGCGAGAGTGAATCTTATCGTCTACCATGTGCTTCAACCGCTGGTAGTAAGTAGGCCCGAGGTAGATCTGCGCCTGTAGTTTCTTGCCAGTGTGACCGTGGTACATGACCTCCAGACCACGCGACTGGTAACCCTTGTTGCGGAGGTACGTCGAGACAGCTTCAACGGTAAGATCGGTGAACGGGGTGGCATCCCCTTCGTTTCCGATGAGCGTGGCAACTTTTGACAGTAGACACTCGACCAAGTGACCGATTGTCATACGAGAGGGGATAGCGTGCGGGTTGATGACGATATCGGGAGTAATACCTTCCGCCGTGAAGGGCATATCCTCCTGACGATACGTGATACCGATGGTTCCCTTCTGTCCATGACGAGAAGCGAACTTGTCGCCGATCTGGGGAACACGGGTGGACCGGACCCGGACTTTGACGAACTTCTGTCCTTCAGAATTGGTCGTAATCAACACCTGGTCGACGATACCGCTTTCCGTGCTCTTCAAAGGAGTCGAGACGTCGCGGCGGGTGTGCATACGAGTACGCTGACCGAGTTCCTCGCTGTCCGGAGGGATGGGAGCGGTTTTGCCGATGATGATGTCCTCGCCGACCACGCCAGTACCAGGGGCGATCAACCCGTCGTCCTCCAGCTTATCGTAGGTTCCGTGCTTCATCCTCAGCGTTGTATCCTTCGAGGGTTTCTCGAATTCCTCCAGCTGCTGGATGCCGCTCTTCTTTTCGAGGTCCATGTAACTCCTGTAGTAGATACTCCTGAAGAGACCACGGTCAATAGAACTCTGGTTCATGATGACGGAGTCTTCCTGGTTGTAGCCACTGTAACACATGATGGCGACGATGGCGTTTTGACCGGCAGGGAGTTCACGGAATCGGAGGTATTCCATGGATCGAGTGGTGGCGAGAGGTTTTTGGGGGTAGTAGAGAATGTTTGCCATCGTGTCCATGCGGACCAAGAAGTTGGTGAGGTAAATTCCCATGGCTTGTTTACCCATGGCGGATTGGTAGGTATTACGGGGGGACTAGAAGTGACCATTAGACACGACCCCATCTAAGGTAGTGGATCTCCGTACCTGGTTGTGGTCAGGGAAGGGAATGATGCTTGCACAAACACCGAGAATCATACTGGGATGAATCTCACAGTGTGTCCAAGTGTGGGCTGTGGTGGGAGGACGCAGCCGAGCCGAAGGATCAAACTCGGCGTCAGGTTCCTGGGTCTCGCCGAGAGACGCCAACCTCGACCTCTCGAGTTCATCAGGGGTCATGCAGATCATAACGGTTTCCTCCTCCTCGGCGTCCAGTAACTCGATTATACCAGTTCTGATGAGCTCATCCCACTTGAACGACTCCCCGCGTTCATCTTCGCCTCGTACAAGCCACTCGATGTGCTTTTTCCGCAAAGCGAGCTGCTGGTTCTCGGCGATGAACAACGGCCGACAAACCCGTCCTGCATCTGTGTACAACCGCAACTCCCTCTCTCGAATATCCCGCACGACAGACACCTCAGGACTGATGTCGTCCTTCCTCCGTAACTTCTTGATCGTCTTCACCAAGTTAGCAGGGTCTCGGTGGACACCCATCCACACACCGTTGACGAATACCTTTGTGGCGGGTGTCGCTGAGTGAGCGTTCTCCTCCAATGATTCCAAACCCCACTCCTCCAGGAACTCGATAACTGGTGCAGACAGCGAACCGACGGAGATACACGACATTAGTGCCAAGTTCTTGACCAGACCGCAAGCCTGTCCTTCTGGCGTCTCTGCAGGACATACCATTCCCCAATGCGTATTGTGAAGCTGGCGGGGTTTGGCGATTTTACCCTCACGTCCGAGCGGGGTATTGCAACGTCTCAAATGGGAGAGGGTGGAAGCATACGTGTATCGGTTCAGCACCTGGGAGACACCAGCCTTTGAGGACATAGACTTTTTCTGGTCGCCCCAGTTACCAGTGGCCAAGGAATACTTGAGACCGTTAGTGATGGTATTGTGCTTGACAGCAAGAGTGAGGTTGAATTCCTTATGGGTTTCAACGCACTGGAGTGCGGGTTAGGTGCGTGCATCTTTTGAATACGAGGGGCCCACCTTTTGCAGATAGCGGTAGACGTCCTTTGTGAGTTTACGGAACAACATCCGGAACAAGTTGGCAAGTAAAGGCCCAGCAAGATCCAAACGCTTCTTTCCGAAGTGGTCACGGTCATCAAGTTCTCGACGTTCCATAGCGGCAAGCAACAGACGGTGGATCATGTAGCCAAAGAAGTAGGCCTTCTTGGACTCTGATCCCTCCGCCATGGAGACGTGGGGCAACATCTCCTTTTGTAGGATCTCTTGAGCATATCGGAGACGATGTTCGCGGTTGAGACCTGTGGTTGTACCACGATTGCCAATAAAGTCCAGAGCAACCTAGCGAGACCGAATAAGAGAGGGTTGAAATGGGGATGAAAGGAGGCCCACCTCCCGGTCTTGGATAACGAAACCATCGTCGATACAAGGCTTAAGCATCTCCAGCATCTGAATATCTTGCATATCGTAGCATATGTGTTCAAGGATGTCACGGTCTGAAATGACACCCAGCGCGCGGAAGACCACCCAAATAGGGATATCGACCTTAATGTACGGGATGGTGGCTTTCATGACGTTTCCCAGCTGGTTCATGTTAGCCATTTAGGCGATCTGAGGCTAACCTGGACGCTCACCGAACGCTCCTGCCCACGGTGGTAGAGCTTGACCTGGAACTGACTGATGGTCTTCCCCCCTTTCTCCACGGCACTACGAATCTCTGCCAAGAAGCTAATTGGGGAGGGTTGCGCCTTGGCGAAGACATAGACGTGGTTTGTAGCCATGCGCTCTTGGGCGATGAGGACCTTTTCTGAACCGTTGATGATAAAGTACCCTCCCGAATCGTAGGGGCATTCATTCAGGTCGTACAAGTCCTGGTCTCGGAGGTCGCGAAGAATACAGAAGGTTGATCGTAACATGATGGGGACCTGTAGTGTTCTTTGGTGGAACCGTACATTTCCTATGGTGTACTTCCGTACTGACCTTTCCTATCCAAACTTTCTTGCTGTCATCAGCGGTCTGCGCGGTCTCCTGTTCCCAAGCCATATCGCCAGTAGCACTGTTCGGGTCTACCTGCCCGACGAGAACGCGTTTCGTCATTTCGATGTAGAGCGGGGCGGAGTAGGTTAAATTCCGCAACCGAGCTTCCTGGGGGAAAACCGGTACGACAGAGCCATCCGCCTCTGTGATCGTAGGACGCGAGAGGTAGATCTGGCCGAATTTGAGCTCGTATCGTCGTGAAACATCACCTGCATGTCCAGTATGTTGGTCTGCGGCGTCAAGAATCAGGTCTGAGTTTTCATCCACGAGTTCTTGCATCGTGTTTTGGACGAATTCGTCGAAGGAGTCGAGCTGCTGACGGACGAGGCCCTTTGCATCGAAGAAACTCGAGATGATCGTCCAGCAATCCTCTTGTGTTATTTGCTCGTAGTCCTCGTCTCCCTCTTCGTCCCCCATTTCGTATCCAGTGTCGGCATAAGCATCCTCATCGTAGGAGTAAGGGTCTTGAATTGGAACGAGATAAAACGCGTCAGAAGACACATGAATATGAACAAAGACCAATACACGCCTTGGCTCATAAGGGCAATCTTAACCGGGGGATCCGACTACGATGTTGCAAAAACAATGGTATTTCTCTTCTTCCCTGCGCCAGAATCTACGCTGCAAATAGGACACAGAGGGCTGGAAGCTGGGGACGCGACGCTGGGACCGGCGGGGATGAGGGCCAGGCGCAACAGTCGTGCTGACTGTACTTCCTTTTCGGGACTGTTTGTGGATGTTGTCTATAGGCCTCTGACCTCACGTGATTTTCCCTGCCTTACCGAGCGCGAGTGACCACTCCCTCTGCTCCTGCTCCAATGTCGACCAAGTAGGTCTCCCCCGGATGGCACTCAGGTTCTCCCATCTGCCCCCGGGTCTCCGCCAACTGGCTCTGGGACAACACTCTTTTCACGCCCGCCGCGCCCACGGATGGTCCAGGAACACCTTTTTCTTCAAGCCACCATTGCCCGTACGAGGTCTCGGACGCAGGGCCCTTTGGCTCATCCCGGTCGCTGGCGGGGTCGCTCTGCTGCTCAAGCCGCAACCTCAGAGCGTACTCCCGCAGGTTCTCCGGGACGATGCTTTCATTCCCTGCAACCGGCAAACAACTCGTCCCCAGCCCATCATCTACTCCCCATACGAAGCAGACCGATCTCTGCTCAGTAGATTTGGAGCGTTTCTCCGGAGCACCATTCTGGAACCCCTCGTGACGGCTGGCAGATTCGCATACCTGTTCTGTATTTTCTTCCCCGTCGTTTTAGCGTCTCCCATGCTATTGGTCGGTAGCCCTGTCCCAGACCTGCAAGGGGATAGGTGGGGCGCCGTCTGGTGGTACGACCTACTTGTCTTACAAATGGAACGGGCGGGCCCCACGTTCACCAAGGTGCCTGACCAACTACGTTTCCGTGGACTAATCTTCTAAACTCTTGACGCTTCAGCTCGCCCAGTGGGCGGGGTCTCGGGTGGACCTCTTCCCGTCTTTGCTCTGCCAACGTCTGGGACGCCTTCACTCAGATGGAAAACCTCACCCCTTCTGGTACACCAAACGAGTTCTCGAGAAGGTGTTCAAGCGCCCCTTGGATCAGATATTTGAGCAAATTGATGAGACCCCGATAGGCACTGGGGCGATCGCTCAGGTGCGTTTCGCCGAAATGCTTCTATTACCTTGGCTGATATGTTTGTAGGTGTACAAAGCCACCCTGAAACAGGACGTCCTCCCTCCATCCTATCAGGATCCCAAACGGAAACAAAAATTCCATGCCGCTGCTCTTGCCCTTCCTCATCCCTCTTCCTCTGTTCCGACCGCTATGGTCGCAATGAAGGTTCTTCACCCCCATGTTGAGAAGACGATTAGCCGTGACCTCGCTATCATGAGTTTTTTCGCAGGGCTCATTACTCTCCTGCCCGGTATGGAATGGTTATCACTCAAGGAGGAGGTCGAAGTCTTTGGGCGGATGATGTACGAGCAGCTCGACCTCCGTAATGAGGCTGAGAACCTGGACCTCTTCGAGAAGAATTTCGCCCACAGGAAACTCCCCATCAGCTTCCCCAGAGCCCTTAAGACTTGGTCCACGAAGGGCGTCCTAATAGAGGAGTACCAGACCGCGTTGCCGTTGGAACTCTTCCTTAAAAACGGGGGCGGTCCTTACGATCGCCAGCTAGCAGAAATTGGTCTTGACGCGTTTTTGGTGCGTTCGACATATTTTCGGTTTTGGCTGAAGCTTACTTTCGGAAAAGAACATGCTCCTCCTGGACAATTTCGTGCATGCCGACCTACACCCTGGCAACATAATGGTCAAGATGTCCAAACCCCCCACAACCCGGGACGTCCTCTCGCAAATTTGGGCTTCCCTGACGAACAAGGATCCAGAGAGGCTGGAGGCTCCTGTACCTGAATGGGACCGCCTCTTTCACAAACTCGATGATCTCAAGCATTCCCCAGCTCAGTGGCGAACCGAGCTATCCGACCTCCGATCGCAGGGTTACGTTCCTGAGGTCGTCTTCATCGATGCGGGTCTCACGAACACCCTCAACTCTATCGACCGCAAGAACTTCCTGGACCTCTTCCGGGCCGTTGCAGAATTCGATGGATACCGGTCAGGAAAGCTAATGGTCGAGAGGTGCCGTACCCCACACCTCGTCGTCGACGAAGAGACGTTCGCCCTGAAGATGCAGCATATCGTGCTGAACGTGAAGCGCAAGACCTTCTCGCTTGGCCACATCAAGATCTCTGACATCTTGTCAGACGTGTTGAGGGCCGTCAGGCAGCACCATGTCAAGATGGAGGCCGATTTCGTCAACACGGTCATCTCAACGCTGCTGTTGGAGGGCATTGGACGTCAACTGGACCCTGAATTGGACCTTTTCAAGAGCGCCTTGCCGATCCTGAGGCAGCTGGGCAGACAGATGACATCTGAGCAGTCACTAGAGTCGATGAAGGAGTTAAACGCGGGCACATTTGGCACCTTCATCAAACTCTGGGTGTTGATGGAAGCGCGTGGACTGGTGAACTCTTCGATCGTCAACGCAGATGAGATGGTTCGCTATGACTGGTACGTAGATCCGTTCACCGTTATTCCACGCGGGAGATTCTCACCATTCCTCCCGCAGGCTTTCTCCGGGTATTTAGCCCCGTACCGCTTTTCGGATTTCGGACAACCTTCACGTTCATAGATGCATGCACCTCTACTATCCATGTAAAACCATTAATCACCATTAGATACACTCCGCCCGCGGCTTAGAATTTAATAGTATACATTCGTCAAAAACGGACGCTCTTCACCCTATCGCCCCTGGTGGGTGAGGAGTGCGCAATTGAAGGTTCGGTCTCTCGCTCCCGCCGCTGCGCGGGAATACAGTCTGCGGCTAGGTGTATGCTGATATCTACTGTGTGACGATAATGTGCGTCTATTTAAATAAATGATGCCAGAACCTCATACACATCCTACCGACGTGTACCGACGTGTACCACCGACATCCTTCATCTCAACCATGACGCCTGTTCATGTTGAACCATTTTGGGTAACAGGAATAATCCCGCCAGTCTACCAAAAGATATCAACCAACGGCTTCGCCGGGTGGGCAAATTTTGTCGACCCACCTATACTCCTGCCCGGCAGACAACGACAGTGCCCGGCCCTAAAATCTAGATCTTGTGGACAGTGCGAATGCGGTTCATGGGTGTAGCCGATTCGATCGAAAAAGTGGATTTTGTCTTTTGGAAGGAAGAGGGAGACCGCCATCGAGTGTACTGGTGCATCACCCCATCTCTGTTGAAGGGAAGAGGAGAAACGGTGAGTGTCAACTTGGGTGATACTCAGGTCGCCGGCTCACCTCGTAGAAAAACCCACCGGTCTCTTCGAGATAATCCACGTAAGCGGTGTATACTTCGCCTCTCCAGAACTCCATATCCGCGATCTCCATATTACTCCAATCTGTCAGGTGTCATTGGCCGGCGAGTGCAGTTACCAGGCAGAGTTCACCCACAGTGGCAGCCGTTGTACTTCGTACCTCCATCGTCTGAAATGAACTCCATAGAGTTGTTCGGGGCTAGATATTGTGGATACCGTGTGATGAATTCTGTAATCACGTTGTGGTCAGGGTGTTGAAGTAACGGGTAGCAATCAGGAGCGCTAAGGACCTGTCACCGTAGGCCACAAGGTGGGTATTGTTTCCATCCACTCATACACGGCCAAGTTAAAGCCTTTGAGGGCGATGCTATCAGTCAGGAAGCACACCAAAAGAGCGGGCAAGCCCACCATAGACTTTCTTGTTGTTATGCAGATAAGCGAAAGGGTCAAAGTCCATATCGCAATGAAACGTCACATGCGGCCTGGACGTCGTCAGGACCGTTCATTCACGGATACTCTAAGGACTTACTCGACACGCCAATACCACCTGTAGGGTAGGACCAGTTCTTGCTTGTAAAATGCCCTCGACTGGAACCTACACATGTTTCGGTACCTGATAAAGTGGTCAGCCGGCTTCGGACCTCCGATGGGGGTGGGAGATCGCGTACGATACACTATCTGTAGAAAGATCAGAGACTGCGAGGCAGTAAGCGATGTACCCCCGAGTAAGGACCCACCTCCGTATATGATGCCCTGCTTAACGAGAGAATCTCTCCCCGCTTTCGCCTTCTCCTCGTCTATCCAATCCGGTTGGAGCCAGTCCTCGCGAGGTATCTGACCAAACGAGACGGTCGAGTTCGTCACTGCAGTCACCTGCCTGAATTCCTCCATAAACGAATCCGGACCTTCACCGAAAACAACGGGGATAAACTTACTGCTTGAACTCCTCCGTAAATGGCTCATCGTTGAGCAACACCCATGGATAGTGATACCTCCGGTTGAATTTCTCCTCTAGCTGCTTCACGCTGCTCACAGCACCTTCCAACTCGCTATTCCGCGCAAGCATGAGCATCACGGCGTTCGCAGCCCCCTCACGGATTTCTTCCTCAGGAACCCCAGGCTCCGAAGCGTTCGAACCCCCCTGAACCTCTGGCGGCGCGTCAAGCGGTTGCGGACCCGCCCTGAAATACAGTTGCGAATTATACAGCATTACGGTCTGCGGGAGAGAGAGAAAATGTCACTAGCGTCAAGTCCACGTTGCCGCGAACGACGGATGGCGGCCGACTTACCACCAGGAAAATCAATGCGACGATCCCAACCGGTCGATATGCAAACTTGCCCATCTCCTCGTAACGGTCCTCGACTGCGCGTGAGGTGGATGGAAGTGTAGGAGTGGTTCGCAACCACAGAATACCCTGGCCTTTTGGTGGTCCCAATTCAATGGAGCACAGATCCCGTCGGTCCCGTGACCCGGATAATTATAGGTGAACCGCCTGCGCTGCACAGGGCATCCCGCAGCTGGCGTCTAGCACGAATGCGAGCGGAAAATAGCAACGGCCACCAGGGAGCAGGAGAAACCTAACCTCCTCTCGGACTCGGAGTCGTCGGGAGACGCATCATGCGTCGATCGAAATCATGTCAACCTTCAGGTATTGGAAATTGCCGAAGGAACTTCTAAGTACACTACTGGCAACCTACAAGCTACAAACGTCCTAGTGTTCTAACTCTAAAGTTTAAAGCCTTGGAGGCTGAGGCTTCCACATGCGCATCCAACCGCGTTGGTATTGATTTGCAGAGTTGACTGTAGTTCCAAGTTCCAGAGCAGCCCGCAGGACAAAGTGAGGATCCCTCAAGAACTCTCGACCAAGGAAGATGACGTCCGCCTTGCCTTCCTCCAAGTAACCATTAGCCTGCTTGCCGTCGAAGATTAATCCGACGGTGCCAATCTTGAAGTCTGGGAGTGACTTCTTAATAGCAGCCGCGAGGGGAACCTATAGGCGAGGTCCACAGTCACTGCGTGTCACCACCATCGAGGGGAGGAATAGGGCAAACCTGGAACCCAGGACCAACTGGGATCTTCTGCTCGTAGTAGTTTCCACCAGAGCTGATATCGACCAAATCAACCCCGACCTTCTGCATTTCCACAGTAAATATTTTGCTCTGTTCAATACCCCAGGAGAGCCAGCTGCCGTGTTCATCCCGTTCGTCTCCCGCCCACTCCGTTCCGCTTATCCTGACAAAGAGAGGTTTGTCGGGCCACGCCTCGCGGACCCTCTTGATCAATCGGAGCGGCCAACGCATGCGGTTCTCCAGGCTCTGACCGCCGTACTCGTCGGTCCTGTTATTGGAAAGCGGGGAGAGGAACGAAGAGAGGAGGTATCCGTGGGCGGCATGGACTTCGATGAAGTCAAACCCGATCTGCTTGCACCGTTCAACGGCAGCAATGAAAGCGTCTTCGACACGCTGTATGTCGCCCTTAGTCATCGCGATGGGTTTCGCATAATCCGCGGCGAACGGTATGTCGCTCGGACCGTAAACTATTCGATTAGTCGTGTCAACGGGGGTCAGATCACGAGGTGAGGATGAACCACAAACCGCTGTTTGGCCAACCGCCCTCATCCTCAAGTGCCAGGTTTCTGGGAGCTTTGACGGTCTTTTTGGGGTTTTCGGAAACCCAGGGAGCGAGAGTAGAAGCCTTGCGGCCGGCATGTGCTAGCTGGATTCCGATGAGGGTATCATGGCCATGTGCAAAGTCAACGATACGCTTCAAAGGCTTTATCTGTGAGTCGGTCCAGAGTCCCTGATATACACAAAACGGCTCAGTAAGGCCGATTCCGTTCGCGGGACCGAGAATGGACTCACTGCGTCCTGAGGGGAAATCCGGCCTTCAGGAACGACAGCGGTGGCCTCCAAGGTGACGGCACCGGCACCACGAGTGACAAAACCCTATAAGACGGGTAAGGACTAATGCGAACCCGAACCAAACGAGTCGGGGGGTGAATCCGGTACTTGCTCCGATGTGAACGAAGTGCCAGTCGGTCGCATGACCGTTATCAGAACTAAACTGGCACATGGGAGCCACAAGGACTCTGTTCTTGAAGGTGAGACCCCTGATCGTTATGGGTTGGAAGAGCTTCGGGAGTGTTCCATTCTGGGGGAAATCGGACTGGAGAGGGGAATATTTTCGTGATCGGGCGCTTCACGGCGTATGGAGGGAGTACACAAATGCATACCGCAGGATAGGCAGCACCGATCGCTGGTTCTTGGAGAGGGAAGAACTGGTCGGCGTTGGGTTTGGGTTTGTTGA